>Ga0315554_1002143_pt1 | contig 11493 bp, 5 predicted proteins | sample SalMarSW160370MG_FD_202114 | JGI IMG/M metagenome (GOLD analysis project Ga0315554, IMG submission 202114) | Salt marsh sediment microbial communities from the Plum Island Ecosystem LTER, Massachusetts, United States - Salt Marsh Sediment SW1603-70 ... | reverse complement strand
ACGTCTACGCCACCCACGCGGCGGATGAGGGATTCTACGGTGGGCGCTTCGTTGTAGGCCGGAATCAGCACGGAAAGTTTCACGGGGCGCTCCTCCAGAGTTCGTTGGCGACGTAGTTTAGCCCCAAGTCCTGCAATTTGTCAAAAAACGGCTTGCCGCTGTCCCAATCCCATCCGCGCTGGCTGTAGAATTCGGGCAGAAGGCGCGCCATGTCCGGCACGTTCCCCTCAGTCCCGCCCTCGGGCAGCGGGGTGAGCAGGGGTGCGGGCAGGCGGTCGTCGCTCCGGGTTGCGCCCAGCCGGTTGGCGAGGGCGCGCTTGAGGTTGTAGATGCGCTCGCCGATGGCGAGCACCTCTGCGGGCGAAATGTCGCGGCCCGTCACGGCGGCGACCATGGCCCGCCAGCGGTGGGAACCGTAGAACGCGTTGGAGCAGGAGATAAGACAGTTGGTGAAGGCATTGTAGTTCTGGGTGCGAATCACCGTGTCCACCTTCTCCGGACTCTGTTCGAAGCGGTCTCCTGGGTAGATGCCCAGTTCGGCGTTCTCTTGCCCCAGGTCCACCATGAACATGTCTCCATCCATGTGGGATGCGCCGCGGGCGCTGGTGGCGTAGACCAGCGCCATGCCGATGATGGCGCGCGGGTCGTGCATGGGCACTTCCAGCCCCTTGACGTGCACAGCCCAGTCCTCCACGCCGAACTGCCGGGCCAGCGCCAGGGAGCCTTCGGCCAGCAGCGCGCCGAAGCCCTCTCTCCGCGCGATTTTCGGGATGAGGGCAATGGCGGGCGCAATCTCGCCCCATTCCAATCGAAGGCCGTCGGTATCCCGCTCGGACAGCACGCCCGCCTCGAACATCTGATAGGCGAGGGCGATGGTCACCCCGCAACTGATGGTGTCCAGGCCGTACACGTTGCACAGATGGTTGGCGTGGGCTATGCCGTCCAGATTGGAGCAGTCCAGGAGCGAGCCGAAACTGGCGATGGTTTCGTACTCCGGCCCGTCAATGCCTGGGACGGCGTGCGGCTCCCTTGTGGTGGCCGTGCGGCGCCCGCACCCGATGGGGCAGCGGAAGCAGGAGGCGCGGCGCTGCAAGATGGTCTCCGACATGATGGGGCCGCTGATGTCCAGGGCATCGGGGAACGTGTCTCCCGCGAAGTGGCGGCTGGGCATGTCGCCCATGTCGGCCTGGAGCATCACGCCGTTGGCGGTTCCCATTAGGCGGAACACGATGCTGGAGGGGTCATCTTCGATGAATTCCAGCACGTCCCGCAACGCCCTGTTCAGGGCTTCGGGGTCTGCGACGGGCACTTGCTTGTGGCCCAGCACGGCCACCGCTTTGAGGTTCTTCGCGCCCATCACGGCGCCCATTCCGGTTCGCCCCGCGGCACGCCCGTGGTCGTTCATAATGGCGGCGTACTTCACCAGGGCCTCACCCGCAGGGCCGATGCAGGCCACGCGCGCCCTACGGTCGCCCAGGGCCTCCTTTATGTGGCGCTGCGTTTCGTAGGTTTCCTGGCCCCAGAGGTGGTCCGCGGCGCGCAGAGCGGCCTCGTCCTCGGTGATGACCAAATACACGGGGCCGGGCGCTTTTCCCGTGATGACGACGCCGTCGTAACCGGCGAACTTCAGTTCCGGACCCCAGAAGCCGCCGGCGTGGGACTCGCCCCAAAGGCCCGTTTGCGGGGAGCGGGCGCACACGACGAACCGCCCGCAAGACGGTGCTGCCGTCCCCACCAGCGGCCCCGTCATGAAGATGAGGGGGTTGTCGGGGCCGAGGGGATCGGTTTCGGGCGTGATGTGCTCCCACAATATGCGGGCCGCCAACCCTGCGCCTCCGATGAACTGCTCGGCCCACGCAGCGTCGAGGCTCTCGCTGTGGGTGTCCCCAGAGGCCAAATCCACATACAGCAGCCTACCCATGTATCCGTTCATGGACTCGTCATTCCTCCGTTTCAATGAACGCGCAGAGGCGGCTCGCGGCGACTGCGTCCGTCGGCTCCCGTCGGCGATTCAGAACGCGACAGGCGTGCCATGATACGCGCACTGGAGAAGTTGTCTCATCTCGTCCGCATCGGGAATGCGGGGGCTGGTGAAACTGCTGGCGTCCTGGAGCGCGTTCTCCACGATGAGGTCGAGGCGCTCGAGGAACTCCGCTTCGGGGATGCCGACCTGTTTCAGCGATGTGGGGTGGCCTATCTGCTCGATGAGGTCCCGCACGGCCCGAACCAGAGCGCGGGCTGCTTTCGCCTCTCCACCGGTGCTGAGTCCCAGGTGGAAAGCCAAATCCGCCAGGCGGTCGGGCGCGCCGTTGGCCATGAAGTCCAGAACGTAGGGCAGGCAGACGCCGATAAGCCGCCCATGGGGCACGGGGAACGAGCCGCCCAGGGAATGCGCCATGCTGTGGCAGACCCCGACCTGCGCGTTGCCCAGCCCCAGGCCCGCGAGGGTGGCCGCGTTGTGCATGTGCTCCCGCGATTCGGCATCGCCCGGGTCGGCGCACGCACGGGACAGATGTTCGAACACCAGTTCCGTGGCCTTGACCATCATGCCATCGGTGAAGTCGTTGTGCCACGTGCCGATGTAACACTCGATGGCGTGGGCAAGCGCGTCTATGCCCGTGTCGCGGGTGATGGCAGTGGGCAGGTTCACGGTGAAAATCGGGTCCACCAGAGCGAAGTCCACCATCCCTTCCGGAGAGCCCAGGATGAGTTTGCGGCTGCTCTCCTTCTCGGTGAGGACGACGGCCCAGCCGGCCTCGGCTCCGGTTCCGCTGGTCGTGGGGATGGCAATCAGTTTGATGTCGGGGCTCAGGTTCAGCGGCTCCAGAGGGCTGATGCCATCCACGGGCAGGTCGGGCCGTTCGTACACCACGCGCACTGCCTTTGCCGTGTCCATAGCAGATCCGCCGCCCAGGCCGATGATCATGTCAGGCTTGAATTGGCGGGCCACCTCGCCGCACCGCTCAACCAATTCCAGGGAAGGCTCGCCTGCCACCTCGGCGAAGATGGTGTATTCGACACCGGCGGAGTGCAGTTTCTCCGTGACCAGGTCCACGAGGCCCAATTCCACCAGCGCGAAATCGGTCACGATGAGGGCGCGCTTCGCTGGAATCTCTGTGAGATAGTCGAGCGATTCCGGGCCGAAAACAATCTGGGGGCTGCGAAAGAACCACATAGCACACCTCCAATATGGTGCAGCATTTGCTTACGTGTTCGGGCCGTGGCCGTTGTCTCGGTGCTCATTCCTCGCGCTGGCCTGGGCGACGCGCAGGCGCAGGGCATCTCGTCCCCTCTCCCAGGCGCGGCGCAAGGGTCAGTCGTACTCGGTGGGAACCAGCGTACAGCATTTGACGAGTTCCTGGGCCGCCTTGACGTTCTTCATAATCATGGTCATGTTGCCCTTCAATTTGAGGCGGCGTGTCATCAGGCCCTGGATGGGGTCCAACTTGGCCTGAATCACCTTGACCCAGGTGTCGTACGCGGCAGACATCACGAAGGCGGGAGACATCTCGCTGGGATCGGTGATCACCTTCGCGGAACGGCAGGCCCCGTGCCACAGATCCATGTACAGCGTGGCCGGCTCGGTCAGCGGCCCGCCGGGTTCGACGATGAAGTAGAAGTCGCCTTCCCAGTTCTTGGCGGACTCGGCGTAGTCTGTGCTCTTGTTGAGTTCCTGGCAGAGCGAAGCAATCCACTCGTTGGACGGAAACTTTGGCATCCTTGCCCTCCTTGTGCGTTTAGCAGATGTCGGACCAGATGGCGGGACAGCGATTCTGCGGTGATTATACAGAGGCGCGCGGGCGTGTCAACTGCCAGAAGGCAGGTCTGACCATTTGAGCGCGTGTCTTGAGAGTGCCGTGGGGCAGGGCTGAGCCTGTTGGAAAAATCGCAGTCGCGATTTGACGAGGTGGCGGAGTTGTGGTATGATGCGCCCCGTTGTCCAAGCGGGACGGCCGGGCAAAGTTTAAAAGTGCGAAATCTTTGCGCGAACTCTTGACAAAGTGCGAGGACCTGTGGTACAATGGAATTGTAGAAGTTCACACCACAGGGCTGAAGGGTCTGACAATCGCATAAGGAGGCGAACCGGAGGCGTAAATCAACGAGGGCTCACAGATAATCCGAGTTGGTGCGTCTCCGCCGATGCGAAAGCGTCGGCGTGGTTTTTCTCGAAGGCCGATTTGACAGACCTGGAAGGATTTGCTATAATACACTTTGCCCTGCAGAATGGGTGGCACTTTAACAACTGAAGAGTGATAGGAAGGTCCAGAGGAATTTGGGCCCAATCAATTCTCGTAAGCGAATGTTTGCGGAGAGTTTGATCCTGGCTCAGGATGAACGCTGGCGGCGTGCCTAACACATGCAAGTCGAACGGACTGCTTTTCTTCGGATGAGCAGTTAGTGGCGTCCGGGTGAGTAACACGTAGGTGACCTACCCCGAAGTGGGGAATAACCTCCCGAAAGGGAAGCTAATTCCGCATGTTGTCCGACATTCGGTTGTCGGACGAAAGCCGAAAGGCGCTTTGGGAGGGGCCTGCGGCCGATTAGCTTGTTGGTGGGGTAATGGCCCACCAAGGCAGAGATCGGTAGCTGGTCTGAGAGGACGATCAGCCACACTGGCACTGAAACACGGGCCAGACTCCTACGGGAGGCAGCAGTGAGGAATATTGCGCAATGGGCGAAAGCCTGACGCAGCAACGCCGCGTGGGTGATGAAGGCCTTCGGGTCGTAAAACCCTTTTCTGGGGGAAGAGGAAGGACGGTACCTCAGGAATAAGTCTCGGCTAACTACGTGCCAGCAGCCGCGGTAAAACGTAGGAGGCAAGCGTTATCCGGATTTACTGGGCGTAAAGGGCGCGTAGGCGGTGTCGTAAGTTGGACGTGAAATCTCTCGGCTCAACCGGGTGAAGCCGTTCAATACTGCGGCACTTGAGGGCAGGAGAGGGGAGTGGAATTCCCGGTGTAGTGGTAAAATGCATAGATATCGGGAGGAACACCTGTGGCGAAGGCGGCTCCCTGGTCTGTTCCTGACGCTGATGCGCGAAAGCGTGGGGAGCGAACGGGATTAGATACCCCGGTAGTCCACGCCGTAAACGATGGGCACTAGGTGTGGGGAGTATTGACTCTCTCCGTGCCGTAGCTAACGCGTTAAGTGCCCCGCCTGGGGACTACGGTCGCAAGACTAAAACTCAAAGGAATTGACGGGGCCCCGCACAAGCAGCGGAGCGTGTGGTTTAATTCGATGCTACGCGAAGAACCTTACCTGGGCTTGACATGCACGTAGTAGTGAACCGAAAGGGGAACGAGCCTTCGGGCAGCGTGCACAGGTGCTGCATGGCTGTCGTCAGCTCGTGCCGTGAGGTGTTGGGTTAAGTCCCGCAACGAGCGCAACCCTCGTCGCTAGTTACAAGTGTCTAGCGAGACTGCCAGGTTAACCCTGGAGGAAGGCGGGGATGATGTCAAGTCAGCATGGCCTTTATGTCCAGGGCTACACACACGCTACAATGGCCGGTACAATAGGCAGCCAAGCCGCGAGGCGGAGCGAATCCCTAAAACCGGTCTCAGTTCGAATTGGAGGCTGCAACTCGCCTCCATGAAGTTGGAGTTGCTAGTAACCGCGCGTCAGCAATAGTGCGGTGAATACGTTCCCGGGGCTTGTACACACCGCCCGTCACGTCATGGAAGCCGGCAACACCTGAAGCCGGTGGGCTAACCGCAAGGAGGCAGCCGTCGAAGGTGGGGCTGGTGACTGGGACGAAGTCGTAACAAGGTAGCTGTAGCGGAAGCTGCGGCTGGATCACCTCCTTTCTAGGGAGAATCGGATGAACCCGATTCCAAACAAGTATGACTTTCTCGATCAGGCCCAATCCCGCGGGCTTTCCTATCACTCCTCAGTTGTTGAAGTGGCCGCACCTTGGCAAGGAACTTCAATGAATCGCGCCGACAGCGCGAAGCAGCAGCGTCTCAATACTTGATGTTCTCACGCGGGCCATTAGCTCAGTCGGCTAGAGCATTCCTCTGATAAGGGAAAGGTCTCTGGTTCAAGTCCAGAATGGCCCACCACATCAATCAGGGGGATGTAGCTCAGACGGGAGAGCGCCTCCCTTGCACGGAGGAGGTCAGCGGTTCGAATCCGCTCATCTCCACCTGGGGAGGCTGAAGGTCTCCCTGGACAGCCACCTGAATAGTGCGCAAGCAACTTGGGTGGGAGGATATTGAGAAAACGGAACATGGTGAACGCAACCGGGTAGAAACAGTGCTGGAGTGTGCAGGTCGACGGCGGCCTGGCGCAACCAGGCCGCTTTTTCTGTCCAGGAGCAGCAGAGCCGCCCTCAGCCTTTGAGGGGCACAGCGTGACCCCCAAAGGCTGGCGGCGGACCGCCAGAAGGGTGCGAAAGCACCCAGGTTGGCACCTTAACAACTGAACAGAACGAGAAGATGCAAATCCGCCATATCACATGGGTTAAGCTACTAAGGGTGTACGGTGGATGCCTTGGCGCCAAGAGCCGAGGAAGGGCGTGGTTCACTGCGATAAGCCACGGGGAGCTGTGAGCAAGCTTCGATCCGTGGATACCCGAATGGGGAAACCCGCCTGGGGAATACCCAGGCACCCTCCGCTGAACAAAATAGGCGGAGAGGAGGGCACCGAGGGAACTGAAACATCTCAGTACCTCGAGGAAAAGAAATCATTCCCTGAGTAGTGGCGAGCGAAAGGGGAAAAGCCCAAACCCGTTGCGTGCATAAGGTTGCAGCCGTTGCGCAGCGGGGGTTGTAAGGCTCGGCAGGGGTTGCTGCAGAGACCCCAGGGAGTTACAAATCTGGTCTCTAGTCGAAAGATACTGGAAAGGTCTGCCACAGAGGGTGATAGTCCCGTAGACGAAAGAGAACCAGACTCCCGCCGATGACCTTGAGTACCACGGGGCACGCTAATCCTGTGGGAAACAGGGAAGTCCACTTCCCAAGGCTAAATACTCTTGGCGACCGATAGTGAACAAGTACCGTGAGGGAAAGGTGAAAAGAACCCCTTTTAGGGGAGTGAAATAGAACCTGAAACCGTATACCTACAAGCAGTCGGAGGGCTATGCCCGCTTCGGCGGGAATGCCTAACGGCGTGCCTTTTGGAGAATGAGCCAGCGAGTTACTCTCTGTGGCGAGGTTAAGCCAGTCACAGGCGGAGCCGTAGCGAAAGCGAGTCTGAATAGGGCGAAATAGTCGCAGGGAGTAGACCCGAAACCAGGTGAGCTATCCATGGCCAGGGTGAAGCGAGGGTAATGCCTCGTGGAGGCCCGAACCCGTCACAGTTGCAAATGTGTGGGATGAGCTGTGGATAGAGGTGAAATGCCAAACGAACTTGGAGATAGCTGGTTCTCCCCGAAATAGCTTTAGGGCTAGCCCCGGGTGTTCAGTAATGGAGGTAGAGCACTGGATTGGCTAGGGGGCGTATAGCTTACCAAACCAAATCAAACTCCGAATGCCATTACTCCAGAACCCGGGAGTCAGACAGTGGGAGATAATTTTCATTGTCAAGAGGGAAACAACCCAGACCGTCGGCTAAGGTCCCCAAGTCTAGGCTAAGTGGGAAAGGATGTGAGATTGCTCAGACAGCTAGGAGGTTGGCTTAGAAGCAGCCATCCTTTAAAGAGTGCGTAATAGCTCACTAGTCGAGTGATCCTGCGCCGAAAATATAACGGGGCTCAAGCCTAGCACCGAAGCCACGGGATTCCGGCCTCGCGCCGGGATCGGTAGGGGAGCGTTCTGCTCGGCATAGAAGCCAGACCGTGAGGACTGGTGGAGCGTGCAGAAGTGCGAATGCTGGCATGAGTAGCGTAAAACATGTGAGAACCATGTTCGCCGTAAGTCTAAGGTTTCCGACGGAAGGTCAATCCGCGTCGGGTTAGTCGGCCCTAAGCCGAGGACGAAAGTCGTAGGCGATGGACATCCGGTCAACATTCCGGAACCACCTAGATGGAGCGATGGGGGGACGCAGATGGGTAGGCCAGCCAGGTGATGGACGTCCTGGTGCTAAGCCTGTAGGGCGATGATGGCTGTAGGCAAATCCGCAGCCGGAGCTCGAGAGGTGGGCGCGTGCCCTTCGGGGTCGGAAGTGGTTGAGCCCAACTGTCAAGAAAAGCCTCTAAGCGATGAAATCTAGGTGCCCGTACCGCAAACCGACACTGGTAGACGGGTAGAGAATACCAAGGCGATCGGGAGAACCCTCGTTAAGGAACTAGGCAAAATGGCTCCGTAACTTCGGGAGAAGGAGCGCCCTGCCGTGTGAAACGACTTGCTCGTGGAGCGCGGCGGGGCCGCAGAGAAACGGCCCTGGCGACTGTTTAACAAAACCACAGGTCTCTGCAAAAGCGAAAGCTGATGTATAGGGGCTGACGCCTGCCCAGTGCCGGAAGGTTAAAGGGAGGGGTTAGCCTCCTTCGGGAGGCGAAGCTCTGAACTGAAGCCCCGGTGAACGGCGGCCGTAACTATAACGGTCCTAAGGTAGCGAAATTCCTCGTCGGGTAAATTCCGACCCGCACGAATGGCGTAACGACTGGGGCGCTGTCTCAACGAGGGACCCGGCGAAATTGAATTAGGCGTGAAGATGCGTCTTACCCGCAGCAGGACAAAAAGACCCCGTGGAGCTTTACTGCAGCTTGGCATTGCGCTAGGGCTGTACTTGTGTAGGATAGGTGGGAGGCTTTGAAGCTGGGGCGCCAGCCTCGGTGGAGCCATCCTTGAAATACCACCCTGGTGCAGTTTTGGCCCTAACCCATCGCCGTGATCCGGCATGGGGACAGTGCCTGGTGGGCAGTTTGACTGGGGCGGTCGCCTCCCAAAAGGTAACGGAGGCGCCCAAAGGTTCCCTCAGGCTGAATGGAAACCAGCCGTAGAGTGTAAAGGCACAAGGGAGCTTGACTGCAAGACCTACAAGTCGCGCAGAGACGAAAGTCGGGCTTAGTGATCCCACGGTTCCGAGTGGAAGGGCCGTGGCTTACCGGATAAAAGCTACCCCGGGGATAACAGGCTAGTCACGCCCAAGAGTTCACATCGACGGCGTGGCTCGGCACCTCGATGTCGGCTCGTCACATCCTGGGGCTGGATGAGGTCCCAAGGGTTGGGCTGTTCGCCCATTAAAGTGGTACGTGAGCTGGGTTCAGACCGTCGTGAGACAGGTCGGTCTCTATCCGCTGTGGGCGTAGGTGACTTGAGGGGAGCTGCTCCTAGTACGAGAGGACCGGAGTGGACCGACCTCTGGTGTGCCAGTTGTCCCGCCAGGGGCATAGCTGGGTAGCCAACGTCGGGCAGAGATAACCGCTGAAAGCATCTAAGTGGGAAACTCGCCTCAAGATTAGGTCACCCACCAGGTTAACTGGGTAAGGCCGCAAGTAGACTACTTGCTCGATAGGCGGCAGGTGTAAGCGCAGCAATGCGTTCAGCTGAGCCGTACTAATGGCCGAGGGCTTAATCCGTATATGTGATATCGGATGAACATCCAATCGTTCTGTTCAGTACTTAAGGTGTCAGCCACCTTGAAATGCGAGAGAGACTCGCTTGGTGATTCTAGCGGAGGGGGTACACCCTGCTCCATCCCGAACCAGGAAGTTAAGCCCTCCAGCGCCGATGGTACTTGGGGCGCAGGCCCCCGGGAGAGTAGGTCATTGCCAAGTGAGTCTTTCTGTTTTTCGGAACACTCAGCCTGTTATTCTGAGCGAAGCGAAGAATCCCGGTCCCGCAAACACGAGGCCCCAGCGCAGTGAGGGGTGACAATCTGTTTCTTGAAACTAAGCGCGACGCACCTTCAACGGTGCGTCGTACTTTTGCTTTGACGGCAAGAGAGAGTGTAGTCTAGGGCCTTGTGCCCGACCTGACGCCCACGAGGGGACAGGCTGCATCGCCTGTCCCTGCTCCAATCCAGGCCAAACCTTAAAGTTTGCTCAAACTACCTGACACGGGTGGTGGTATGCTATAATATGAGCAGCAAATGCCTATAGAAAAAGGGTGCGTAGGCGGCCCGGTCTCCCGTTCAGGTGACGAGGCTCGCATTGCTCACCGTTCAAGCCTCTCGGCTCTCCACTGTACCCTGCCCTCGTCATATGATACTGCCGATTCGGGTCGTGCAAGCCCTCACAATGACACTTGGAGGTAGACGCGTGTTCGGGTATTATCTGGGTTTGGCGGTCTTGTTTGTGGGCACGGCGGTCAGCGCGCTGGCGTACCGTGGGAAACCAAGCCGCCCATTGCTCGTCGGGCTGGTGGGGTTCGCGATTGCTACACTGGCAAGGCTGTTGTACGTGTTGTTGCTGCTCAACCTAGCGCCACTGCCTGCGGTTCGCGATCTCTACACGAGTCTTACCATCGCCGGCGCCGTCGGTTTAGCCTGCGTGGTGTACGCCTACTGGAAACTGGCATCGGCCCGCGCGTAGCGCACCGCGCCTACTCCGCCAGCCGCTGCTTGACGTGCCCGATGTTGGCAATGCGCGAGGGGTCCTCGCCGTTCATCAGCGCCAGGTAATAACTCACCCAGTCCCCGAAGTGAACTAGGCTCAGCGCCTCGGCCAGAAGGCTCTGGCCCCTGGGCTGCACCTCCTCCCACGCGATGCCGTGTTTCTCCAGAATCTGCGCCGTGATGTCGCAGCGCAGGCCGTTGCGCGGATGGTAGAGGTCCGAGCGGAGAATGAACACGGTCAGCGGCTCGCCCACGCCGTCCGGGTGGCCGAACCCCTCCACCGTGTTGTGGCAGAGTTCCGGCAGAACGTTGAACCCCGCGAAGTTCTTTGCGTTCTCGTTGAACTGGCCGGTCCACCGCCGCGCCACCTGACTCAGGTGCTCCGCCCCGTAGGTGAAGGGAATGCGCCCGTACAGGCGAGAGGCCGTCTGCTTGGCGGGGTTCCTGTCTGCGGGCACGGTGGGGGCGAGTTCCTCGGCCCACGCCTCCATGACCGTGACGGCTTCGGCCACGTCCGCGCTCTTGTCGGCCACCCACCCCAGTTTCTGCGCAATACCCAGCAGGGGAATCAGCGAATGGCCCAGCGCGGCGCGGGGCTGCCCCTTGAAGGGGATGTGATACCTTGGCGCGCCCCATTCCTTCGCCAGCCGCGCCAGTTCGCCGCCCGACGTGAGCGCGACGATGCGCGCGCCGCGCTCCCGCGCCTGCCGCGCCGCCGACAGGGTCTCCTCGGTGTTGCCGGAGTAGGACGACGCGACCACCAGCGTTCGTTCGTCCACGAAGGCGGGCAGGTCGTAGTCGCGGCAGACCGCGATGGGCACGGGGCACTCGTCGGCGATGAGGCTCTGGAGCAGCGCGCCGCCGATGGCCGAGCCGCCCATGCCCGCAACGACCGCGTTCTCCGCCAGGGCATAGTCGGGCGGCAGGGTCAGTCGCTGCACGGCCTCCCACGCCTCGCGGCACTGACGGGGCAGGCTGGCGACGGCGTCGCCCATGCCCGACGGGTCCAGGTCTTTCATAGCGTTCAAGTTGTCCAGGTTGTGCATGGTTCCTCCA
>Ga0315554_1002142_pt1 | contig 11498 bp, 12 predicted proteins | sample SalMarSW160370MG_FD_202114 | JGI IMG/M metagenome (GOLD analysis project Ga0315554, IMG submission 202114) | Salt marsh sediment microbial communities from the Plum Island Ecosystem LTER, Massachusetts, United States - Salt Marsh Sediment SW1603-70 ... | reverse complement strand
GACGGTCCTGGTGGCGGTCATACGCATCTATGGTGCGATGATCGAGGCACGCCTTCCGGGGGGTATGGTCCTTGTCGAGCAGATGCGCGGAGAGCTGGCTGCAATCGGCCTGCCGGAGGGGCTGTTCATCCTCCTCATTCCCCTGATTTCCGGTCTGGCCATGGGCATCAACGTGGGAACCATCGGGGCCAGTTTCCCGGTCGTGATGACCCTGCTCGGCGCTTCCCCGCCGCTGGCTGTGCTGCTGCCAGCCACCGTTCTGGCCTACGCCGCCGGATTTATGGGACAGATGCTCTCCCCGGTGCACGTTTGCCTGCTGGTTACCAACCAGTATTTCAAAACCCCGCTGCTACGCAGCCTGGCGGGATTGATCCTGCCCGTGCTGTTCGTCCTGCTCGGGACCTACGGGTATTCCCTGTTGCTGCGACTCATAGTAGCGGGGTGAGAGCACTGTGTTGTTTTAGGGGCGCAACTTCAGTTATACTGCTCCCATACGGGCGGATATCCTCGAGGGAATCTTTTTAACGCAGCAGAAAGAAGGACGGTTGGACTGTCAATACAATAGGCAACAATACAATAGGTAACAATGGAGGCCATGATGGAGATCAAGAATGTAGGGTGGATCGGAACCGGGGTGATGGGCCGATCGATGTGCCTGCACCTGATAAAGGGGGGGTACCGGGCCTTTGTCTACAACCGGACCAAGAGCAAGGCCATGGATCTGCTGGATGCCGGGGCGACCTGGTGTGAGGATCCCCTGGAGGTCGCCCGCAACAGCGATTGCGTGTTCACGATCGTGGGTTATCCCGCCGACGTGGAGGAGGTCATTCTGGGTGAAAAGGGTGTGCTGGCCGGAATCAAGCCCGGATCCATCCTGGTGGAGATGACTACCTCCGAACCGACTCTGGCCAAGCGCATCTATGAACGGGCCGCGGGCAGCTCCGTCTCGGTTCTGGATGCGCCGGTGTCCGGTGGGGATGTCGGGGCCCGTTCCGGTAAATTGGCCATCATGGTCGGGGGGGATCGCAAGATTTTCGACCAGGTGATGCCCCTGTTTCAACTCATGGGGGAAAACATCGCCTATATGGGCCCGCCCGGCGCAGGGCAGCACACTAAGATGTGCAACCAGATCCACATAGCAACCACGATGATCGGGGTGGTCGAATGCCTTCTGTACGCCTACAAGGCGGGAGTCGACCTGGAGGAGATGATCGCCGTAGTCGGAAGCGGCGCAGCGGCCTCGTGGAGCCTCAACAACTACGGCCCCCGGATCGCCAAGGGCAACTTCGATCCCGGGTTCTTCGTCAAGCACTTTGTAAAAGACATGGACATCGCGCTGAAAGAAGCCCGGCGCATGAAGCTCAGCCTGCCGGGGCTGGCCCTGGCTCATCAGTTCTACGTTTCGGCCATGGCCATCGGTCTGGAGAACATGGGAACCCACAGTCTATACAAGCTGTTCGAGCGGATGAACCAGGAATGACTGACCGGCAGGACCTCCCGGAGCACGATCCGAACCGGCCGCAAAGGCGTAGCGTAGTGGGTCTGCCGGCTCAACGGGAGCGAACCATCAGGATCTTGAGCGAGTGTTTCGCCAGGAACATCCTGGAGATGGAGGAGTTCGAACGGAGAGTTACCCAGGCCCATCAGGCGCAAAGCGTCCAGGATCTGGCCCGGCTGATCGACGACATTCCCGGTGAAGTGGCCGAAGCGCCGGAGCAGCCCCCGGGAACCGTTTCCGCCAGGAGCCTCGTGCTGCGGGAGGAGGAGCAGCCGGTGTACGGCATCATGATGAGCCGGCGGCTGCGGGGGCAGTGGCTCAAGTGCCGTACGGTCAACTCCAGAACCGTGATGAGCTCCTTGGAGTTCGACTTCCGGGACCTGGAGCTTCCATCCGGTATCGTTGAAATCAACGTCTTGGCTGTAATGAGCAGCGTCGTTGTTACCGTGCCGGAGAGCCTCCCGGTGCAACTCGAGGTGGTCCCGATCCTCGGGGAGGTGAAGGAGGGCAGGCGGGTGAACACAACGCTTCCCAGGAAGGGGCCGGGGGTGCGCATTACCGGATTCGTCGTAATGGGGGACGTGAAGGTGCGGTCGCGTTGAGCAGCCTCATCTTCGATACCCTCATCCTCATCGGCAGGCCGGCGTCGGGGAAGAGTGAGATCATCGACTATCTGAGCTCCCTCGACAGCGAGGATCGCCGCCGGCGCTTCCACCTGGGAGAGCTGTTCGTTACCGATGATTTCCCCATGCTCTGGACCTGGTTCGAGGAGGACAAGCTGCTTTCGGATATGGGAAAGCCCCGCCTGCATACCGATGAGCAGGGATACTTCAAGCAGGACTATCTCTGGGATCTGCTGGTGCGCCGCTTGTGTCTGGAATACGAGAAACACAGGGCGGAGGGGTCGGAGGGCAGCACCGTGGTCATCGAGTTTTCCCGAGGATGTTCGCATGGCGGTTACGCCCGCGCCTTCCGGCAGTTGAGCACCCGGATTCTCGAATCGGCGGTCGTACTGTACGTGAATGTCTCCTTTCAGGAATCGATGCGGAAGAACCGTCGGCGCTTCAACCCGCAAGCGCCCCACAGCATCCTGGAGCACAGCCTTCCGGAGGAGAAGATGCGCCGCTTGTACGAGATGGATGACTGGTCGAAACTGAGCGCCAAGGATTCACATTTCTTCTCCGTCGGGAACACGCAAATTCCCTACACCGTGTTCGAAAACGAGGAGGATTATACGACCGCCGGAGGAGCGGAACTGGGCCGTCGTCTCTCCCTCTGCTGCGAGCAGCTCTGGCGTCTGACAGCCTTCGGCGGATAGCCGCAGGCTGAAGTGAAGGGTGCCGCCCTGATGACCGGTCGCGCGGAGATGGGAAAAAAAATGGCCCCGAGGGATAACCCCCAGGACCAAAGACCCCTGTTTCAGTTACTTCCATTATCGGAAGCGAATCCATCAACTCAAGCCCAAGTTGACAATTCTGCACCCGGGTCTACACTCTACATAGAACAGGGAGCATTACTATGGGACTGAATGAGGTATTGCACTATCTGGAGGAGGAAAAAGAGCGACTGTTGGCCGGAACGGCGGACCTCAGGGACCTGTACCGATCTTTGGCCGAATCGATCCGCACCCTCTCGGTTCCCTTCCGACGATCCTTCGCTCCGGAGGGCGGCATCGACGCCGCCATAGATCCTGAAAGCCTGAAGATCACCTTCCACAAGCGCGGTCTGCAGAGTACGGAGGGGGAGGTGCAGGACAACACCCACCGTCTGATCGAGTTGATCAACAACGTCTATGCGATCCGCAACTCCTTTTTGGGCAATGCGCATTTTGTGGAACTGAAAGAGATCGCCGACATCCGCAAGGTTCATGCGGATATACGCCAGTTCCTCGAGGAGATGTACATGAAGAATACGGTTTGGATCCTTCAGGACCCGAACTCGGAGGCCTCGGTGCTGGCCCGGCAGAAACGAAAAGACATCGAGGAGCTGCTGAAGGAACGGATCGACCCCTTCTTCGAGCGGCTGGAACAGATAAGAATAGACGAGTACTCCCTCCGCTTGAGGATGGAGATCCGCGATGAGATCGGCAATCAGCAGAACTACAGGAGAAGCCCGGAGAAATACGACCCGTTGATCAAGGATCGCTGCAACCGTCTGGGCGTCACATACGACCCACGGTTGGTCAAGGTGGTGCTCCAGGATCTGGAGCGCAGCGATGAACATCTGGAGAGCAGGCTGAGGGAGAAGTACGCCCAGGCGGACAAAAAGGCCGACTCTCCCTCGATGCGTCGCAAGTACATGCGCATCCTGCACCGCTACCTGGCCCGGAACAAGGATGTGGCGGCCCTGCTACCGATACTCGAAAACGTCTATTTCCTCTTCCAGCCGAAGCCTTCCTTCCTCGCCAGGATCCGCACCTTTTTCGCCCGCCTGTCCGGCCGGGAGGAGAAGAGCGTTCGCAGGGATATCGAGTACAGCTTCATCATCGGCGGGGAGAGCATCGAGAGAAAGGAAGCCTCTCTGGAGACCCTGATCGGAGAGGTCAACCAGCTGGAAAAGGTTCTTCTGCGCACCAGAGATACCATCCGCACGGCTCAGACCAACAAAAGGATCGACTCCATCTCGATAGACAAGATCGGGGATACCATCGACTCGATCCGCGGTTCCATGCGGCGGGTATTCGAGGAGAGTTTCGGATTGGTTCAGTGGCTGGGGAAGAAGAGCAATCAGAACAAGCTGGCGAAGCTTCCTGAAACCATGCAGAGGGATCTGAACGTTCATCTGGATGCCATCTACGCCACGATCATCATCAACGCCGAGCGGTTGAAGGAGCTCGTTCAGAAGAAATGAAGGACAAGCTGGTGTTGATCACCGGGGGCAGCTCCGGGGTGGGCCGGGCCGTCGCCCTGGGGCTGGCAAGCCTGGGCGCCCGCATCGTCCTGCTCAGCAGGGAGGAGGAGCGGGCGCAGCGCAGCCGCCGGGAACTGATCGCCGCCACGGGAAACCGGGACATCGAGATCCTCCGCGCCGACCTTTCCGACGGCGACTCGGTCCGCCGCGCCGCAGAAGAGTTCGAGGAACGCTACCGGCGGCTCGACGTGCTGATGAACTGCGCCGGCGTGCTGTACCCCCGGCGCACGGTCAGCGTGGAGGGAGTGGAGATGACCCTGGCCGTCGAGTTCCTGGGACATTTTCTGCTAACCAACCTGCTCCTGGATGTATTGAAGCGCAGCACCCCGGCCCGTATCCTGACCGTGACAGGCAACGCCGGACCCCTGCGTATCGCCCGGATCCACTTCGACGATCTTCAGCTGGTAAAAGGCTACAATTTCGTCAAGGCCAAGCTCCAGGCGGAGCTGGCAAAGGCCCTGTTTTCGATTGAGCTGGCCCGCCGTCTGGAGGGTAGCGGGGTGACCACCAATTGTTTCCACCCCGGCCTGATCCGATCGCGGGTGATCCGCAACCTTCCCTGGTATCTGCGCCTTCCCGCTTCCCTCGGCATGGCTGTGCTGGGACGGGAGACCGGCAGCGGCGTGTACCTGGCCTCTTCCCCGGATGTGGAAGGGGTCAGCGGGCGTTTCTTCGAACGTGTGGGGGATGAGCGGAGGATTCCTGCAGACGGGGAGGTGGCCCGCCGTCTCTGGGAGATCGCCGAGTCCCTGGTCGGCGGTGTGGCGAAGACGCCATAAGGCTGTTGCCACGACCGTAGGTCTACCAAACTCCCAGTGAGATCAGCCGTTCGCTGGTCCGGCCGGCCCAGTCCCTGTTGGCCGCCGGGCTGGCCGGACTGGGGTGGAGGATCCCCGCTACCTTCCGCTGTCTGTTACCCGGTTCCCGGCTCACCTCTCGAAGACGCTTCTCCGTGAACTTGCCGATCCCGACCAGCCACTCCGGGTCCAGGGCCCGGATCGTAGCCAGCAGATGCCGGTCGCAGCAGTGAAACAGGGTTTGCCTGTCCCGGGAGCGGAGTTTGTCCGGTGTGATGTTTTTTCCCTCGGAGTCGAGAAACAGCAGCGGGCAGTAGTTGGCGACGAAGTGTTCCTGAAAGAAGCCTTCAGCCGCACCGAAGCGTTTTCTCATGAGACCCCAGAGCCGTCTGCCACTGACCTCGCTCCGGGTCGTAGCGAACCCCGTTATGGGGCGGCGGGGATGTTCGGAAGCGGGGCGACCGATCGCTTCCTCTATGCCCATCCAGTCCCGCACCGCCTCGACCTCTCCGAAGGGCACTCCGGTCTGGGCCATGCCCCAGGGTCCGGGGTTCATCCCCAAGAGCAGCACCCGCTTGCGCCTGTCCTGCTTCGACCTGCCCCTGTTGCCGGCGAAACGCTCCAGGTAGCTGCGGTAGGCGCTCCATGCGTACTCCAGCGGGTTGTACACATAGACGACGGGGTCACCCGGATGCAGCGTGCGGAGGCAGCGGCTGAGCCGTTGAGCCGCCTGGATGAGCGCCCGGACCGATTCCTCCATGCAGTCATTATTCCCGATAGACCGGAGTTTGACAAACCGGTCGAAAATCCTTACCCTCACCACCGTGAGCAGCGGCATAACCTATCTGCTATTCGATCTGGATGAAACTCTGTATCCCTCCTCCAGCGGGATGGTAGAGGAAATATCCCGCCGGATGACCCGCTACGTGTCCCGCTACCTCAATCTGGATGAGGACAGCGCCGCCCGGATTCGCCGGGACTTGAGCCGGAAACACGGCACGACCCTCACCGGCCTGATGAGCGAACATGACTTCAAGGATCCGGAGAGCTACCTGGAGGCCGCCCATCCCACCGACGTGGACCGCTATCTGCACAAGGATCCGGAGCTGGTCGCCGCACTGGCCTCAATCACCCTGCCCAAGTCGATCCTCACCAACGCCCCGGCCGAACACGCCCGGCGTATCCTCGAGTATCTGGAAATCGAGGATTTCTTCCAGCGGATCTTCGACATCCGCATGAATGATTTCCGGGGAAAGCCGGAAAGAGGGGTGTACCTCCGCGTGCTGGCCGAGCTCAAGCGCGAGGCCCCGGAGGTGCTGTTCATCGACAACCGGCTCGATTATCTGCTTGCCTTCCGGGAGATCGGGGGTAGGGTAGTATGGGTGACCGAAGGGGGGCGGGAGGAAAAAACCGGCCTTGATCCGGGGATCCCCAGGATCTCCCACGTCAAAGAGCTCCCGGAGTTCCTCTCAACGCTTTAAAGGAACGTTCTATAGTTGCCCCCGGCCGGGCGCCTTCAATCGCCGCCACGCGGGAATCCCTCCCAGAATCCCTCGACCAGATGGAGGGTCTCACCATCCCAGCGGATCTTCTTCTCCTCTTTTAAACGCAGCAGCAGACGGGAAAAGGTCTCCGGAATCGTGCCGATGGCCGCGGCTATGTCCTTTTTGCTCAAAGAGATCCGGTACTCCTCCCTCCGGCCGAACTGCTCCTGCAGGAAGAAGAAGAATCGTTCTTCCACGTCGTGTCCGGTCAGGTAGAGGATGCGGTCGGCCAGATACCGCTGTTTGCGCATCAGCATACCGATGAAGTCCCGGCGGAAACTGTCGGCGACCAGGAGGCAGTCGATCTGCTGCCGGGGCAGGCGCAGCAGCAGGCTCTTCTCCAGGGCTACGGCGCTGACCGGATACTCGTTGCGCTCGAAGAGCACAACCTCCCCGAAGATCTCCCCCTCCCGGATTGTCTTGATCACGATCTCCCGGCCGTCGGAGGCGGTCTTGTACAGCTGTACACCGCCCTCGGCCAGGATGTACATGGAATGCCCCTTTTCCCCCTCCAGGAAGATCAGCTGGCGTTTGTCCACCCGTTTGGGGATGCAGATCGCCGCCAGGGAGCGGATACTCCTGTCGGAGATGCCGTTGAAAAAATCGGAATCTTTCAGGAATTTGCGGGCGTCGAAGGGTAGGGAAGCCAAGTACGGTCCTCTCCTCTTGAAAATGTCAATTCCTGAGCAGAATAGTCAAGAAAAATCCTTCTGCGCTTGACCCAGATCAAGGAATATTTCACGGATCCGGATGAAGTTTAGTGTACCATCAAACGTGCGTGGAGGTAGACATGAAACGCAAGATTATTCATATAGACGATACGCTGTGCAACGGCTGTGGCCAGTGCATCCCTAACTGCCCCGAAGGGGCGCTGCAGATGATCGAAGGAAAGGCGCGCCTGATCAGCGCCCTGTTCTGCGACGGTCTGGGGGCCTGCATCGGCGAGTGTCCGGTGGGAGCCATCACCATCGAGGAGAGGCAGGCCGAGGCCTACGACGAACGGCGGGTCATGGAGAACGTGATCTCCCAGGGCGAAGGGGTGGTTCGGGCTCACCTGGAACATCTGCAGGAGCACGGAGAGCAGGAGTTTCTGCGGCAGGCTCTGGCCGTGCTTGAAGAGAAGGGAATGGAGGTCGAGCTTCCCGAGGCTGTGCACGCCGGCTGTCCCGGCGTTCAGGTCCGGGAGTTCCATGTTGAAAGCAGCTCGGCGGAATCGGTGGACTCCGCCGAACCGGCTTCTCCATCCCGGCTGCGGCAGTGGCCCGTGCAGTTGCATCTTGTCCCTCCTTCGGCCCCCTACTTCAAGGACGCAGACGTGCTTTTGGCCGCAGACTGCGTGGCCTATGCACAAGGGGACTTCCACAGGAAGTTCCTGCAGGGACGGCGGCTGGGCATCGCCTGTCCCAAGCTCGACTCCGACCAGGACATCTACCTGGACAAGCTCAAAGCTCTGATCGATTTTGCCGGTATCCGCTCTCTCACGGTGCTCACCATGGAGGTTCCCTGCTGCCGCGGCCTGCTGCAGCTGGCCCGTAAAGCCGCCGCAGAGTCGGAGCGGAAGATCCCGATCCAGTGGCTGGAGATCGGAGTCCAGGGGGATGTGTTGCAGGAGCAAGCCGTGGGCTAACAGCCGGAATCAGCAACATTTTCTCTGTTCGATGTTGCTTGACAAGGGGGCCTGGTTTGGCCTAATCTGATCAAGTGCGCGCCGTAGGCGCAAATTCGCCGAGTGAAGCGACCTAATCCGATTCCGGCAGGGTCCTTCACCGATAGGGTATGTCTGGAAACGGACATGCCTCCCGTATTTGGAAAGGCGAGAACAGGATCCCTACAATCCTAGTCTCTTGCCTTCAATAAACATCATTATTGGAGGTATAGGTATGAAAAAGGTAATCGGAATCGCTCTGGCTCTCTGTCTGGTGGCGGTGCTTCTGCCCGCCCAAACGGGGAGGCTGCGCCTGTCCACGACCACCAGCACCGAGAACAGCGGCCTGCTGGCGGTGCTGCTGCCCCCTTTCGAGGCCAAGACGGGTCTCAAGGTCGACGCGATCGCCGTGGGAACCGGCCAGGCCCTCAAGCTGGGGGAGGCTGGAGACGTAGACGTGGTGCTGGTGCACGCCCGGGAGCTGGAGGACAAGTTCGTGGCCGAGGGTTACGGTGTGAATCGGCGCGACGTGATGCACAATGACTTCATCATCATCGGGCCGCCTTCCGATCCCGCCGGGGTCAGGGGCATGCGGGAGGCCGCGGCGGCGCTCAGGCGCATCGCCGACAAACAGGCCGTCTTCGTCTCCCGGGGGGATAACTCCGGCACCCACGTCAAGGAGCAATCCCTGTGGAAGGCCGCCGGTCTCAAGCCCTCAGGCCGCTGGTACCGGGAAGCGGGGCAGGGCATGGGGCCCGTGATCACCATGACGAACGACCTGCGGGGCTACACGCTGGCCGACCGGGGAACCTACCTGTCCATGAAGGACAAGGTCCAGCTGCCGATCCTGGTTGAAGGGGACCCGCGGCTGTTCAATCCCTACGGCATAATCGCCGTGAATCCGGACAGGTTTCCCCACGTAGCCTACTTCGAAGCCATGCAGCTGATTGCCTGGATGACCTGCGTGGAAGGACAGCGGATCATCGGGGAGTACAAGGTCGGGACCGACGTACTGTTCTTTCCCGATGCGGTGACCAAGTAATCTGCGGACAGGGTGGAGATGCTCGGGGCATTCGGACAGGCGATTCGGCTGCTGGTCTCCGGCGACAAGGAGGTCTACTTCATAGCCTGGACCTCGCTTCGGCTGTCGCTGGTGTCCGTGGTGATCGCCTCCGCCCTGAGCCTCCCCCTGGGCTTCCTGATCGGGCTGAAGAGCTTCCCGGCCAAGAAGCAGCTCATCGCCTTTCTCAATGCTCTCATGGCCCTACCTACCGTGGTGGTGGGATTGCTGGTGTACTCCTTCATATCCCGGGCCGGCCCCCTCGGATTCCTGGGGTTGTTGTTCAGCCCGGCGGCGATCCACATCGGACAGGTCATCCTCTGCTTTCCCCTGATCACCTCTCTGGTATACAGCGCCTTGAGCCGCCTGGATCAGCGGCTTCCGGAAACCCTCATCACCCTGGGAGCCAGGCCCGCGGAGGTGTTTCGCATGATCATCTGGGAGGGGCGTATCGCCATCCTCTCGGCACTGTTGTCCGGCTTCGGCCGCGTGGTCGGGGAGGTAGGGGTGGCCATGATGCTGGGGGGCAACATCCGCTGGTATACCCGAACTCTGACCACGGCGATCGCGCTGGAAACGAGCAAGGGGGAGTTCGAGTTCGGCCTGGCTTTGGGCATCATCCTGATGGCCATCGCCTTCCTGGTGAACTTTACCCTCCACGGGGTGATTAAACATGAACGCTGAGCCACACCTGCAAACCGATCCGCTGTTCTGCGTCGACTCTCTGCGCTTCGCCTACGACGCCGATCCGGTTCTCGATCTCGCCGACCTGGAGATCCGCAGCGGGGGGATCACGGTTCTTATTGGACCCAACGGATCCGGAAAGACCACCCTGCTGAAGCTGTTGAACGGACTGCTTCCCGTCTCCAGCGGAGTGATCCTCTATCGGGGGCAGCCGCTCAACCCTCAGACCATCGCCGGACTCCGCAGCGAATCGGTTCTGGTCCATCAGGACCCGTATCTGTTTGATGGGAGTGTCTATGGGAATGTGTCCTATGGGCTGAAGGTTCGCCGTACCCCATCCGAACAGGTACACCAGGCCGTGGCCGAAGCGCTGCGGAGGGTGGGTCTCGGCGGGTTCGAACACAGAAGGGCACGACGACTGTCTGGGGGGGAGCGGCAGCGGGTGGCCATCGCCCGCGCCCTGGTTTTGGATCCCAAGGTGCTACTGTTGGACGAGCCAACTGCCAACGTGGATGTGGAAACGATCGAGTTGCTCGAACGGTTGATCCTGTACCTGAACGAGGGAGGAACCACGGTGATCGTCAGCACCCATCATCCGGCCTTTGCCTACCGGCTGGGCACCCGATTGGTGCTCATGGAGGAAGGGCGCCTGGTTGCGGGGCGGGAGAACATCTTCAAGGGTGTCTCGGAGTCAACGGACGAGAGATTCACCTACTTTCGAACCGGCGCGCAGGTCCTGCGCTGCCCGGCCCAGGAGGGCCGTTTCACCACCGCCGTCCTTGCCCTGGATGATGTCATCCTGTCGAAGGAGCGCATCCAAACCAGCGCCCAGAACCAGTTCCCGGCAACGGTCAGGCGGGTGGAAACGGTCGATCATACGGTTCGGGTGAGCCTGGACTGCGGTTTCCCCGTGCAGGCCTTGATTACCGAGTATTCCGTCGATTCCTTAAAGGTCGTGCCCAGGGCGGAGTTTTATGTTACCTTTAAGGCATCGGCGATCCGCCTTTACTGAGAGCGAACGGGAGAGCGTTATGTTGAATCCGGATGCGGCATTGAAGATACTGGAGGACTTCGAGTTCACGCCGCCGGTGGAGGTGGTGCCGATCGACAAAGCCCTGGGCCGGGTATTGGCTGAAGTGGTGCGCGCCCGGGTCGACTCACCGCCCTTTTCCAAAGCCGCCATGGACGGTTACGCCCTGCGAGCTTCGGATGGTAGCGAGCGTTTTCAGATTCTCGAGATGATCGCCGCCGGGGATGTCCCGAAAAACAAGATCGGTCCCGGACAATGCAGCAAGATCATGACCGGCGCCATGATGCCCGAGGGGGCGGATAAGATCGTGCGGGTGGAATTCACCCGGGA
>Ga0315554_1002141_pt1 | contig 11499 bp, 11 predicted proteins | sample SalMarSW160370MG_FD_202114 | JGI IMG/M metagenome (GOLD analysis project Ga0315554, IMG submission 202114) | Salt marsh sediment microbial communities from the Plum Island Ecosystem LTER, Massachusetts, United States - Salt Marsh Sediment SW1603-70 ... | reverse complement strand
GGGTCGTCCACTTTCTAGCCGCGTTACGGCGCTGCCTGGAATCGGCAACCGGTCGGCCCTCGATGCGGGCTCCCTCGAGGTCGAGCCAAGAGACGACGACCAGGAGAAGAACGTCTCCCGGCCGGGATCCCGACAGATCTCATCGGCGTGCCCCGAGCCGGATCTTGAACCCTCGCGGCGACCAGAATCCGGTGACGAGGACAACGATCGCGGCCAGCACGGCCAGCAGCTGCAACCAGTCCCCGGTAACGGCGTAGAAGGTTCGGCGGCCTTCCCGAACCCGCACCGTCCCCCTTATCACATCGGCGGTGAACAGCTCGGTGGGCGGGGCGATGCTGCCACCCGCCGAGATGAAAGTGGAGCGGCCCGTGACCGCGGCGTGCACCACATCGACTCCCAGCGACACCGCATTGAGCCGAACCATGGAGATCAACTGATCGGATGCCGGGCCCCTGCCGTATGAGCCCTCGTTCGTGGCCACCACCAGGAGGTTGGCCCCCTCACGCACCTCGGCGCGCATGTGGCGAATGAACGCGCCCTCAAACGAGATCACCGTGCCCAGTCTCACTTCTTTGCCGTCGACATCGAGATCGAACACCACCGGGCCCTCGCCGCGTCGCATGTCCCGGGGCACCTGCTGGAGCTCCTTGATGAAGCCGAGCTGATCCCGGAACGGCACGTACTCCCCATACGGCACGGGGTGCTGCTTCAGGTACTCGCCGGCGATCGCCCCCTCCGGCGAGAAGAGAATGTTGAGGTTGTCGAAGTTCTCCGGGCCGGCCGAGCGGGTGCCGCCGGCCAACAGGTAGGCCGCGAGACGCTTCGCCTCCGAGCCCATCTGCGCCGCCACCTCCGGGTTGAAAGTCGGATTGAAGGCGCCTCCGAAGGAGTCCTCCCCCCAGACGACGAGATCGACCCCGTCCGCCGGGATCTGCCTGGTGAGGGCGTAGTGAGAGTTGTAGATCTGCTCCTTCTCCCCCTCACAATGAACGGCGGGGCAGGGCGAGTTGCCCTGCACAATGACGACATCCACCTCGGCTCCCGTGGCACGGGGCCCGAAGATGAAACCGGCCATCAGCAGCAGCGCGATCAGGCCAGTCGCCAGCTCGAGAGGTCTCCGGTCGCGCTCCTCCTCGGTCATCAGGACGATCGCAGCGGCGAACGCCATCACGATCACCCCCAACCCGGTGGGGCCGATCCACTGCGCCGCACCCCTGATCCCCGGGATGGTGCCCACCGGATACCCGACCGATCCCCAGGGGAACCCGCCGAGCGGGAACCGGGCCCTCATGAACTCCCAAGCGCCCCAGCCGCCAACGGCCACCACCCACCAGCGCCACGGCGGCCAGTGACGAGCCAGGTAGAGCACGAGGGCGTAGAGGGCTGCATAGACGCCCAGAGCACAGGTGAGCGGAACCCAGGCAACAGCCCCGATTACGTAGATCCACCAGAGCATGCCCCCGAAGAACGCGAAGCCGAACAGGAAGCCGAGCCCAGCCGCTTCACGCTTCGAGCGCACCCTCCTCAACGCCCAGAGGAAGGGAGCCGGAGCCACAAAGATGAGGAAGCCGGCATTCAGCGGCGGAAACGACGCCCACATGAGCGCCGCCGAGACGATCACGGCAAGAACCGATTGCATGCGCCGCGGAGGGTAGTCGCAGCCCTACAGTGCGAACCATATGGATGACCTCGCCGTAGCCCGCGAAGCAGCACGGGCCGGCGCCACCATCGTGCAGCGCCGTTATCGCCGCATCCAGAACGCCGAGTTCAAAGGGGCGGCCAATCCGGTCACCGAGGCAGACCGGGAAGCCGAAGCGGCCATCGTCGAACTCATACGGAAAGAACGGCCCAACGACGGAATCGTCGCCGAAGAAGGCTCTGTCCACAAACCCGGCTCGGGCCGCTGCTGGCTCGTCGATCCGCTCGACGGGACGGTCAACTACGTGCACGGAATCCCCCAGTGCGCCGTCTCGGTCGCCCTCCAGATCGGTGATTCCCCGACAGTCGGCGCAGTCGTGGACGTCTTCCGCAACGAGGAGTTCACCGCGCTGCGTGGCGGCGGAGCCCGCCTCGACGGCCGATCGATAACCGTGTCCACTACAGCCGACATCGGCCGTGCCCTGGTCGGCACCGGATTCGCATACGATCGGCAGGCGAAGGCCGGCTCCTACACGGACTTGGTGGCCGAGGTCCTCTCGGAGGTCCAGGACGTCCGTCGCCTGGGAGCCGCCGCCATCGACCTCGCCTGGGTGGCCTGCGGCCGGCTCGACGGGCATTGGGAGTTCGGCCTCGCCCCATGGGACATCGCCGCCGGCATCCTGCTTGTGACCGAAGCCGGTGGCAAGGTCACCGACTCGTACGGTGATCCACCGCGAGCAGAGGACATCATCGCCACCAACGGGCTCATCCACGATCGGCTCATGCGGATCGTGGCGGGCACGCGCCCGCCTCACTTCGAACGCTAGACGCCGTCTCCGCGACCTACGCTGCACGAGGATGCCGACGCTGTTCACCGCCGATGCCGTGGTCGACCCGGGGGGCATAAGAGGCGATGCCGTTCTAGTCGACCGAAAACGTATCGTCGCGGTCGGCCACGCCGCCTCGCTGCGCCGGGCCTGGATACGGGAAGAGGCCTTCTCAGGGGTCATCATCCCCGGTCTGCGAGACGCGCACTTCCACCCGGTCGGCTACGCCACATCACTGCAGCGCCCCTCCTTGAAGAACGCCGGGAGCTTCGCAGAAATCGCCCACATCCTGCAGAACGCCGCCGCCCGGCAGCCGGCGGGCACCCTGGTCACCGGCCTCCGCCTCGACGACACGAGTCTCCGGGAAGCCCGGCTGCCCGACCGGTGTTTCCTCGACGCCGCCGTCCCCGACCATCCCGCTCTGCTGCTGCGGTACTGCGGTCACGTAGCGGTGGCGAGCACTCGCTCACTGGACATCGCCTCCATCGGTCCCGACACCCCGGACCCGACGGGTGGCTCCTTCGACCGCGACCAGCACGGACCCACCGGAGTGCTCCGCGAGACCGCGGTCGGCCTGGTCACGCGGGCTCTGCAACCCCTCGCGCCCGCCATCGAGCCTGCCGACGTCGCCACCGCGGTCGCCGGCCTCGCCGCCGCCGGCCTCACCGGCCTCGGAGCCATCGTCTCCGTCGACGAAGGCCTGTGGGGTGGCGGCACCGGCGAACTCGACCTCCTGCTCGCCGCCGCTCCCGATATCCCGCTGACCCTGCGCGTCCTGGTTGTAGCAGCCACTCCCGACGCCCTCGCCGCCGCGGCGGACCGCATCGCTACGTCCAACGGCGCCTCGTTCCTTGGTCTGAAAGCGTTCTCGGACGGCAGCCTCGGCGGGCACACCGCAGCCCTCCACGAGCCGTACGCTGACCGGCCCACGACCGGCACCCACCGCCTCGACCCCGCCTGGGCCGACCGCATGATCCGGGCCACCTCCAGCCTCGGAGGCAAGGTGGCCGTCCACGCCATCGGCGACGCGGCCGCCACACGAGTCCTCGACGCCATGGAGCGCGCCATCGACCAAGGCGTCGACCCGGCCCATCTCCGCGTCGAGCACGCCTCCGTGCTCACGGAATCCGACATCGAGCGGTTCGGGCGCCTGGGAGTGACCGCCTGCATTCAGCCGGCGTTCCTCGCCTCCGAGCAGGATTGGCTCGAAGGCCGGCTCGGAAGTGACCGACTCTCCCGTACGTACGCTTTCCGCTCGCTGGCCGATGCCGGCACCCCCCTCGCCGGGGGATCCGACTGCCCCGTCGAGCCTCCCCACCCGCTTTGGGGCATGGCAGCAGCGCGCCACCGCCATGGGGTCGTTCCCAGTCAGGCCCTTTCGGCCGCCGAGGCCCTTGCCCTCTTCACCACGGGAGCCGCCGCAGCCATTGGCGAGGAGGCCCGGCTCGAGCCAGGACTCCCGGCCACTTTCACCATCTTGGGGGGCGACCCACTGCAGACGGAAGCCGGGGCGCTGTCCGACCTCGAGGTCATCGCGGCCTACGTTGCCGGGGAGAGGCTGAAGGTGCCCGCCAGTGTCAGGCTGTGGATGGATTGATCAGAGGCCGCCCGCTGACCCGGGCCCAGCACGGCGGGCAGTAGTAGGCATCCTCGAACAGCCTGGCGTCGCGATCGATGGGCGCGTCACAGCGGGTGCAGTTCGAGGAAAGGAATGCCTCCGCCGCCTGGAGGTACGGGCCGTCTCCGGCAAAGAGGTCGCCGATACATACTCCCGGTCGTACGCCGCTGCTCATGAGATTGGGCAGGCTAGCGCCTAGAGCAGTTTCCGGATCGGGCCCGCCACCTGCTCGTACTCAGGGTGCTCCCCGGTCTCCTTCTTCGAATAGACGAGGCTGCCGTCGACGGTCACCTCGAAGACGCCTCCGCCCGAGGGCACGAGGGTCAAGCTCTCTATCTGCTGCTCGAACTCACCGAGCAGCCCTTCGGCCATGCGCACGGCACGGCCCGTGTAGTTTCAAACGGCGCAGTATTCGATCTCGATACGCATGGTTTCACGATAGTCGGCAGGCACCGTCCTGCCGCCAGGGCCGAGACCGCCGCTAGCGTGATTCCGATCCCAAGAGCGAGGAGTATCCGTGCTCACCGTCGGTGTCACCGCCGTCGGAGGCGGTGTGGGTCAGGCCGTGATCTCGGCTCTTCGCAGCGGCAGCCTCGCCACCCGGGTCGTCGGCATGGACACCCGCCCACTCGGCCCGGGGCTCTACTGGTCCGATGCCGCCTACCTGGTTCCACCCGTCGCCGATGAAGACACCTACCTGGAGCAGCTCCTGCAAGTCTGCTCCGCCGAGCAGATCGATGCCCTCATCCCCGGCCTCGACGTCGAGATGCCACTCCTCTCCCGCAGTGCTGCCGCTTTCGCCGCCACCGGCTGCACCGTCATCGTGAGCAGCCCGGCAGCCGTCGATCTGTGCATCGACAAGCTCGCCCTTTCCCGGTTCTGCGCGGACAACGGCTTCCCTTTTGTCCCCACATACACCGTCACAGAAGCCTGCACCCGCACCGACGAGCTGGACTTCCCCGTGATGATCAAGCCTCGTCGCGGAGCCGCCTCCGCCGGAGCCCGCCTGGCCACCCTCGACGTCCTCCTCAGCTTGGCGCCATCCGACGACCTGGTCGTGCAGCGCTACCTGGCCCCCACCAGCACGATACCGCTCATGGCCGGGGCCCCCAGCTGGGGCAAGGACCTGGTCCAGTCCGAAGAGATCTCGGCACAGTTCTTCGTGGGTCCATCCGGGACCGTGCTGGGCAACTTCGTCAGCATCAACCGTCTGAAGCACGGGGTGCCCCTGGAGATCGTCCCCGTCGACGACGCCGGCATCGTCGATGCGGCCTCCGGCCTCGTCGCGGCAGTCGCCGCCCTCGGCCTCAAGGGACCCATCAACCTGCAAGGCCGCCATACCCGAGATGGGCCCCTGTTCTTCGAAGCGAACGCCCGCTTCACCGGGATCACAGGCACACGCGCCGCTCTGGGCTACCGGGAGGTCGACGCCGCCCTCGAGTGCTTCGTGCTCGGCCGGCCCGAGCACGCCGTCACCTGCCTGCCGCCGCCTCCACCTCGGCTCGCCGCCACCCGGCACGTTGCCACCACGATCGTCGACACCGGCCACACCCGCCGTTTGATGGACCCGGCCCCCTCCGCCACACCGGACGATGCCCGCCACCCCGGCCGGGTCCTCGTCACCGGAGCCGCCGGCTACCTGGGCGGTGCCGTGATTCCACGCCTTCTCGACACGCCGGGCACCGACGATGTCATCGCAACCACACACGGCGAGGCCTCGGCCGCCGAACTCGTCTCCGCCCTGACCAAACGGGATCGAGTGCAGGTCTTGGCGGCCGACCTGAACACTGACACCTTTCCGCTCGACGGCATCGACACCGTGGTCCACGCGGCCGCCATGCGCACCAGGCCGGCGCCGAACACCGCCCTCACCGATTACCTGCTGGTCAACGTCGAGGGGACGCGCCGTCTTCTCGAGCAGGTGGCACGGGCCGGCGTCGAGCGGTTCGTCTTCCTCTCTACGCAAGCGGTCTACGGGACCTCCCGCCCGGCCCCCTGGACGGAGGCCGACCCGCCACTGCCCGATGGTCCCTACGGGCTCAGCAAATGGATCGCCGAGGAGATCCTTCGCGCCGACCGTGTCCTACCCCAAGTCGTGGTCCTCCGCCCGGCCCGCCTCTACGGGCTGGGCAAGGCCATGCGCTGGGACGAGCTGACGCACCGGTTCGCCGCCAACACGGCGCGTGGCGAGCCCCTCCCCATCTACGGCAGCGGGAACCAGCGAGTCGACCTCCTTCACGTCGCCGATGCCGCGCTCGGCGTGCAAACGGCGTGCACGGCACCGCTACCGGTGCAGTCCCACTTTTACGTCTTCAACCTGGGCAGCGACCGCCCGGTGTCGATCCGTCAGCTCGCCGCAGCTTGCCGCCGCGTCGCCCGCGATTTGGGTCTCAGGGAACCGCCCCTACGCTTCCTGCCCGACGTCATCGAGCATGAGATCGACTACCTGCTCGACGTCCGCAGGGCACGCAGCTTCCTCGGATGGAGCCCGCAAGTGCTACTCGAGGACGGCATCCGCGACCTCGTCTCCGCAGCCGTGCGCCTCGGCTAGACGAAACTCGACAGCCTCTCCATCACATTGGCTATCTCGTCGTCGGAGAAGCCCTCCATACCCGGATGGCTCGGCACGGTGATGACACGCTCCGCCAGGCGCGATGCCCATGCCGCTTCGGCCGCGGTCACCCGGAAGGGCAGACGCACCGCTATGTCGATTCCGCTGAGCCTCTCGCGCCCAATCGGCAAAGGCGACACAAGGGGCACACACATCGGAGTTGCCGCAGACTCGTCACCGCGAGGATGCATCAGGGGACGGAATCCGAACCGCCGCGCGATACGAAGCACGCGCCCGTACTGGCCGTCATAGCGCGGCGCCACCTCGCCGAAATCCCTCAGCCGTTGCAGCGCAAAGGCGGCGCCGAGATCCGAGAGGCCGGTGACGACCCGATGCGGCTCATCCCACGGCACCGAGACGCTACCGTCGATGATCGACCTCGCCGCCCCCTCGTCGCATCGCTCGACGATTACGCAGCCACCCTCGGTCGCGCCCCACGGAGCCGCGTGGCCGAGGTCCAAAGCTTCGGGAGGCCGGCCCCGACCGGTTCGAGCCGTGTCGAACGCCGCCGTGCCGTCGACCACGAGGGCTTTATCCAAAGACGAACAGACCTCCACGAACTCTCCCAGATCTCCGGCACGCCCGAAGAGATCGACGACAACCACACCGTCGTAGGCCTCGGGATCCGTCTTCCGGAGCTTGTCGATATCGAGCATGCCGTGGGCATCGCAGTCGATGAGGAGCGCCCCCGCCAGCGGCCCACTCCTCGTCGCCTCGGGACCGAACGCACAGGCAAGCCAGCGCAGCGGACGCCCCGCACGCAGGTGCACCATCCCCACCAGCGCATACAGGGCGCCGACGCCGTCCTCGGTGGCCACCACGGCCCGATCGTCGGGCAGCTCAAGGTACTCAGCGACCACCGACTCGAGCCGGCGCGCAACGGGCCCGGATTCGGTCCACGACCCAGGGTCACCCCACTCCTCCAGCGCCTTCCTCACGAATCCGAAATCACAGGGCTTGTCTTCGACCGCACCCACGGGAGTGCCGCGGCGCCGAAGCGCAGCGGGTGGAGCCGGCAGACAGCCCGGCGGTACCGGCGCGATCGAGCGCAGCCGGTCTTCGACTCCGCGGCGGCGCGCAGAGCGGTAATCGAGACCGAGATTCCGCTGCAGCTCGGGATGGAAACGCCTCCACCACGGCTGTGTGGTCACGACCTCGGGGAACCACACATCGAGCGCTCGCCCCATGTCGAGCAAGAACGCGGACGGCACCCGGTCGTGAAGCCTGTCTACAAACCAAGGAGCCACACTCCCCGTCTGCACGAGCACGATGCAGGGCCGGTCCCCAAACCTGCCCAGGGCCTTGAGCGCTCGTCCAAGGGTCCGCTGGCGCCGGGCCCGCTCCCGGTCGATGTGGGTGGCCACGTGGGCAAAGGGGTCGAACCCGAGTCGAGCGCCCAGACCGGCCAGGTGCTTGGGGCCGATGGCCAGCACCGGCAGGGCCCTCACGGCCTCGTAGAGCTCCAGGATCTCCCCGGTGATCGACGCGTCCTTCCACACGGTGCCGTCGAACGGCACATAGCCGGGAGGAAGGTTCTCCTCGATGACGGCCACCACCGCGTCCGGGTCGATCCTGTATCCGTCTATGCGCTCCTGCCCTCGATAGGACACATGACTCACTCCGAACATGAAGTCTTCGCCCCGCTCCGGGAGACGACTGAGCATGTCGTCGAGATCCTCGCCGAGCCCATGATCCAGGAAGATGCCTGCTCGCTCCTTCAGCGCCCGAAACCCGGCCACAGACGGGTCGTCACGGAGGGCCAGAATCTTCTCCCAGTGCCCGTGGTTGATCTTGGTGAAGCTGAAGCGCCGTCCGTCCCTGATGCGGCCGGCGAAGTAACCGATCGGCGGACGAATCACCCGGAGTTCATGACCTTCGAGGAGAGGCTCCGGCTCGAAAGGCCACAGTGGCACCCCGGGCCGGCCCGGCCGCCGATGCGCTCCTTGGTGCCTGGCCGCGTCAGGAATGGTCTCCTCCGTCTGCCGCCCATGCCTTCGGCGGAGAGCGTAGCGGCGCCCGACTCGGGGCCACCGGCCGTGTCAGGCGCCCACGTTGGGGCTGCGGCGCTCGATGAGCACGACGTCGCGCCAGCGGTCTCCGAGCCGTCCTAACCGCTCCCGCGTGCCCACGACGCGAAAGCCTGCGCCTTCATGAAGGCGTAGACCCACCTGGCTCTCCGGGAAGATGCCGGCTTGCAGCGTCCATAGGCCAGCCCCCTCCGAAGCCTCGACCAATGCGCCGAGCAGGGCCCGGCCCACGCCTGCACCGCGCGCCGTCGGCGCTACGTAAATGCTCACCTCGGCTACGCCGCCGTACACGCAGCGGCCGCTTACCGGGCAAAGCGCGGCCCAGCCGATTACCTCGCCGCCGTCCTCCGCCACCAGCCGGCCTGCCACAAGATGGTCCCGATCCCACGACTCCCAATCGGATGCCTCGGTCTCGAAGGTGGCGTCGCCGGTGGCGATACCCTCCTGGTAGATGCGCTGCACCGCCGGCCAATCGGCAGCCGCCATGGCCCTGATCGTCACCACGAGCCGGCAGGTTACGTGCGCGCAGCCCAACCCGGTTGTCAGAATCGGCACCCAAAGCACATAGAGGAGGGCCCATGGCCGTCCCCCTTTCGAAAGATCTTCGGCAGGTCCTCGACGACCGCTCCTTCGTTCACGTGGCCACCGTCGGGCCGGACGGCTGCCCGCACAACTCCGTCATGTGGGTAGAGCGAGACGGCGACTTGATCGTGGTGAACACCGCCGAAGGCCGGACCAAATGGCGCAACATGCGCCGCGACCCCCGGGTCGGCATCTCGGTCTCTCCGCCCGGCGACGACTACGTGAACTACTCCATCAAGGGACGCGTCGTCGAAATGCGCACCATGGACGGGGACGAGGTCATCGACCGCCTCGCCCACAAGTACCTAGGGAAGGATCGATTCCCTTGGCATGAGCCCGGCCGCAAGCGTGTGACGATCGTGATCGAGGCCCTGGCCATCGCCTTCAAGGACTCCTAGGGCAACCTGCTATCCTTATTGCGAAGGCTTCGCAATAAGGATCGGCGTGCACATTCCCGACGGATTCATCAACATGCCCACCTCCGCCGGATTCGGCGCCGCCGCCGCCGGCAGCGTCTGGTACAGCATCCGCAGAGCCGCTCGTTTCCTCGACGACCGGCGGGTCCCTTTGGCCGGCCTCGTGGCCGCCTTCGTATTCGCCGCTCAGATGATCAACTTCCCCGTGGCGGCCGGGACCAGCGGCCACCTGATCGGCGGTGTGCTGGCCGCCGTCCTCGTCGGGCCCTGGCTGGGCACCATCGTGCTCACCGTCGTGCTGCTTGTACAGGCCGTCTTCTTCGCCGACGGCGGCCTCTCGGCGCTCGGACTCAACGTCTTCAACATGGCCGTCATCGGCGCCCTGGGCGGGTACCTGATCTTCCGCCTCCTGATGGCCCTCGTGCCTCGTGCACGTTCCCTGCTCCCCGTCGTCGCCGGGACGGCCGCCGGCATCTCGGTGGTTCTCGCCTCTCTCAGCTTCGTGCTGGAGTACGCAGTCGGCGGCGCCGGCGGAGCGCCCATCGGAACGGTGGCGGCTTCCATGGTCGGGGTCCACGCCCTCATCGGAATCGGTGAAGGCCTCATCACCGCCCTCGTCATCGGGGCGGTCATGAGCACCCGGCCCGACATCGTCTACGCCGCCGAGCCCATGGAGCTGGTCCATGGATAGGCGACTCTGGTGGTTCCTCGGCGCCGGCTTGGTGGTTACCCTGCTCGTCGCCGGTGTTCTCTCCGGATTCGCCTCCGGCGAGCCCGACGGTTTGGAGCGGATCTCCATCGACCATGGTTTCGCCGACAGTGCGCAAGACCACGCCCTCAACGATTCCCCTCTGGCCGACTACACCGTGGAGGGCATCGAGAACGACCGAGCCAGCACGGCCATCGCCGGCATCATCGGCGCCGTCATCACTCTCGTCGTGGCCACTGGCCTTCTGTACGGAGTCAGGTACCTGGGCAAGCGTCGAGCCACCGACGAATAGGAGACGACGCTGAGGGAGAGCCACGTCCACGCTCTCTACCGGCACCACCCCGGGCCTCTCCATCGAATCCGGCCCGAAGTGAAGCTGGCCGCGACCCTGCTGTTTGTCGTGGCCGTCGTCGCCACACCCCGCGAGGCCATGTGGGCCTTTGGCGTCGACGCCGGCATCATCGTGATCGCCGCCACAGCCGCTCGGATCCCGCCCAGCTTTGTGCTGCGGCGCCTCGTCATCGAGATCCCCTTCCTGCTGTTTGCCGCCTTTCTCCCCTTCCTCGGCCGCGGCGAGCGAATCGACGTTCTCGGGATCTCGCTGTCGCAGGAAGGACTGGCGGCGGCGTGGAACATCGCGGCCAAGGCCACGCTGGGGACGGCGGCGTCGATCGTGATGGCCGCCACCACCCAAGTGCCCGACATCCTCAAGGCTTTCGACCGGCTCCACTTCCCCCGGGTGATCACATCGATCATGGGGTTCATGATTCGGTACCTCGACGTCGTCGTCGGGGAGTTCAACCGCATGTGGGTCGCACTCCAGTCGAGGGGCTACCGGCCGCGCTGGTTCGGCCAGGCTCGCGCTCTCGCCGCCGCAACCGGCACCTTGTTCGTCCGCTCCTTCGAGCGCGGGGAACGCGTCTATCTGGCTATGCAGTCCCGCGGCTACACCGGCGTGATGCCGCGACTCGAGCAAGGCGGCGCTCCGGCCCTCCAGTGGGCCGGCGCTGCCGTCGTCGTAGCGGCGGCGGCGGCGGCCGCCGCCACAGGGTGGGCGCTGCGATGAGCATG
>Ga0315554_1002140_pt1 | contig 11503 bp, 9 predicted proteins | sample SalMarSW160370MG_FD_202114 | JGI IMG/M metagenome (GOLD analysis project Ga0315554, IMG submission 202114) | Salt marsh sediment microbial communities from the Plum Island Ecosystem LTER, Massachusetts, United States - Salt Marsh Sediment SW1603-70 ... | reverse complement strand
GGTGCGCTCGTCGCGGCCACCACCCACTACGCTGAGCTGAAGCTCTACGCCCACACCACGCCCCAGGCGCGCAACGCGTCGGTCGAGTTCGACGTGGAGACGCTGCGGCCCACGTATCGGCTGTCCATAGGCCTGCCCGGTCGCAGCCAGGCCTTTGCCATCGCCGAGCGGCTGGGCCTGCCGGCCGAGATCGTTGCCGATGCCCGCTCGCACCTGACCGAGGAGCAGGAGACGTTCGAGCAGACCCTGGCATCCATCAAGGCTGCCGAAATGGAGTCCACCGAGGCCCTGGCCCACGCTCGCCTGGCCGAGGAGAAGGCCAGAGCGGCCCTGGCCGCGGCCGAGGAGGAGCGACGCCGTTCGCGCCGGGAGCGCAGCGAATCGCTCCGGGCGGCTCGCGACGAAGCCGAGCGCTTGCTCGACGAGGTTCGCGCCGAGGTACGCCAGCTGCGCAAGAAGCTGGAGCGCGAGACGGTCACGCAACGTGGCCTGGACGAGGGCCTGGAACGCGCTCGGGCGGCCCTGGAGCGGCTGCCCGCCCCAGAGGAGAGGCGCCAGCCGAGGCCGGAAGGCGCGGCGCCTGTCGAGTGGCGGGCCGGGATGCGGGCCAGGAGCCTCACGGGATCCTGGGAAGGGCGCGTGGCCGCGATCGACAAGGACGGCCGGCGAGCCACGCTCGAGGCAGGAGGGGTGAGGGTCACGGTCCCGCTGGATGATCTGGAGCCCGCGGTCGGCGGCGAGGAGGGCCGGGACGATGGGCCCGGAGGCATCTCTCGGCCGGGGTCCGGGCGTGGCCGGAAAGCCCACAAGGCCGGAGCCGAGGTGCCTGCGAGCGCCTCGAAGCTGCAGCTCGAAAGGGCCCGAACCGTCGCCTCGTCTCTGGACCTGCGGGGCGCGAGAGTGGAGGAGGCCCTGGACGTGCTCGACAGGTACCTCGATGACGCTTCGCTCGCGTCGCTGGACCAGGCCACCGTGATCCACGGCCTGGGCACAGGTGCTCTGCGGGATGCCGTCCGAGAGCACCTGGCGAGCCACCCCCTGGTCCGCTCCTGGCGGCCCGGCGAACGCGGCGAGGGCGGAGACGGAGCCACGATCGTCACCCTCTGAAGCGGCGGCGCTCTCATCGCCCCACCGCAGCGGCACGGCAGGCAAGACGGCGGGATGCGAGAATCGGCCGGTCGCCTGGCGGCAGCCGGCAGGAATCGAACGGAGGACTCGCTTGACCGCATCGAGGCACGGCCGGACGTCACCCGCCACCACGGTGGTCGCCGGGGACTGGCCTGCAGCGGAGTGGGACTCCCTTGCGAGCCGCAGCCCGCTGGGCGATGTCTACCAGTCCTACGAATGGGGCGAGGTCAAGCGGACGCTGGGCTGGGAGATCCTGCGGTACATCGTTGTTCTCGACGGTCGCCGCGTGGCAGCCTGCTCCATCCAGGAGCGACGGGTCTCCGGCCGTTTGCCCGGCCCCCTGGGGACGCTACGGTTCCACTACGCGCCTCGCGGCCCGATCCTGCTCGAAGAGTCTGCGGAGGCCGCAGCGGCCGCCCTGGAGGCCCTGGCGGGCATCGCCAGGGAGCGGGGGAGCGTGGCCCTGACGATAGACCCGGCCTGGCGTGAGGAATCGGAGCTGGCGGAGGCGCTGGCAGGCTCGGCATTCCGGCCCGCGGCACGGCAGGTACAGGTGTCGCGTACGGCGATGGTGATCCCGCTGAGCGCCGACGAGGCCCATCAACACCGGCTGCTGGACGACTCCACAGCGACCAACATCAACAAGGCTCGCCGCGCCGGCGTGACCGTGGAGCACATCGACATGGCCGCGGCCGAGACACGGGAGGCCGGTTTGACGGCCTTCTACGACATGCACGCGGCCACGGGGCGGCGAGAGGGCTTCCTGGTGCGAGATCGGGAGTACGAGCTGCAGCAGTGGCGGGGCCTGGGCGAGGCCGGCCTGGCGAGCCTGTGGTTCGCCGTCGCGGAGCGGCGGCGTCGAAGCGGCATCCTGCTCTTCCACTGCGGCCGGAACGTCGTCTTGTTCGCGGCCGGCTCACCCGACGATGCCGACCTTCGGAAGTGGCGCGCGAACCACCTTCTGCACTGGTCGATCATGCGCTGGGCGGCGAGCGCCGGCTTCAGCGGCTACGACCTGGGGGGCGTCGATACGCATCGCCATCCCGGGTGGCCGTCAGGGCCGGAGCATCCGCTGTGGAACCTGTACGAGTTCAAGCGACGGCTCGGCGCCGTGCCGGAGACTCACGTCAGGGCGCACGAGTACTCGCCCAACCCGGCGTTGGGGGCCCTGTGGCGGACCGCTCGGCGGCTGCGATGAGCGAAGAGCAGCTGGCCCAGGCAGACCTTAGCGGCGATACGGCCGCTCGTCTGGCCGGTCGGGCGATCGCCCTGTCGGGCCTCATCGTCGTCGCCGGGGTCGTCCTGTCGCGTCTCCTCGGCTGGCTGCGGACGTCGGTCTTCATGGCCGAGTACGGAGGGCGGAGCGGCGAGCTGGATGCGTTCTTCGCCGCTTTCCGCATACCCGACGCGCTCTTCCAGCTCGTGGCGGCAGGCGCGGTGGGCTCGGCCCTGGTGCCGGTGGCGGCGAGCCTCATCGCCCAGGGGGAGTCGGCCAGGGCGCGGCGCGTCGTAGCCACGGTTGCCAATCTCATGCTCCTGGCGCTCGTGCCGCTGGCGGTCCTCGTCTGGTTCGCCGCGCCGCTGATCGTGCCGGTCATCGTCCCCAGCCCCGAGGAGTCCAAGGTGGCGCTTGCCACCGGCCTGACCCGGGTGATGCTCGTGTCGCCCCTTCTGCTGGCCCTGGCGGCCGTCATGGGCGCCGGCCTGAACGCGGCCGGGGTCTTCGGCCCGCCGGCCCTGGCGCCGACGGTCTACAACGTGGCCGTCATCGTCTGCGCCATCGCCCTGGTGCCGTCGATGGGCGTGTACGCCCTGGCCCTGGGCATCGTCGTGGGCTCGCTGGGCCACGTCCTGACGCAGTCCTGGTCCGTCCGCAAGCTCGGCCTCTACACGCTGACGCTGGACGTGCGGGACCCGGCCGTGAAGGAGACGCTGCTGCTGATGGCTCCCCGGGCCCTCGGCCTAGGCGCGACGCAGATCGTCTTCCTGGTCAACACCTACTTCGCCATCCAGCTGGGAGACGGCCCCAACACCATCTACACCGGGGCCTTCACCGCGCTCCAGATACCCGTGGGGTTGATCGGCGTGCCGCTTGGCATCGTTCTCCTGCCGCCCCTCTCTCGAGCCGTCGCCAGGGGTGACGCCGGCCGCTACGAGCGGTTGGTGGAGCGGTCACTCCGACTGCTGCTCTTCATCGTCATCCCGCTGACGGCCCTGATGCTGGCCCTGGCAGGTCCCTCCATCACGGCCCTGTATCAGCGCGGCGCCTTCACCCCGGCTGACACCCGGGCCATGACCCCTGTCTTCGTTCTGTTCCTGCTGGGATTGGTGGCTCACGTGCTGATCACCTTCCTGGCGCCGGTCTTCTACGCTCGCAAGGACACCCGAACGCCGGTGGCGGCAGCCCTGGTAGCCGTCGCCGTGGACGTGGCCGCCGCTATCGCTCTCTTCCCGACGCTGGAGCTCGAGGGCCTGGCGATCGCCATCGGGCTGGGGGCCTGGGTGGAGGTGGTCATTCTCCTGGCCTTCCTGCGCCGGCGGACCGGCTTCGGGCTGGGCCACGTGGCGCGGACGGTGGTGCTGGCGACGCCGGGCGCCTGCCTGGCGGCGCTGGCCGCGGCCGGCGTCGACTGGGGTTTCGGCCGTGTGGCAGCCGAGCCGCCGTTCCCGGTGCTGGTCGCCGACCTCGGCCTGGCCGGGCTGGCAGCTCTCGCGGTCTACCTGGCCTGGGCGCGCCTGGCGCGCCTGGCCGAGCTGGGTATGTCCCTGGACCTGGCCCGAACGGTCCTACGGCGGGCCTGAGCGCCGCCCGCGTCTCCGCCCCATGGCCGACCGCCGCCGGAGAAGCACGAGCAGGCCCAGCGGCAGGATGGTCGCCGGTGGGGTCGGCGACTCGGTGGGCGCGGCCGTCGGCGCTGTCGTTGGAGTCGGGCCGGGGGTGAGCGTAGGCGTCGCCGTTGGCGTGGGGCTCGGGCTGGCGGTCGGCGACTCCGTTGGCGTGGGGCTCGGGCTGGCGGTCGGCGACTCCGTGGGCGTCGGTTCGGGCGTCGGGGACTCGGTGGGCGATGGAGGCGGCGTGCCCGTGTTCTCGGTGCAGTACTCCGTCGGGGCAAAGGGAGCCCCCCAGGTCTGGCCGTACGGTGTCCAGAAGCCGGTCTTGTAGAAGTACATCGTCGCCCCGTTGTTGGGGCCGCCCTTCTTGTTGACGCCCGTCCGGGCTCTGTCGATCCATATCTGATCGAAGGCCTGGAAGTTGGGGTTGGCTGCCTCGACCTTGCTCAGGTCCAGGAAGCCCTGGGTGTCCTTCACGCCCGGGCAGTCCCAGGTCCAGAGAGTATTGGTGACGGTGTCGATCTCAAGAGGGATCTTGGTGTTGTCGATCTGAGTCGGCTCGGTGCCACTGACGAAGACCTCGTGCACGAGGTGGTTCGTGTACGGGCCGGGCAGCATGCCGCTGTGCGCGTCCACATCGACCCAGGTCAGGCCGGGCGGCTGCTGGAAGTCGCTGACCGGACTTCCGGCAGTGACCTCCTGCATGAAAGCGTGCCAGAGCGGCGCCGCCAGCTCCAACGACTGGACGCTGGTCCCGGGAGTGCGGTCGCTGTTGCCGGCCCAGATGCCGGCCACGATGCCCCTCCCGGTGTCCGAGTCGGGCGCGACGTAGCCGATGGTGAAGAGGTCCTCGGTCTGATCGCTGGTCCCGGTCTTGACGGCCGCGGGCCGGCGCTGGTTGCCCTCGATGAGGCGGTACTGGCTCCACCAGTTGTTCTGAGACGGGTCGGTGTTGCCCTTGAGGATATCGGTCATCACGTACGCCGCCTGAGGCGTCGTGGGATGAGTGGCAGTCGAAGGGCTGTCGTCGGCGGACCAGATCAGGTTGCCGTCGGCATCTCGAACGCTGAGGATCAACGACCGCTCGTACAGCGTGCCGTTGTTGGCGATGGCCCCGTAGGCCGAAACCATGTCGGCCGGGTGCACGTCCACCGTGCCGACGCCGATCGACAGGCCCGGATCCACGTTGTCCGGGAAGACGAGGCCGAAGTCCTGGGCCCGCCTCAGCAGATGGTCGACCCCGTTGATGGAGGCCGCCTTGACCGAAGGGATGTTCAGGGAGTACTGGAGGGCCGATCGCAGCCTGACCGGGCCTCGCTCCAGGTTGTCCGCGTCGTGAGGTATGTAGCCGCCGCCGAAATCGGTGGCGACGTCCATGAACAGCGTGGACGCGGTAAGGGTCTTGTCCTGGATGCCGACGACGTAGTTGATCGGCTTGAACGACGATCCCGGCTGGCGCCAGCCGTCGCTCAGGACGTCGAACTGCGGATCGAACAAGTTGCTGCCCGAGCGAGCGGGGTTCTTGACCGCCTTCTCATAGAAGCCGGCGCTGCCCGCGTAGGCCAGCACCTGCCCCGTCCGGTAGTCGAGGGCGATCAGGGCCCCGTTGTGGATGTTGGCCTCGCGCAGCCCGGTCTTGTTGCCGGTCGTGGGGTTGGGCCCGACGATCCGGGCGTAGTCGAAGACGTCGGATTCCTTCGTGATGCCCAGCTCGGCAAGGTAGTCGGCTGTGGCCTGGGCCGTGCCCAGATTGGGGGCGACGATGTAGGCCAGGAGCCACCTCTCGGCCGCGTCCTGCATCTTCACGTCGAGGGTGGTCGTGACCCGGTAGCCGTCGGTGTCTATCTTCGAGCACTCGTACGGATTGGCGCCTTTGCCGCAGACCAGCTCGGCCAGCTGGGCCCGAACCTGCTCGTCGAAGTGGGGCGCGATGCGAGTCTCCCCGGGCCTGGGGTGGACGATGACCGGCTCGGACATGGCGGCCACCAGCTCATCGTCGGTGTAGGTGCCGACCAGCAGCCCCTCCCTCAGGTTCTGGCGCATCTCGCTGATGATGAAGTTCCGGCGCTCGACGATTGGGGAGTCGTCCGGCACGACCAGCTGACCGTTGGGCTGCTCCTCCGCGTTGAGGACCAGGTCGTAGTAGGAGGGCGCCTGCAGCAGGCCGGCCAGGATGGCGGACTGGGCGATCGTCAGCCGATCCAGGTCGGTTATGCCGAAGTAGCCTTCCGCCGCGGCGGCGATCCCGTAGCTCTGGTTGCCGTAGTAGTTGAGGTTCAGATACATCGTGATGATGGTCTGTTTGCCCTCGAGCCCCGGGTATTCCTGGGTCAGCCGGACCGACTGGATGATCTCCTTGATCTTGCGGTCGAAGGTGCTGTTGGTGAGCGGCAGGAGGCGCTGCCGGACCAGTTGCTGGGTGATCGTCGAAGCGCCCCTGGGTTTCCCGGACAGCGCGTCGCGGAAGGCCGAGAGGACCGCGGCGGGATCGAAGCCGGTGTTTGTCCAGAAGGTCTTGTCCTCGGCGCTGGTGGTGGCGTCCAGGACGACGGCCGGGATCTCCGAGTACCTGAGCACTCGACGGTTCTCGGAACCGTAGGTCGCCAGCTCGGTCGAGCCGGTGCGATCGTAGAAGATGGTCTTCTGACTGAAATCGAAGTCCTTGAGGAGTTCCCGGGGATCCTCCAGGTCGCGGCTGTACGTGGCGTAGATGTCCACGGCCGCGACGAAGGCGACCATGCTGCTCAGGACCATCGTGCCCAGGAGCAGCAGCGGAAGAACGACGACGAAGCGGCTGGCGGCCCCGCCGCGCGAGGTTCCGGGGCCGGCTCCGTTGCGACGCTGGCGGCGGCGGCGGGTCAGGCTGGTCTGCATGGCGGCTCGCAAGATAGCATACGTTGACCGGGGGCCCGGGCAGAGACCGCCCCCGAGTCACGGACGGAGCCACGCCCAGGCGTGTTACGGAGGAGCAGGAAGAGGATGACGGCCGACTCGACTGGCAGAAACGCCCCCTCGACCGCGGGTGGGCTGGCCGGCCTGCTGGGCGAGCTGCGCTGGCGCGGGATGCTGCATCAGGTCAGCAGCGGCCTCGAGAAGAGGCTGGCCGGCGGCCGTCCTATCAAGGGCTACAACGGGTTCGACCCCACCGGCACCTCTCTCCACATCGGCACCCTCGTCCCGATCTTCGGAATGCTGCATCTCCAGCGGGCCGGGGGGACGCCAGTCATCCTCGTAGGTGGCGGGACGGCGATGATCGGCGACCCATCGGGCCGATCCGCTGAGCGCCTGCTGCTGAGCCGCTCCACGGTCGAGGAGAACATGGCAGGCATCCAGGCCCAGCTGACGAAGTTCCTCGATTTCGACTGCTCCAACGGCGCCGAGCTGGTGGACAACTACGAGTGGCTCAGCTCGTACTCCCTGTTGAGGTTTCTGCGGGACATCGGCAAGCAGCTGACCGTGCCCTACATGCTGGCCAAGGATTCGGTCCAGATCAGGCTCGAGCAGGGGCTGAGCTTCACCGAGTTCAGCTACATGCTCCTCCAGGCGGCCGACTTCCTCCACCTGTACCGCACCGGCGGCGTCGAGCTCCAGATGGGCGGGGCCGACCAGTGGGGCAACATCACGGCCGGGCTGGAGCTGATCCGCAAGGAGTTCGGTGGCGGCGAGTCGAAGGACCTGGCCTTCGGCCTGAGCTACCCGCTGTTGACCAACGAGAGCGGCGCCAAGTTCGGCAAGACGGCGGCCGGCACGAGTGTCTGGCTGGACCCGCAGAAGACGAGCCCCTTCGCCTTCTACCAGTACTGGCTCGACGCCGACGACCGCGATGTCGGCCAGTATCTGCGCTGGTTCACGCTCTTCGATCATGGCCGGATAGAGGAGCTCGAGGCGGAGCTGAAGGCCCACCCGGAAAGACGAACTGCCCAGCGGGCGGTCGCGATGGACCTGACGGTCCGCGTCCACGGCGAGGACGAGGCGCGGCGGGCGATGCGGGTCAGCGAGGCCGTCTTCTCGAAGGAGCCGATCCACGACCCGGACCTGCTGGAGGGCCTGTACGAGGTCATCGACCACTTCGACTTCAGCGCCGAGGACGTGGCCGGCGGGGCGATGCGGATCGCCACGGTCAGCGGCTTCTTCTCGTCCAACGGCGAGGCGCGGCGGGCAATCGCCCAGGGCGGCCTGTCGATCAACGACCAGCGCGTCAAGGCGCCCGAGGACGCCGTGCCGGAGCCTGTGGCGGGCCGCTACCTGATCGTCAGGATGGGCAAGAAGGCGCTGCGAATAGGACGCCTGAAGAGCTGAAGGTGCGGGCGCCTAGCCCTACTTGCGCGGGGCAGGAGGCGGATTGCCCTGGCCGCCCTGCCTCTCCCAGCTCTGCAGGATCTGGACGGTGCCCGCCACGGAGAGTTCCACCGTGGCGGCGTAGGTGGTGAGGGTGATGCCGGGCCGGCACTTGAGAGCATACGGGGCCACGGACTGAACCTGAAGGCCGGCTGCCGGCGCGGCGTGTGCCGCCGCCTGCACAACGCGAGCCACAGGGGCTGGCAGGGTGGCACTGGTCGCGTACTTGGACATGGGTCTCTACAGGTTCGGCTATGCAGGCGGTCGCCTGGGTGATCATCGGCGACCGGTTTGGCGCGCCGCAGGGTCGGCCTGCAGCGGCCTCAGGGCTTGTGCCGGTCGCGAAGGACGGCGATGACGTCCTGCGGCTCGAGGCCGCGTTCGCGCAGCAGAACCAGGGTGTGGTAGAGGAGATCCGCGGCCTCGCCGGCCAGCGCGTCGCGCGTCTCGGCGCGGCGCTCAGGTGGCGCGGTGGCGTCATCCTTGGCGGCCATCAGGACCTCGGTCGCCTCCTCGGCGACCTTCCGCGACGGGGCGTCGACACCGCCCGAGATGAGCCGAGCCGTGTAGGACTCCACCGGATCTGCGCTGGCTCGGGCGTCGATGGTGGCCCACAGGGTCTCCAGCCAGGCGAATCCCTGAGGCGGCACAGAAGCGGCCTCGGTACCGGAGCTTTCCGGGTCGAAGCAGCTGCGAACGTTGCGGTGGCAGGCGGGACCGGTCGGGTCGACCGTGACCAGGAGAGCGTCACCGTCGCAGTCGAGCTCGATGCCGCGCAGGCGCAGCACGTTGCCGCTGGTCTCGCCCTTGCGCCACAGGCAATCCCGGGACCGGGAGTGAAAGTGGACCTCGCCCGTGGCCAGGGTTGCCGCAAGCGCCTCGGCGTCCATGTAGGCCACGATCAGGACGCGGCCATCCAGGGCGTCCTGGACCACCGCCGGAACAAGCCCGGCTTCGCCCCAGGAGACCAGTTCGGGCAGCTTGCTCAGGCCCGTCATGCGATAGCCTCCGCGACCGGCCGGACGGGCAGGCCCGCCTCAGCCATTGCCGTCTTCACCTCTTCTATGGAGTGCATACGGCGGTGGAAGATCGAGGCCGCCAGGACCGCGTCGGCGCCGCCTTCCCGAACCGCCGCCACGAAATCGGCCGGGCCCGAAGCGCCGCCGGAGGCGATCACCGGGACCTTCACCCTGGAGGAGATGGCCGCCAGCAGCTCGACGTCGAAGCCGCTGCGGGTGCCGTCGCGATCCATCGAGGTCACCAGCAGCTCGCCCGCGCCCAAGGAGACCGCCGTCTCCGCCCACTCGACCGCGTCCCGGCCCGTGGGCCGGCGTCCGCCGTGCGTGACTACCTCCCACGACGGCTGGCCGGCAGCCGGTACCCGGCGAGCATCTATGGCGCAGACCACTGCCTGGACCCCGAAGATGGCCGCGCAGGCGGTCAGCAGCTCGGGGCTGGCGACCGCCGCGGTGTTGAAGGAAACCTTGTCCGCGCCGGCACGCAGCACGTCGCGCATCTCGGCCACGCTGCGCACGCCGCCACCGACGGTGAGCGGCACGAAGACCTGGCTGGCGGTCCGCCGGACGACCTCGAGGATCGTGCCACGCCCCTCGGGCGCGGCCGTGATGTCCAGGAAGACGATCTCGTCGGCGCCCTGCAGAGCGTAGCGCTGGGCCAGCTCGGCCGGGTCGCCCTCGTCCGTGAGGTTGACGAACCTGGTGCCCTTCACGACGCGGCCGTTGGCCACGTCCAGGCAGGGTATGACGCGCCTGGCGAGCATCAGCCTGCCCTCCCGGTTCCGGCGCCGCGGACCAGGTTCAGGAAGTTGGCCAGCACTCGCTGGCCCATCTCCCCGGACTTCTCCGGGTGGAATTGAATGCCCCACAGACAGCCCGACGCGGCCGCGCTGACGAAAGCGCTGCCGTGAGTCGTTCGGGCGACAACGGTCGTTTCGTCGGTGGGGATGGCCACGTAGGAGTGCACGAAGTAGAAGTGGGACCGATCCGGGACGCCCTCGAAGAGTGGGTGAGGGCTCGTCAGCTCGACCTCGTTCCAGCCGATGTGAGGCAGCGTGGGGGCGCCTTCGAGGAGGGCGGTCCTGCCCGACATCAGGCCCAGAGTCTCGGCGCCGCCTTCGTCGCTGCGCTCCAGCATGATCTGGAAGCCCAGGCAGATGCCCAGAGCCGGGCGGCCGGCGCGCATCCAGTCCCGAATCGGCTCCAGCAAGTCCCGCTCCCGCAGGGCGTCCATGGCCGCCGCGGCAGCCCCGACGCCCGGCACGACGATCGCGTCAGCGAGGGCCAGCGAGGGGACCTCGGCGGCCACGACGACATCGGCGCCGCAGGAGGCCAGCGCCTGGGTGACGCTGACCATGTTGGCGGCGCCGTAGTCGAGCACGGCGATGCGAGGCGCGCTCAACCGAGCGTGCCCTTGGTGGAGGCCACGCCGGACCGCCGCGGATCCACCTCACAGGCAGCCCGCAGCGCCCGGCCCAGAGCCTTGAAGGCGGCTTCGGCCAGGTGGTGGTCGTTGCGGCCCTTGCCGCGGATGTGCAGGGTGACGCCGCCGCCGCGGGCGAACGACTCGAAGACGTGCTCGATCAGGTCGAGTGGCATCTTGCCCGCTCGCTTGCCCCTGAATGGCAGCTTGATCACCGAGTAGGGCCGCCCGCCGACATCGGCCACGGCCTGTGCCACGGACTCGTCCATGGGGACGGCCGCGTCGCCGAAGCGGGCGACGCCGGAGCGGTCGCCCAGGGCGGCGGCCAGGGCGGCGCCCAGGACCAGGGCCACGTCCTCCACCGTGTGGTGCTCGTCGACGACGAGGTCGCCCTTAGCCTGGATCTCGACGTCGAAGAGGGAGTGGTGCGTCAGCGACGAGAGCAGATGGTCGTAGAAGCCGACCCCGGTGTCGATCTTCGCCTCGCCCGTGCCATCCAGGCGAAGCTTGACTGTGACGTCAGTCTCGCGGGTGGAGCGGGTCACGGTGGCGGAGCGGTTGCCCGACTCGAGGACGGTACCGATCTGGGGGGTCATGCTGGTATCTCCCGGGCGGTGGCGATGAGACGGTCGTTCTCCTGGGCCGATCGAACGGTCAGTCGCAGACAGTCGGCGAGGGGGTGGTCGGGGCCGAACGTCCGCGGCACTAGGCCGCAGACCAGCAGAGCCTCGGCGGCCACGGCGGCGGCCTTGACGGAGCTGAAACG
>Ga0315554_1002136_pt1 | contig 11520 bp, 6 predicted proteins | sample SalMarSW160370MG_FD_202114 | JGI IMG/M metagenome (GOLD analysis project Ga0315554, IMG submission 202114) | Salt marsh sediment microbial communities from the Plum Island Ecosystem LTER, Massachusetts, United States - Salt Marsh Sediment SW1603-70 ... | reverse complement strand
TCTTGTCTCCTCCAATGGTTGTGTACAATCGTTAGTCAAACGGTTGCAGTCATAATGACACACATCAACGATTAATACGGAATAATTCCTTTCTCACAGCTCTTCGCACGGTCCGGGGCCGCCTTTGAAAATATAGTTTATCAGATAGACAGCGTCGGCAACGTTGACTGTGCCGTTACAGTTGGCGTCTCCCGCCTCGAATGGATCGGGGGCGGAGCCGTTCTTAAAGATATAATTTATCAGCCAGACGGCATCGCTCACGTCAACTTGGCCGTCGCCGTTGGCGTCACCAGCCCGAAGCAACCAAGGTGTATTCAGATGGGCATAAGCCCAGATGCGTGCTCGAATGACGTTTGCGTGCAGTTCATCAATGTCCCCGTTTAACAGTGAAATAAATGCCGAGTACACGTACAACGTGTCGCCCATTTCCAGGGAAGCGTCGTTTTCCTCTGAATTGGGCAGATGCACATAGGTCATCACGCTGTGAAGATCTTCGATGTTCTGGGTAATCGAATATCCCGGCTGCGACATATTGTCCATCAGTTCTTCATCAACAAAACCCTGGGCCGGGTATACATATATACTGTTTTCCCTCACATATGCACCGAAGGGAATTCGAGCCACGGAGTCGTCATTATGGAAATAACTCCCCAAATAAGTTATCGCCCCAAATCTTGATTCGTTGTTCATGCATCCGACTCCCTGACCGTATTGGTATAAAAGGTTATAAGCGCTGTCGTAACCTCCGCAGTCATCTGGCGAGGTCGGAATATCCCAGTCGACAATGTCTCCGATGAGTAATGATGTATATGGATTGTCGCGATATTTGAATACCTTTTTCCGTTGAATAACAAAGTGACAATTATCATCACCGACAGGCGCCCACCAGGTCAATTCCTGAGCAAACGTCGAATCGCCCGTGATCATCGTACCTGTTTCAAATATCTCTAAGGAATCGGTACTTACCGTCAATTCCGTCAATTTCAGCCCGGACACCAGCTGGTATTCAATATCGTCGAAGATCGAGGTTGCGGCTATTACTTCCGATTCATTCACACTATAGTAGCACAGTACCGGGGAACCGTCCCAGATGTATATGTCTACTTCCGGTTCGCAGTCATCCGACCAGGAATAATCCATATTCACGCCTCCCCTTCCTTGTCTGCCGAAGTTGCCATTGTTACCGACGATCAATCGCGTACAGCTCGTGCCGACAACATCCCAGATCATGTTGCGATATTCGCATATATCGCCGACACCGTTGCCGTTATTATCAGTCTGGTCGGGATTATATGTATTCGGGCAATTGTCATCGGGGCACAAATTGGCGTACCCCGGATTGCCGTACCCGTCACCGTCTGAATCGTAACAGTCATCGCAGGCGTCGCCGATCAGATCGCCGTCGCCGTCAGCCTGGTTTGGGTTGGAGATGGCCGGGCAGTTGTCGCAGGCGTCGCCCAGACCGTCCTCATCGTAGTCTAATTGTCCAGGGTTATACATGACCACACAGTTGTCGTCGGGACATACGTTGTACGGATAGGCGGGATCGCCGAAACCATCGCCGTCGGCATCGACACAGCTGCCGGCATCACCATAAACAAAGGCTATGATCCGGTCCAGGAGATTACCCCTGGTATCATAGTTCGGATACGAATCCTGATTGGTGATCGACTCGTAGCCGATGGCGAAAAAAAACAGCCGATAGTCACCGTTGTACGATACGCCGGTATATGCCTCGGCGTTATTGCCGTAACTGAACTCCGCGAGGGCGCCGTTGATCGGAAGTATCGAATGGCATTCACTGGCAGCGGGTATGAATCCGGACGAGATACGCAAGCGTAACCCATCGCCAATCGGCGAGCCCTCGACCCCGTCATACGCGAGATAGCAATTAACGCCGGTGTAAAGGCAATGCAGGTAATCTTCGAGAAATGCCGAGTCCGTCGCATGTAATTCGCCGGCCAATCCCTGCCCGGTCAAAAACAGCATCCCTCCGCCATCCAGGTACTCGGCCATGGCCGCGATGTCGTTTTGTTGAAGGTACGTGTCGGTGCTATCGCCGGTAAACCAGACGACCATATCGTATCCGCACAAATCCGCGCCCGCTGGTGATCCCTGAGTGGATTTATCCCATATGTCATGCGGGAGATTCCTTGCGACGAAATCGTCAACGTAGATTTCTTCGCGATTGTCGCCCCGATCATCATCCACAATAAGGATGGCCGTTTGCCCTATGATCTGTTCAATGGCGAATGTATCGACTTCGCCGTAATCGCCCCAGGTTGTGATGATATAAAAGGAATCGATCATCGGCAGGTAATCAGCAGGGATCTGAATTTCAAATGGACTGTCGCTGTTATCAACAGACTCCTGAGGGGGAATGGCCCCCAGGTCGATAAAATCGTTGTTAATAATAAGTGAAGGATCGTTTACCGATAATTCGAGTGTCACCCCTGATGTCGTAAAGTCATTATAGTTTTTGACTTCAAGCAGGATTCGAATCGTTTCGCCGGCTTCCGGAATTGAATCTCCATCACCACCGACCTCATCGGAAATGATGTAGTTTTCCACAAACGGCAAGGTGTATGCGATATAACCCGGGAGAGCATCATTTATCCAGCAGCGCATCCGGGCACCTTGCTGCATCGTAAAACCGCCCGTTTTGCAGCTAGGCGGCAAGGCATACGACATGATGTTTTTGAAGTCTTTGTAATTCCAGGGCAAACCGGTACATGGATCGGAGTTACCCTGTCCGGAGCAGGTATAGGTCATGTCATGGGCTTCGGTATCACGGCAATAATCCCCTACATAATCGCGCCCTTCCGCTCCAGGGCTTTCCCAGCATTCGCCGCATTCCGGCACTTCATGTGAGCCGTGAAAAGTGTGCCATAAGCCATATTGGTGGCCCAATTCATGAGCCAAGTGTTTATCATTGTCGGCCCCAAACCAGCCATACCAGATATCGAGCATGAAGACCGAGTTTCGCGCTTGTATCGGATCGCGCCACCACGGGTACGGCGACCAGGAGTCGTAAAGACTGGGCCCGATATTTTCCTCATAGGCAAAAAAGATATTTGTCTGATGGACGGGATCGATGGCGTATTGATCGCATAATGCGAGCCATTCTTCCCAGGAATAAAACTCCCGGAATTCGGATGAGTTTATGTATTGCCAGTCGTAAATGAATCGAATGCCGAACGCCTTGAATTCTTCATTTAAGAATCGCACGCCACGTTCGATATCTTCGACATCAACCGCAGGATTACTGCCATCATCCTCGCACAGAATGTGAAAATACAGGCGAAGTACTTGAACCGGCAGCCGATCAAAGACATAATACTCGTCGCGAATGGTCGGGATATCGCAGATACCGTAAGTAGGGCATGAATAACCAGATGCGCCTTTGTCATTATAATAGGGGGTTTTGTCCTTGTAATACGTCTCCCATAAGTATTGGGTGGCACAGCCCCCTGTTTCTTCAATAGCATCATTCGCCGGGATTTTCGTTGATACCTTGCTTTCGGCGTCGCTCCGTTGTACCGACCCGGGAAGCGTGGCCGGGACAGTCACCGCGGTAATTGCCATTGATGCAAGCATTAGTATTTGCAGCCCCAGAATATACAGATTCGCCCTTTTGCTGGTATTCATCTGTCAAACCTCCTTAGAATTTGTGGCAGCACTTTCGGAAGTGATCCGTAACCGATGACGAAAAAACTCGTACGGCCTGGTCGTCGGAGTTTATCGTGAAAAGGTCGGTTGCCGTCTGGGCGGCACGAATTATCTGGTATTTCTCCGAGGAATATTCCGCCGACCTCCAAAACCGATAAGCTTCCACTATGATCTCCATTGCATTTCACTTTCGTCAAGCAACCCGCTGGGCGGGGTGAACGTCCACATGTTCCGGTAAAATGAGGAAGGGGATAACAGATTGGGTTTAGCTGACACAATACGGCCGCCTGCCCTGGATCACCATCAAGGGTAGCTTATACCGTACAGGTGTTTGTTTATTGTAGTGCCAAACCGTAATGATTCTTTCAGGAAAAAGTAAAATCGGTTCAATAAAATCAGACTCTTAAGCGCTGTTCATGGAAGCGCTATTAATTGGCAAGGCCGGGTCGATCAGAGATAAGGCTCTTTGATTGTTCTTGACTTTGCCATCGCCAAGACTGTTAGTAAGTTATGGCTTTGAAGAATAGTCGGGAGACCGGCATAAGTGATCTGTTTGAGGCAGTACTTTCCGGCGAGGCATCGGCCGAAGAAAAACTTTTTGAAGTTTTGTCTGAAAGATTCCTGGCCTTAACGCGCAAAAGAATATGGAACGAGAACAAAGCCAGGGATGTAGTCCAGGAGACACTACTTGCCATTGCCGCCAATTACAAAACAGCCGAATTCAAGGCCGGGTTTACAGCATGGGCTCACCGGGTCCTGAAAAACAGAATCCTGGCGCATCTCAAGTCTGAACGATCGCGAACGGAGAAAATGAGCAGTTTTACTGATAGTCATCATATCTCGTCTGCGCTTGAGGATCCCGATCTGCGCAGAAGGCTGATCGATTGTCTAAAAAAAATCCATAAGCGCAATCCTCGTTTGGCCCGAACGATAAATTTGCAATATCAGGGATATTCGGTTGCCGAAATTTGCAGCCGTATGGCGATCAACACCAACAGCCTGTATATAATGCTTCATCGGACTCGTGTAATGTTGAAGCTCTGTCTGAAGAAGGGGGAGATCGACTGATGAACGGCTGCCGGGATAAACGATTTGAAAGAATGCTCCTTGCTTACGAGTTGGATATCCTGCCCGAGAATCAGCGAGACGAACTCGAGCAGCACTTGTTGGAGTGTCCACATTGCTACCGGCTTATGCAGAACATGGATAAGCCGACGATGATGATCCGGCGCGATCCCATGATCCGCGATACTATCGCCCGGCTGGCAGGGGATGAGTCCGTTCACCGGGCATCATTCGGTCGAATCCGCGCTTTGATCGGTCGACTTTGGCCGCGAAAAGCGATAGCGGTTGCGGTGGTTATCCTGCTGATGGTGCTGTTCTGGTTCTGGGGCATCGATTTTCATCCATATGAGCAGGCAAGTGCGGCTGATAACCGTCTGGCTGTTATGAATGTGGCAAACCTGTCCGATCCATCGGACAGCGCCTATGCGGGACAGGTGCTGACAAGCTTGATCATCACCGACTTATCGCAGTCTGATTTTCTACAGGTAGTGCCGGGCGAATACCGGGCCGACATTCTTCGCCGCCTTGAAAAAGAGGATATGAAGGCAATCGATAAAGAAACGGCGGCAGAAGTGGCTCGCATGGCAAACGCCCGCTGGGTATTTCTGGGAAGCATTGCTTCTGAGCAAAGCCATTATACCGTCAGGGGAAAACTGGTGGATATGTCTACCGGAGAAGTCGTAGACACACAACTAGTACGGGGACGTCCGGGAGGAGATCTTTTTGAACTGGCCGACGATCTGGCCCGTGTCATACGGGTCGGGCTGCCCTTTACCGATAAACTATCAGGAGAGCCCGATCCCGTCATAGCGGACATCACCACTCACTCGCCCGAGGCATATCGTCATTTCCTAATTGGTACTGACAGGTATTCCAAGTTTTACTTTTCGGATGCGATCGAGGCTTTCACCAAAGCCCTGGAATATGACTCGACGTTTGCCATTGCCTACAACTATCTGGCGATGTCGGCTCAACATATTCAGGGCAGAGTGAATAGTGAGTATCTGGATCTGGCCGTGCGATATGCAGGTAAGGCAAGTAAACGAGAACAGCTCTATATCTATGCGACAAAGGCTATAGAAGAGGATGATATTGAAAAGGCCGAGAAAATAATGAACGAGTTGCTGCGAAAATTCCCGCAGGAAAAACTGGCCTACTTCCAACTGGGGATTGCATATTATGAAAACGGTCGGTGGGCCAAAGCCATTGAGAGTTTTAAAATGGCAATACAGCTCGACCCATATTATAAGGAAGCCTATAATTACCTGGCCTATTGTTATGCATATTTGAATGATTTCGAAAATTCCCTTATATCCATCAATACTTATATTAATATCGCTCCCGATGAACCGAATCCGTACGACACCAGGGGGGATATATATTCGAGTCAGGGGCTGCTGGATAAGGCGGTTGAGTCATATAACTCGGCGCTGGAGCGTAATCCGGAATACCACGGGTCGCAAATTGGTCTGGCATCTTTGCATATATTCTCCGGCAATTATGCGGAAGCGGAGCGGCTGCTTGAACTCGGTCAAAACGTAGAATTGCCCTCCTATCGTTTCCGTGTGGGCTTGTTGCGGGCTGTCGTTCAGGTGAGAAAAGGCCGGTTCGATGACGCGTTACAGGTTCTGGATCGCGAGATTAAAAGGGATTCTACCGACAGTCCGCGACTTTTTTCAGGCAGGAAACGTTTTCTTCAGGCTCAATTATTGGGTATTATGGGAAAGCATGATTCTTCGGCGTCCATATTGAACGGCATAATGAGGGGGTACAAAAGACCATTTTCACAAGAAAAGAACGACCACTATCTTTTGTATTTTCAGGCACTGATTAAATCGGGACGCATCGAGGAGGCGGAGAAGAAGGAGAAACTGCTTCTGGAGGATTCCCTCTGTAATGGTGATTCCGAGATGATTGAAACCTGCCTTGATGCAGCACTGGCAATGGAGCGCGAAGATTGGCAGGAAGCTGTCGAATCGTTGGAACGGCTTCAAAAAATCCATCCAGCATATTTAATAAATTATTTTTTGGGCACAGCCTATCTTGAATCGGGTGAATTCGCACAGGCGGTGACTCTATTACAGGCTCTTTTATCGAACTACGATTCGGGCCGGCATAATGTGGCACCGTTTGACATTTTATGTCACTATCAACTGGCCCGGGCTTACCAGCAGTCACGCTGGTATCAGCAGGCATTCGACGAATACAGGAAATTTCTCTCTTTATGGGGCGAATCGGATATCCCTTTGCCAGAAGTTAAAGAGGCCCGCAAACAGCTACGACATCTTCGGCAATTCCAATAAAGGCGCGAAATCTGTACAAATTTGCTCCTGCAAACGGGATAAGCACTGCCGAAATCGGCATGAGATTTTCCTTCAGCAGTTCATGCTGCTGTTCTAAAATAATTCACTATGGGCAGCATATTTTAGTCAATTGATTTTCAATAGGTTACAGTTCGAAGGGAAGGCAATTTGGGGAATTATTCGCTATTAGCCAGTTGTGAAACTCGTCTACTGTAGCCCGCCATTGAGGAGTATGCTAAAGAGGCGTCGTTTGGTCGATTTGCATTGTTCCTGGTAGGTCAAGCGAAGTCGGATAAGGCGGCGAAGAGCTTCCTGATCTACCGTCGGGGTGTGGACGGGAGTCAGATGACCGCTTCGATACAGACGGGCCAGCATCACGGCGTCGATCCGATCAGTCTTCCGGCGATCCCCCGGCTTGCGAGGAATAAGCGACGGCGCGATCACCTCACAATGAAAACCATCCCGCCGGAGCACCCGATGCAGCACGAAACCGGCTCCCGAAGCTTCATAACAGGTCTGAACCACATCCCGTCTCGCCAAGCGGCGAAACAATCGACGAACCTTCATGAGGTCGCCGGATAATTTGATCACCTCGGCCTCACCACCTTCACCTTCCAGGATGGCAACCGTTATTGATTCCACATGCACATCCAATCCAACCCAAATAGTTTGGCTCATAGTAACACTCCCTTCGTTATCCTGAGCGCTTGCATCACTCAGACGGCTGTGGCAGAAAATATGCTGCCCCAAGCCGATTCACGATAACCTGCAGCTACGGCTGAATCCATAAGGTCTAGAAATTGTCAACGGCCAATCAAATTTCAAAAATAGGGATCGGGTAGACCGGTCCCAAATGCCGTAATTGAGTATGATGCTATGACTTACGCCGCCGAGTTTTCGATTATCCAGTTGCGGAAATCGTCTCGTAGACCCCGCCATAATTCATAACATATTGTGCGACATTTAGTTACATAAACACACATTGTGAACCGGATAGTGCTCTCCGGGTTCATCTGAAGCACTCGGTGATGTCGTTCACGGGCAGCAGGTTTCGACTGAGGACAGACGGCCGTGTCCGGTTCGGGTGAGAGGCTCAGGCGACGGCATACGCCGCTGTCTGAGGATAAGTCTCCAATCAAGGATCAAGCGATCACGGGTGTTTTTTCAGTTCCTCCGCCCAGTTCTGCACGACAATAAACTCCGTTGCTTGTCCTTGTTCGGAAGGCGACAAAATGAAGAAATGCTGACCATCGTTCGTGACGGCGTATGGCGCAAGTGTGTAATAGCCGAAATAAACGTAGCGATGGTTGAACAGCCTTGTTGGATTTCCGATTTCCAGTTCTTGCTCATACGAGATAGGGACGGCCATGAAATCGTAGTCGGGTGTTATGTAATACAGTTCGCGGCCATCGGCGCGCCATAGGGGCGCCCGGCCTCGGTCAGCAGAAACCTGCCACTTGCCGCCGGCCAAACTCAGCTCGCGGATGTATACTTCGGGTTTGCCGGTTTCGTCGGTCTCATAAGCCAGGAAGCGACCATTGGGTGACAATGCCCCGCGGAATTCATTATATGGCTGAGCCAGAAGCGGCTCCGCTTCGCCGGTGGCGGTCGCGAGCATCCAGATGTCGAAATTACTGCTGCAATAGACCTCAAGTACGGCCGCAGCGCCGTCGCGCGAGATGCTGGTGATACTGACATCGCAGGTGTCGAGAGCAAGGATCTTTTCGTCCGCTCCCGTGCCATTGGCATTCCTCTGCCACACCGCAAATCGTCCCGCCATACGATCTGAGGTGAAGATGACCTTTGTGCCGTCGGAATTCCATATTGGCCAAGAGTTGTATGCCGGTCCAAAAGTCAATCGGGAGGATATATCTCGTTTGAGGTCCCGCACCCAAATATCCGTGGAGTTCGGCTGTGCGGCTGCAAGACCATAGGCAATCCGGGCATTATCGGGCGAAAGCGACAGGTCGCCATATTGTCCGGGAGGACTAACTGCGGTGGCCGAATCACCGCGACGAGTCACCCGAATTATCGATCGAGAACCTCCCGCTTCTCCTTGTTGATAAATCAGCGTGCCATCCTCCGAAGCGCTGAATAAAGCCCGCGTATCGGCTGCCGCGATACTTCCCGACAAGGGTACTGGTTCCCCAATGAACTGCAGCCCCTCAGCATCAAATGGATGGGCTACCAACAGCCCATTCTTGAGATATAGAACATATCCATCGGCGTATTCGACTCGTGAATTCACTCGGGTGAGAATGGTCGCATCCAGTGAATGAAGGGAACCAACTTTAAGAACCCATTCCCCATTCGACGAATCCTGGTCGGCGATAAAAAGGAAATGCTTGCCATCAGGCAAAAAGCATGGCCAGGCGCTCATGTGTTCGCCATGATCATGATCAATCCGGCTGGCCGCTGAGGGAACGCCCCCTGAAGCCGGAACTTGCCGGATCGAGTCGGCGTTACCGCCGTCAAAGAGGATAATGCCGTTTCTGCCCCACGTCCCATCCGCCCCGAACGCCTCGCATACGATCTGCGCCAAGCCGCCCGCAATGGAAACCTTTTTCAGCTGCCCCAATTCAAAAAACGCCAGTTGCTTGCTATCCGGGGACCAGAATGGACGGGAATCTGGGCTCTCCACTTTGAGCAATAAATGCGGTTCCAGGGAATTAAGCGGCCGAATATAGATACCAAGCTGACCTGTGGTGTCAGCCGCTTGAAATGCAATCGTTGTGCCATCGGGGGAGAGTTTGGGCCACATCATTGACGCCCCCCGCGGGGAAGGAACGACCCATCGGGCGACTTTGGGAATCGGCGTGCTTCGAGTGAGAATCATGAACCCGAGTATAAGGCATCCGGCCGTCAAAATGACTAGCGCCCCCCACAGCGCGCGTTCTCGATGTCTCCGGCGCACGGAAAGGGAAACGGGTATCCCGACCTGTGATCCACCTTCTGAAATCCACTGCAGCGCCTGCCTGAGATCACCGGCCGACTGCCAGCGATTCTCAGGGTCCTTCTCCAAACACTGCCTGACCACTCGGTCGAGCATAGGCGGCGACATCGGCATGATCTGAGAAATGGGCCGCGGTTGTTCCTTCATGATTGAGGCAATCAGACTGGCCTGGCTCTTGCCTTCGAACGCCCGTTTACCGGTCGCCATTTCATAGAGTATGGCGCCGAAACTGAATATGTCACTGCGGCCGTCAAGATCCTTTGCATCGAGTTGTTCAGGCGACATGTACTGAAGAGTGCCGATAATCGTCCCTTCGCCGGTGACTGGGGTGGTCATCGTGATAGCAGATGTGCCCGCCCCGGGACCGCCGGATAGCTGCAGCTTCGCCAGCCCGAAATCAAGCAATTTTGCGCCTGCTTTGGTGAGCATGATATTCGACGGTTTGAGATCGCGGTGCACCAATCCCACCTTATGCGCTTTATCGAGAGCGTCGGCAATCTGTATGGCAAAGGCGAGCAACTCTTCAATCGGGATGGCGCCTTTCTTAAGGCGCTCTGCCAGCGTTTCACCCTCGAGATACTCCATCACCAGGAAATCTATCCCGTCCTGATGACCGACATCATAGAGGGTACAGATATTCGGATGGTTCAGGCTGGAGATCGCCTTGGCCTCCCGGTCGAACCGGGAGCGAAGGTCGGCGATGTTGGCGATGGCTTCAGGCAGGACCTTCACTGCCACCATCCTATTCAGCCTGGTATCAAGAGCCTTGTAGACCTCGCCCATTCCGCCCGCACCCGCGGGGGCAAGAATTTCGTAGGGGCCCAAATGAGTACCAATTGTCAGTGCCATTGGGAAACCTCCCGGGACCGGGGCTTGATAGTTATTTGGGTCGAATCGCAGATGCAAAATCGTCGATCTGAAAGGCGCGATGCACGCCCGGCACCATCCAAATATACGAGAATCTCCGAAATTGCCGCAAGCGGAATCTATGTGTCACCGGCCATGGGGGAACCCGGGGGCGTATCCGACCAATCCCCGCTTCGCCCTATCGCAATGCATTCAAGGGAGGCTTAAGAAGGGGGTTTTCTGCGGGTCGGCTAACAGGCAGGCCATGGCGGATAAAAGGTATCGATAATTTCGAGTCAGGGGGACCGAGAAGAAACATCACGAATCCGGCGCAATACAGCGTGAGCTACCGTGCCACGACGCCAAAAAGGGTTCAATTGTCCCGTTCCGCGGGATATAGGTCACATGTTGATATCCCTGACTAAAGCATAAAAAGTGATTTCGAAGATCCTGAGTTCTGGACAGCCGGGGGCGCTAATCCAAACAGAACTGGAATAGAAAAGTTCTGTCTATTGTGACGTCAACCCCGCCATACAATACGATCAGACCCTTTGGCAAGTATGTCAGAGGGCTTTTTGTATGTGGGACAAAGAGTTCCGCGATAGAAGGTGCAGTTCGATAGTAGCGTATTGAGTAATTTCCGCTGTTCTTCCTGGTTTTCCTGTAAGTACATATCATATGCGG
>Ga0315554_1002133_pt1 | contig 11534 bp, 15 predicted proteins | sample SalMarSW160370MG_FD_202114 | JGI IMG/M metagenome (GOLD analysis project Ga0315554, IMG submission 202114) | Salt marsh sediment microbial communities from the Plum Island Ecosystem LTER, Massachusetts, United States - Salt Marsh Sediment SW1603-70 ... | reverse complement strand
CGCTAGAAAGGGAAAGTTGAGAGGAACGTGCTCCATCATTCTTCTATCTCCTCACCACTGGAAAATAGCGCCATAGCCAGGACCACTGCCGAAAGGCCGGCTACCACTTTAAGGCCCACGGCGAGGTTCATCAGGGGAATGACCCCACCCGTCCAGATATCCCCGGGGCCAGGACCGGTGGCAGGAATCCTGCCGAAGATTGGCGTGCCCACTAGAAAGTTATAGAAAAAGACAATGCCTATCCCGGCAAAAGCTAGGCCGATAAAGATTAAAGCTCCGCTGCTTTCCATTATTGATAAAAGACGCTCACGCAGCGATTTTTTAAGTTCCTTAGAGCTGAAGGCTACCAGTAACATGACTACACCGGAAACGATGACAGCGCCACCCTGAAAGCCTCCACCCGGGGTAAGATGTCCATGGGCAATAACATAAAGGCCGAAGATGAGGATAAACAGGATAAGCTGGTTGGCCACGGTGCGCACAATCTTTGTCAGCATCAGGAACTCTCCTCCTTGCGTTTCACTGTTCGTAACAGAAGCAACACCCCGGTCACCGCTGTGAATAGTATCGTGGCCTCCCCCAGTGTATCAAACCCACGGTAGTCAAAGACCACCGACGTTACCACGTTGTTGCTCCCCGTTTCTTCTTGGGCGTTCTCAATTATATAATCGTCCATATCAGATGGGGGATCGCCAAAGGGGTGGACGAACAGCAGCATCCCGCTCACCAGAAAGGCTACCACAATAAGCAACAAAATCAGCCCTACAACCTGTCTCATATTCACTCCATACGCTTGGTCGCCCTGATGGCGATGATAAAGATAGCTGCGGTCACAGCTGCCCCGATGCCCGCTTCGGCCATGGCCACGTCAGGAGCCTTCAGAAGATAAAACTCGAAGGCTAATAGCAAACTCAGCACAGCCAGCGCCACGATTGCATACAGGAGGTCCCGAAATACGGCGACAAATATGGCACAGACAACCAGTGCCAGCGGTATAATGATATGCAGAACTCCAGCTTCAATCATTCTCTTTCTTCTCCAGGTCATCCACCACCGCCCTGGCGGGCTTTTCTCCGCTGCGATGTGCCGCCCGGGCAATGGCATGAGCGCTGGTGGCATTGGTGACCACCAGCGCCACCAGCGCCAGCACTGCATGTATGCACATTACAGACTGAGAAGTCTCTCCCTGTGCCCAGATTCCGGCGGCCTGCACAATTACCGCCAGGATGAGGAAGAGGGAGCCAAAGGTGGTGCATTTGGTAGCGGCATGCAGTCTGGTGTACATGTCGGGGAAGCGGTGGAGCCCGAAGGCCCCGACAAAATTGAAGAAAAGGCCAATTCCTATGAATACATAGGTTACTGTGTTCAGCGCATCCACTAAAACTTGTCCCCCTGAATGTATTTGGCCACATACAGCGTCATTGTGAACGAGAGCAAAGCGTACACGATGGCCACATCAATGAAAATCGCATGATTGAACATCATCCCCACAATGACCAGACTGGCCACCACCAGAGTGTTGGTGGTATCAAAAGCCACCAGCCTCGTCGGCGCCCCCGGCCCGATAAAGATACGTGCCACGACGATGATAATACACACCGCCATGGCTATGACTGCTGGAAACCAGTTCATTCCGCGATTCTCCTCGCCCAGTCAGGAAAACTGTCGCATATCGGATGGTAGTCTCTGGGCATATCCTTGAGCACCTCAGGGTCGATATTTATCCAGTGCACATATAATTCGTTGGTTTTCTGGTCAACGTCCACGCTCAGTGTTCCGGGCGTCAGGGTGATGGAATTGGCCAGGATGGTAAGTGACATGTCGTTCTTCAGGTTGGGATTTATCTTCACGATGGCAGGATTAATCCGCCCGGTGATGACACGGTAGGCCACGTCAACATTGGCCTTGGCCATGGCAAAGAAAAAAGGGAACAGGTAAACGAGGAAGGTAAACCACCGCACCGGGTTCAGCATGCGCAGGTCTTTGCCGATGAACCGGTTCCTGAGCACGGCACCGACCACCACAGCGAGCACTGCCCCGACGATGAGTTCGGCAGTACTCCATAAAAAAACGGTGCCGCTACCGAGGGTGAGAATGAGATAACCCACGTAAGCGACAACCGTTGTAATTAGAAACTTCATGCTTTACCGCACAAATACCTTCTCTGCTGAGAAGGATTCTATTTCAGGGCTGATTGCTTTACTGCAATAGTATAGCTTACTCAAAAGCTCGGCGTGGATTATATATTATCCCCCAGAAATTATCAAGCCTCTGGTGGTTTTTCTTAAGAAAATTTTCCAGTCGGCACGATTTCGTAGTCAAAACCGGCCAGAACCGCTGTTTATGGCTTGTGCCCCTCGAGTCCTTCGCGCTTACATCGCTGGGCTAGTTCCTGATAAATTGACGGGCTATTATGTGTCCACCATAGCTGCTCAGCGGTGACCTTTCCCTTAATTTGTCCGGGCACGCCGGTAACAAATGAATTGTCGGGAATTTTCATCTTTTCTTTAACCACACAGCCAGCAGCAATTATTGAATTGTCGCCAATCTCGACATCGTGAAGGACGGTAGCATTCATGCCTATCACAACATTATTTCCAATTCTACGACCATTAGAAACAGCGCCGTGACCAATGATTACATTGTCCCCTATGGTAGCCTCTGCTGTGGGAGGCAAGGTTGGTGACCCCGAATGAATAACGCAGTTATCCTCAACAACGGTATTCTTGCCAATTTTTATTTTGCCGATATCCCCCCTGATTACTGCTCCGGGCCACACGCTGGAGTTTTCACCAATCTTTACATCACCAATAATATAAGCTGCTTCACTGATAAAGGCTGAATCAGCTATCTTGGGTGTCTTGCCATTCAAGCTTCTAATCATCCTTACCTCCCGGAATCATTTATGTTACTGGCTTATCCAATAGTTAGTCAAACCAGATAGTATCACAATGCTGCTTGGGCTTAAAGACTGCCAGGCAGGGGACGCACAATTTGACGAATAGCCATCCTGATGTTGACGTGGTTAGCACTTATTGGTAACATCATGAACTGAGCCGTGCTAGGCGGGGAGCTAGCGGTGCCCTGTACCCGAAAACCGCTATAGCGGGGCTGAATTCCTGCTTGAGGTTTACGGCTGGGGGTTTTGTTTTTGCTGAGCGGTGTTGATAGTCGGGTTCTATGCAACTGGAAGCTATGAACCCCGTCAGGTCCGGAAGGAAGCAGCGGTAAATAGCACTTCCAGTGTGATATAGAGTTGCCTGGCTGGAGCTAGCTGGCAGAGACAGCTTTCCGGTTCAGGAATCGAGAGTAGGTGCACGGCTTACAGAAATTTTGGGGGCTACGGATGTGGCAATAAGGAAAGTGGGAGAGGGCCTTCATCAATTGTTTGGATAAGGCTGATATTTTTGTACCGGCAATTACTTCGCCAATTTGGCTTTAAACCGAAAAAACGCTTAGGACAGCATTTCCTTATAGATGAAGCTGTATTAGAGCGTATTCTATCTGCTGTCGAACTCGGCCCTGGGGACATTGTAGTTGAGATAGGGCCGGGCCTGGGCATACTAACTGAGGGGTTAGCCAAACGAGGAGCCAGGGTCATTGCTGTTGAGCTTGATTCCAAATTAGTTGCCCTGCTGAAAAAACGACTGGCCGCCTTTCCTGATGTCGAAATTATCCACGCTGATATACTTAAGGTTACCCCCCGGCAACTTCTGCAAAATAATTTACCCGCCTCCGAACCTGTCCGAGGTTATAAAGTTATAGCTAATCTTCCTTATTACATTACTTCACCGGTATTGCGCCATTTTCTCGAGGCGCAGCCCCGACCCTCGGAGATGGTAGTAATGGTACAGAAGGAAGTCGGTGAAGCGATTGCTGCTACCCCTGGTAAGATGAGCTTGCTCAGCGTTAAGATTCAGTTTTATAGTAAGCCTGCTATTATATCCTATGTACCGGCGACAAGTTTTTATCCCCCGCCGAAGGTGGATTCGGTTATTTTACGCCTGGATGTTTACTCCCAGCCGCCTATCGAGGTATCCGATGTCGCTGGTTTTTTTGATATAGTTACGCATGGCTTCAGCTCTCCTCGTAAGCAGCTTCGCAATTCCCTGGCGCACTCTTTAGAGATGCCGCCCAGCCAGGTTGTTTCATTACTGGAGAAGGCTGGAATAGAAGCTAAACGGCGGGCTGAAACTCTTAGCTTGGAGGAGTGGAGGGAGCTGTGGAAAATCTTTGCTCCCTTTGCAAAAGGATTGTAATGTTGACTGTTTATGCCCCGGCTAAAATAAACCTTGTCCTCGAAGTACTGGGCAAGCATAATGATTATCATCGAATCTCCAGTGTTGTTCAGTCAATAGACTTATGCGACGTCCTCAATTTTCAGCCGGACGGGGAAATATGCCTTGAATGTGATGAAGCCGGCTTAAAGCGCGATAACCTGGTAACACAGGCAGCCACCCTGCTTAAAGAAAGCACGAAATGTAGTCGGGGGGCACGAATCGAACTCCGCAAGCATATACCCTGGGGTGTGGGATTGGGGGGTGGCAGCAGCGACGCCGCCGCCGCTCTCTTAGCTCTGAATGAGCTTTGGGGATTGGGGTTGCCGCTTTCCGAACTGGTCTATTTAGCATCTAAGCTGGGCTCGGATGTCCCCTTTTTTATCCATAAAGGCACGGCTTTGGTAGAGGGGGAGGGAGAAAAGGTGACCCCGCTACCAGCCCTGTCTTCAACCTGCTTTGTGTTGCTGGTGCCGCCATTACCTAAAATCTCGGGCAAAACAAAGCAAATGTATAATCATTTAGACGCTGCTTATTTCACAGAAGGCCAGTTTGTTCAACGAGCCTTGTCATCTTTGGAGCAAGGGAAGGCGATTGGCCCTGGTCTTATGTTCAATATCTTCGAAAAGGTAGCCTTTGATTTCTTCCCAGGGCTGGACAAATATCGGAAGACTCTGGAAGAAGCCGGCGCCCCGGGAGTTTATCTCGCTGGCTCCGGACCATGTCTTTTTACCCTTTTCTCAGGGGAGAAAAAAGCCGGTGAGCTGTTTTCACGATTGAGAAAGCACGGATTGGAGTGCTACCTGGCATCTTCTTTCCCCCGGGGACTAGAGCGCTCTTCCCCGAAGGGATAAGATTAGGGTGGAAGTAAAAGTATGAGGATAGTGGAGCAAATCAAGCGAAATAAGTGGCTATTGGCTACGATTTATATCGTTATCATTATTGGTATCAGCATCGGTCTTTATTTTCTCCTCCGATACCTGATGGCTTATTTTAATCTTTCAGTTGAAGGATTGGCCACTACAGCTTACCTGGTTGTTTTTGTAACCACTCTGATAAGCAACGCCAGTATTATTGTTCCGGTACCTATTTTCGTAGCCATCATGATAGCAGCGGCATCGAAGTGGAACCCTGTTCTTATAGCTCTTACAGCTAGTAGTGCTGGCACCTTGGGGGAAATAACGGCTTATTATGTTGGTTACTTAGGGAAAAAGATAATAATCTCTGAGAATACACCGGGATATGAGAAACTTGTGGGTTGGATGAAGCGACATGGTCCCTTGGGCATTTTCCTTCTCTCACTGCAACCTATATTGCCATTTGACATAGCCGGGCTCCTGGCCGGAGCCTCTAAACTACCGCTATGGAAGTTTATCTTACCTTGCTGGGCAGGGAAATTTCCCAAGTATCTTGTGGCTTGCTACCTAGGCGGGGTAGTTTTGAATCTTTTCCCTCCCCTACCTTTCTAGTTTCATCGATAAAGAGAGGGCTAGGTTCTTTTCGTCTGCCCTGGTTCTAACCTCTCCATCTAATTTTGCCTTATGCAGTACCTGGAGGACCTTTCCCATCTCCGGTCCTGCGGAGATACCCAGTCTTTTTAGCTCTTCTCCGTTGAGGGAGGTCTTTACGTAGCGCAGTTTCGCGAGAAATAGCTGGAGATAGCGGTGTGCCATTGAAGGTTCTGAGGCTATGGCATTTGCCTGTATCGCCAGGGGCTCATATTCCCGGAGCAGATAATAAATCTCACTGGGTTTTAGGGGAGATGTGTCCAGGAGTGGAAGCCTGGTCTTGAGCCGGAGCGTATCGCGCATGGCTCGGGATAATTTTGCAGGTATGTTAAGACGGGCGAGAAATTGCTTGATGCCCGTTTCACTAAGTGAGTAAATAAGAAGACAAAAATAGAGCGAGGGCAATTGGGTGAGCTTCTTTAGACGGCGCGCCTTGCCAAATTTCTCAACTATCCAGCCATTGCCTTTGAGGAAGGGACTTATTCCTTGCAGCACTCCTAGCTCGCCAAGCCGATTGATAACGAATTCCGGCTGTTTTTCCTTAAAAATTAGTTCTAGCTCGTGCCTGATTCGGTCGCCGCTTATTGTATCCAGCATAGGAATATCCCGTTTAAGTAGCTCAGCAGTCTGTGATTCAAGCTCAAAACATAGCCGTTGTTCATAACGCACGGCCCGTAAAATTCTGGTGGCATCGTCGCTGAAGCTTTCGGGATGCAAAATACGAATGAGACAGTGCTCCAGGTCGTTTTTACCTTGATAGGGGTCGACCAGCTCCCCGTAATCGTTTGCCGCCAGGGATATAGCCATAGCATTGATAGAGAAATCTCTACGGATGAGGTCATCCTTGAGGGTGCCCGGGGTAACCGCAGGTAGTGCCCCCGGTTTGGCATAGGTTTCCTTTCGTGCTGTCGCCAGGTCCAGGGTGAAATTCTCATATCCGAGTTTGGCGGTGCCGAAGCGGTGGTGGGCCAGCAGCTTCGCCTGACTGTTTTCCGCCACCTGTTGAGCCAGCTTCACCGCATCGCCCTCGACCACCAGATCGAGGTCGAAGTTGGGATAACCTAAGAGCAGGTCTCGTACCACACCACCGACGAGATATACCCTTTGCTCCTGCTTAGCAGCCTGTCCGCTGATATCCCTGACTAGCTCCAGAAGTTGCCGGGGGAGATATTGCTCTACTTGCCGGGCTAAATTCATTGCATCAGTATTATATCAGCACTTGCGTTGCCGTCGTATAACGCAATTCCCATAACCATAGTTAAAATATATAATTGATGAGCGTCAGAAAAGCGTCCCCAAAATTCCCCTCTTAAGATAGGGGAAGTAAGGTAAGAGGAAAGTGTTCCTCAAATTCCCCTCTTAAGATTAAGAGGGGTCAGGGGAGTTACGAGAGAGAGCATTTCTAAAATCCCCCTCTTAAGGTAAGAGGGGTCAGGGGAGTTATGAAGGAGATTCTTTAAGCATGGAAGCTAAAAGCCAGGAAGGGCACAGGAAAAGACTGCGGGAAAGGTTCAATCAATCTGGGCTGGCAGCGTTCCTCGACTACGAAATTGTGGAACTGCTACTGACACTGGGGACGCCCCGCAGTGATTGTAAGCCGCAGGCCAAAGAAGCCATAAACAGATTCAAGACACTGAGAGGCGTCCTTGAAGCTCCTCCCGGGGAATTGCAGGAGATTAAAGGAATAGGCCCGACCCACATCTTTGTAATCAAATTCATGCAGGATGTAGCCAGAGAGTTTCTTAAGGAGCAAGTCCTCGATAAAACCTACTGCCGGTCCTCCAGGGAGGTCTTCGATTACCTGTATCATTCTATGAGAGACCTCAAGAAAGAAGTCTTCAAAGTCATGTTCCTTGATTCTCAAAATCGAGTTGTCGAGATCGAAGACCTTTTTGAAGGGACATTGAACGCCAGTGCTATTTATCCCCGCGAAATTATCCAGGGCGCCGTCAAACATAATGCCGCCGCCTTAATCTTCGTCCACAACCACCCGGCCGGGAATCCTCAACCCAGCGACAACGATAAACAAATAACCCAGGACTTGGTCTTTGCCGGCAATATTATGCAGATTAAGGTCTTAGACCACATCATAATAGGCGAGAATAGATACTTCAGCTTTGCCGATGCCGGGCTGATTGAGGAATATAACTCGGACTTTTTAAGCCTCAAAGAGGGGAAAAAGACTTAAGCCAGAGCAGGATTTAACGACCTTAATAAGCTATCCGGGAATTTTAGCTTGCGTCCGCGGTTAAATGGTGGCACCCATTTTGGGAATGGAGCTAAGGAATGCTATCATTCTTTTGTTCATAATGTTCAAGTTTCATTATTAACGTGAGAGGATCAATCCCCCGCACGGCCATTGCAACTTCCGCTTGGGGCACAACACCTTGCTCAGTTACCCAAAATGTAATCTCCAGGTCCATATCAGGTTGTGTTCCATTCACCACGAAACAATTCTGATAAGTGCCGGAGGGGACCACAACGTCCTCTTTTCCGATGGCAGTCATCTCCACGTTTAGCTCCGCTATACCGCCATAAGAGACCCTCGAGGTGAACTGCTCTGAGTACCCCACATCAATGTCCCCCCAGCGTTCTGGTGGTAGTAATAACGTCATCTCCCTGGTTACGTCAACAAAAATGCCTGCATCTATTGCCGTCGGAAATGGTAGAGTAGAGTCCTCGGAACTCCATCCAAAAGACGTGGATCGAGGCACTGAATCCCTGAAATCTCCAACCTCTCCATCAAAACTCACCCCGACCTCTCCGACGGTGGTATTTATGCTGAACTCTCCTTCGAATTGATAAGTCCTGTTGTCGGCTGATCCGAATTGTAGCTCCCCTACTCTAGATTCTTGGCAATAATAACCGTAAGTTGCAGAATGGATTTTGGGCTCGGGCTCCGGTTTGAGAAGTGTATAGATGCCAACAGCGGCAATAATAGCGAGACCAACCAAGGCGATTATAACTATCGGATTTTTACTCTTCATTGTAGTTCCTCCCCGGCTAACTCCATGGTATAATAACCTTCCTTAGTGTAAAAAGAATGGTGTGAATAGTCAAGGATGTGGAAAATGGCTGATTTTGGGCGAGGGATCAAAGCTGGCTTGGCCACAGCAGGCATCTACCTAGCTATCTCTGCGATACTGGGAGTAATTTACTACATTTTTGCCTCCGTCCCGCACTTCATACTCGGGACCGGACTTAGCCTATTCACATGGGGGGTGTTAATGGACCCCGCATCCGTGATCTTCCTACTCCTTCAATATGTAGTCCGGGGAATCGTATTCGGGGCGGTTTTCGCCGCCCTGTACAGTTTCCTGCCCGGTACCAGGACTATCAGGAGTGTTGTGAAAGGAGTGGTGCTCGCGGCGTTCGTCTGGATACTCAGTGCAGTTGGGCTTATTTACATGACCCCTGGATGGCCTACCGATGGCAGCACTTTTGGAACTTATTGTGGTGGTGGAATGGTTGACCTGTCATCGATTTGGCCGGCATTGGCTGGCATTATATCCGCTCTGGTCTTTGGCGCACTGACCGGCTTACTGTGGGGTAGGTTTCGGGGGAAAGAATTGGCAGAAGAAAGAAAGGGGAGACCGGTATTGCTGGTCAGCTTCATTCTGGGTGGAGTAATTTGGGCAGTATTGGCCGTGGCATTCCTTATGGGTGTGGTTATTGAAGGGGCTCCTGCAATAGGAGCATTAGGGCCTGAGTTCTGGTGGACGGACCTACTTTTTACGTCGGTTGTCTTTCTCGGACTCCCCGGCTGGGTTCTTACCCTCGTCGGTTGGAGAAAGACGAAAAGGGGCGAATCTGGGTTTAAATGGGGTGTGGCTGGAGGGGTGCTTATGGCACTGACCGGTATTATGCTGCTTCCGGGCGTCCTCGCCATTATTGGCGGAGTGCTCAGCGGGCGCAAACCCGTCAGCGAGTCAGTCACTGCCGAAATTGAGCAATAACGATAAACAAATTTGCCGAATGTATGGGGGGTTAGATAATTGGTTGATTTCGGGCGGGGCATCAAAGCTGGTGTGGCTGTTGCAGCGGCCTACTTAATCGTCTCCGTAATACTTGAGTTAACCGGTTTCTCCTATCAGTTTCCAGTTATTACGGCAGCTGGACTCGGAATCCAACTCGAGTCAACGTATCCTTCAATCGTGATTCTCTCGATTTGGAGCTATATATACCGCGGAATCGTATTCGGGGCGATTTTCGCGGCCCTATACAGTTTCCTCCCTGGGACTACGAGCGTTAGAAAAGGAGTGGTGCTTTCGGCATTCCTCTGGATAGTTGCCTTAGTTGAGGTTATTTACGCGACTCCCGGATGGCCTTGGCATGACGGTGGCCACTCATATGCTGCGACCTATTACGGGTCAACGGTTTGTTTGTCATCGATTGGCCTGGCATTGGTTAATATTATGTTCACTCTGGCTTTTGGCGCTTTGGTCGGTTCCGTATGGAATAAGCTGAGGGCGAAGAAATTGAGGGAAGCAAGAAAAGGTAATGCAGCATTGCTGCTCGGCTTTGCCTTAGGGGTATGGATGTGGGTGTCAGGGGCAGTAGTTTTCTTTATGAATGTGGTTGTCAGAGGGTTTCCTGTAATAGAGCAGCCGGGGCCATTCTGGTGGTACAGCATACTTTTTGTGTCGGTTGCCTTTCTCGGGCTCCCCGGCTGGGTTCTCACCCTCGTCGGTTGGAGAAAAACGAGAAGGGGAGAATCCGGGCTTAAATGGGGCGTGGCTGGAGGGGTAATTATGGCACTGACCGGTATTATGCTGCTTCCGGGCGTACTCGCCATTATTGGCGGAGTGCTCAGCGGGCGCAAACCCGCCGACGAGTCCGGCACTGCCGAAATTGAGCAATAACGATAAACAAATTTGCCGATGCCGGCTTAATTGAGGAATATAACTCGGACTTTTTAAGCCTTAAAGAGGGAAAACTTCGCTAATGGAAGAAAGCAGGGCGAGACTAATAAATTACTGGCTAAAGACAGCTGTGAAGGTCATATTCGAGCAGAGAAAGTCCACCATAAGGTAATTAGTACGGCTGGCTATCGGTCTCTATCTTCCTTTCGTTCCCCACATCACGATGGCTGCACCTTTAAGCAGGGGTTTCGTTTCTACCAGCGGGATTCCATTGTCACGCCATATTGCGGCGATGCGCTCAACAGGATACCGGTGACAAAAGCCCGAGATACTCGGACCCAAGAAACAGCCCATACGATGCCAACCTCGTGAAACGGGGATGGTCATTACTGGCATGACGACCCTATTGTAGATTTCCCATAGAGCTCTTACCCAGAGGGCTTTTGGAATGCCGAACTCAAGCGAGAGCAATTCCCCGCCTGGTTTCAGTACCCGAGATAGCTCCCGTATTGTTGCATCAGCGTCTTGGACATAACGCAACAGGTAGGTAAAGACAACTGCATCGAACGTCTCATCAGGAAAGGGTAAATGCTCAGCGCGGCCCTGGGTAAGTTGGATTTTGCCGTCCAGATTTCTCTTCTCGATGGCGCTAAGGCCAGCTTGCAACATTGAGTGGCTAACATCTAGCCCCACGATTCGGCCATCATGGTGGTCGGCAATCTCCAGGGCGACACCGGCTGTACCGGTACATACGTCAAGCACAAGGTTTCCCGGCCGAAGAGCCATCCGCGAGACTAAGAACTCGCGCCAATGAAGGTACTGAAAGAAAGTCAGCACTTGCGCCCAGGTGTCGTACGAGGGGGCAACACCATCGAACAGGTCTTGGG
>Ga0315554_1002132_pt1 | contig 11543 bp, 19 predicted proteins | sample SalMarSW160370MG_FD_202114 | JGI IMG/M metagenome (GOLD analysis project Ga0315554, IMG submission 202114) | Salt marsh sediment microbial communities from the Plum Island Ecosystem LTER, Massachusetts, United States - Salt Marsh Sediment SW1603-70 ... | reverse complement strand
CGGGACGGGGTTCCCAGCCTACCAGACGTACATCAACACTTCACCGCCGACCTGCTCGGCTTTCGCGCGCTGTCCGGTAAGCACACCCTTGGGGGTGGAGAGCAGCGCAACGCCCATGCCGTTGCGAACGCGCGGAACATCCCGGTAGCCGATGTACTGGCGCATGCCAGGGGATGAGATCCGCTTCAGGCCGGTGATCGCGCTCCGGCCGTTTTTGTCGTACTTGAGGAAGATGCGCAGGAAGCCCTGCTTGTCGTCCTCGATGTTGATGTAGTCGCGAAGGTACCCTTCGTCCACAAGGACCTTCGTAATCTCGCGTTTGATCTTCGATCCGGGGATGTCAACCTTCGGATGCCGCACCATCATGGCGTTGCGAATCCGGGTCAGATAATCCGCAATCGGATCCTGGAGCTTTGACACGGTCCGTATCCTTTCTTTTCAGGACGCAACCACGCCCTTAGGGCCTTTCGCCGCACCGGGGCTCAAGCCCGGCTGCTCGCCGGCGAACCGGCCGAACGATTGCCTACCAGCTTGACTTCGATACACCCGGAATCATCCCCTGCAGGGACAGCTCCCGGAAACAGATGCGGCAGACACCATACTTGCGGATGTAACCGCGCGGACGTCCGCACCGGCTGCAGCGGTGGTATTTGCGCACCTTGAACCTCGGCTCCCTCTTCGCTTTCGCGATCAGCGCCTTTTTCGCCATGAATCTCTCCCAGCTCTCAGGCCGTTGCCGCCTGGACAGCGCCCTGGCGCCTGCGGAACGGACAGCCCAACTCCTCCAGCAGCGCAAACGCCTGTTCATCGTTGGGCGCCGTGGTCACAAAGGTGATGTCCATCCCGTGAATCTTCTCGACCTTGTCGTAATCGATCTCGGGGAACACGATCTGTTCCCTGATGCCGATCGTATAATTCCCGCGTCCGTCGAAACTCTTGTCCGGCAGGCCACGGAAGTCACGGACACGCGGGATCGCCAGGTTGAAAAGCTTGTCGACGAATTCGTACATCTGCCAGCGGCGCAGGGTGACACGGGCTCCCACCTGCATTCCAGCGCGAAGCTTGAAGTTGCTGATCGACTTTTTCGCGCGGGTGACGATCGGCTTCTGGCCGGTGATCGTCGCAAGTTCATCCAGCACGCTGTCCAACAGCTTCTGGTCCTGGTGCGCTTCGCCAATGCCGACGTTGAGGATCACCTTTTCCAGCCGTGGCACCTCCAGCACGTTCTTCAAGCCGAACCGTTTCATCAGCGACGGGACGATCTGCTCCTTGAATTGCTTCAGCAGGCGCGGTTCATAATCCGCAGGCATCTGAGCGACCTCAGCCGCCTCCGCGGTTTTACCCTTCCCGGCCTTCGCGGCGCCCTTGGCTGTTTCTTTCTCTTTCTTCGCCACAACTCACCTCTATCCGAGCGTTTCGCCGGAGGTTTTCGCCACCCGGACCCGGCGCTGCTTTCCGCCTTCGCCTTCGACCATCTTGTGACCGATGCGGGTCGGTTTTCCCGACTTGGGGTCAATGACCATCACGTTGGAAACGTGGATCTTGCCCTCGCGCTCCACGATACCGCCCTGGGGGACTTTCTGGTTCGGCTTCGTGTGGCGTTTGATAAAATGCACGCCCTCGACGATCACGCGATCTTCCCTGGGGAAAACCTTGAGCACCTTGCCATGCTTGCCGCGGTCGTTGCCGCCAACGATCACGACTTCGTCGCCCTTGCGCACCTTGAGCTGGTGCCTTGGGACCGTTTTCTTTCGCCGGATCACAGAACCTCCGGAGCCAGGCTGACAATCTTCATGTATTCCTTTTCGCGGAGCTCGCGGGCCACCGGGCCGAAGATGCGCGTGCCCTTCGGTTCGTGGCGTTCGTCAAGAATCACTGCCGCGTTGTCGTCGAAGCGGATGTAGGTGCCATCCTTGCGACGGACCGCCTTTTTGGTGCGCACGACCACCGCCGTCTGCACGGAGCCTTTTTTCACGGCGCTGTTCGGAATCGCGGATTTGACACTGACGACGATGACGTCACCGAGCGAAGCGTAATGGTGCCGGGTTCCGCCGAGAATGCGGAAGCACTTAACCTTCTTCGCGCCAGTGTTGTCCGCGACGTTGAGCAGCGTCTCTGTCTGGATCATGATGCCCTCTACGGATCAACGCCGCTTACACGGCCTTCTTAACGATCTCGATCACCCGCCAGCGCTTGCTGCGCGACATCGGGCGCGCTTCCATCAACCGCACCATATCGCCGGTGTGGCACTCGTTAGCCTCATCGTGCGCATGGTACTTTTTAGATTTCGTCACGAATTTCCTGTACAACGGGTGACGAAGCCGCCGCTCGACGACCACCGTCACCGTCTTTTCCATCTTGTCGGAAACCACCGTCCCCATGACGGTTTTCCTGTGACCACGCTCGCTCACGGATCCTCCTTACGCCTCACCCTGGGACGCGGCAGCGCCGGCTTCCGCCAACTCGCGCTCGTGAATCAGGGTAAGAATGCGCGACACCGCCTTGCGCTGAATGCGCACCTGGATCGGGCTTTCAAGCTGGCCACTGCCGTTCTGAAAACGCAGGTTCGCCAGCTCCTCCTCCGCGTCGGCCAAACGGGCCTTCAACTCGTCCAGCGAAAGGCCGCGAAGCTCTTCGATGTTCCGGGCCATTGTGCTATCCTTCCAGACGCGTCACGATTTTCGTTCTCACGGGCAGTTTGTGCATCGCCCGCTCCAGGGCTTCCTTAGCGAGACCCGGCTCGACACCGCCGAGTTCGAACATCACCCGCCCCGGGCGCACCACCGCCACCCAGAACTCAGGCGTGCCCTTTCCCTTGCCCATCCGGACCTCGGCGGGCTTTTTTGTCACCGGCTTGTCCGGAAAAATCCGGATCCAGACCTTGCCGCCGCGTTTGACGTGGCGAGTCATCGCCACACGTGCCGCCTCGATCTGCCGCGCTGTGATCCAGCCCGGTTCCAGGGTCATGATGCCAAAGTCACCGAAGGAGACTTCGTTCCCACGGTAGGACAGACCCCTCATCCGGCCTTTCTGAACCTTGCGGTGTTTAACTCGCTTGGGTGCAAGCATGCTTCCACTCTCGCGCTATCGTTCCGCCGGATCCATTCCGGCGCGCGTTGTCGTCAGTTGGCCTTGGTGGCGTTTCCGCCCATCTGGCCCTTGCCCAGAATCTCGCCCTTGCAGATCCACACCTTGACGCCGATCGTGCCGTAGGTGGTTTTCGCCACGTCCTGGGCGTAATCGATGTCGGCGCGCAGGGTGTGCAGCGGGATGCGGCCTTCCTTGTACATTTCGGTGCGGCTCATTTCGGCGCCGCCGAGACGCCCGGCGGTCATCACCTTAATGCCCTCCGCGCCCATCCTCATCGCCGCCTGAATCGCTTTCTTCATCGCCCGGCGGAAACTCACGCGGCCTCGGAGCTGGTGCGCGATCGATTCCGCCACGAGGGCGGCTTCGATTTCGGGGCGCTTGATTTCAAAGATGTTCAACTGAACATCCTTGCCCGTGAGCTGCGCCAATTCGGCCTTCAGCTTGTCCACCTCGCTGCCTTTGCGGCCGATCACGATGCCGGGGCGCGCCGTGTGGATCGAGATCGTCACCAGCTTCGGCGTGCGCTCGATCTCGACGCGCGACACTCCAGCGTTCTGCAGACGCTTGGAGAGGTAGCGACGCAGCATCAGGTCTTCCTGGAGTTTGGCCGCCGTGCTTTTTTCATCAAACCAGTTGGAGGACCACGTTTTGTTGACCTTCAACCGGAACCCGATGGGATGAACCTTCTGACCCATGATTTCCTCGCTCGATCCGCGCCTACGTCCTGACAACCAGCGTCATGTGGCTGGTACGCTTGTTGATCCTGGTGGCGCGGCCCATGGCGCGCGCCCGCCAGCGGCGCAGGGTAGGACCCTCATCCACCCGCACCTCGGCGATCACAGCTTCGTTGACGTTGACACCTCTGGCCTCTTCCTGGCCCATCAGGTTGGTCAACGCGCTGCGCAACAGCTTTTCGAGGTGGTGTGCGGCCCGCTTCGGACTGTGCGTCAACACACCCTGAGCCTGGCCGGCCTTCATCCCGCGGATCATATCCGCAACCAGCCTCGCCTTGCGCGGCGCAATCCGTACGTAACGGGCTGTCGCTTTCGCTTCCATTCCGATCCGCCCTCGCTTACTTGATCTTGCCGGCCTTTTCCGTCTTCCTGGTCCCGGCGTGGCTACGGAAGGTGCGGGTCGGGGCGAACTCACCCAACTTGTGACCGACCATGTTTTCCGTCACGAACACCGGGATATGCTTGTGCCCGTTGTGCACCGCCAGAGTGAGACCGACGAACTCCGGGCTGATGGTGCTGCGGCGGGACCAGGTCTTGATGACCTTCTTGTCCCCCGTCTGCTGAGCCACCTGGATCTTCTTCATCAGGTGCTCATCGATGAACGGTCCCTTTTTGATCGACCGGGCCATAGCGTCCTCTATCCGTTCCTTACTTCTGGTTGCGCCGTTTGATGATGTACTTGTCTGACTTCTTCGTCCCGACCCGGGTCTTGTACCCCTTGGTCGGCTTGCCCCACGGTGTGCAGGGGTGCCGTCCTCCGGAACTGCGTCCTTCGCCGCCGCCCATGGGGTGATCCACCGGGTTCATGACCACGCCGCGGACATGCGGGCGGCGACCCAACCAGCGGCTCTTTCCCGCCTTGCCGAAGGACTGGTTTTCGTGCTGCTCGTTGCCCACCGAACCGATTGTCGCGAGGCACCCCTGGGGCACCTGGCGCATCTCTCCGCTCGGCAACTTGAGCACAGCCATCCCCGCATCGCGGGCCATCAATCGAACGCTGGCTCCCGCGCTGCGCGCCAACTGGCCGCCTCGTCCCGGCTGCATCTCGACATTGTGCACTTCCGTGCCCAGCGGTATGAATTCGAGGGGCATCGCGTTTCCGGCCCGAATCTCGACCTGCTCGCGCCCGCTGGCCAACTGGTCTCCCACCTTCAAACCCTTCGGCGAGAGGATATACCGCTTTTCCCCATCCGCGTAGACGAGCAGTGCGATGTTCGCGCTGCGGTTGGGATCGTACTCGATTGTGGCGACCTGCGCCGGCACACCGAATTTGTCACGGTGGAAGTCGATGCGACGGTACTTCCGCTTGTGACCGCCCCCCCGCTGCCAGATGGTGACACGGCCGAAGTTGTTCCGGCCGCCACTCTTGGACAGAGGTTCGAGAAGGCTTTTCTCCGGTTGAACCTTGCTCAGTTCGGACTTGTCAAGGTTTGTGCGGAAACGTTGTCCCGGTGTTACCGGATTGTATTTCTTCAACATGGTTCCCTCGCGGCGGTGTCACTGACATCGCCGTCCGCCGTTCGCGGCTTGCGCGGCGGGCGAACGCTAGACGTTTTCGAACAATTCGAGTTTCTGTCCCTCGGCCAAAGTCACAAAGGCCTTCTTGCGAGCGGCACGGTAGCCGGCGAAGCGGCCCATCCGTTTGAGTTTGCCCCGGACGCTCGTCGTCCGGACCCCCTCGACCTTCACTTCGAAGATCGTCTCCACCGCCCGCTTGATCTCGACCTTGTTCGCGTCGCGCGGCACCTCGAAGGCGTAGGTATTCAGCCTTTCGGTCATCCGCACGGCCTTTTCGGTCATCAGCGGCCGCTTAAGCAGCTTTCTCAGACGCGCGCTTTCCACCTAGCACCTCGGAGATGGCGTTCAGGGCGCCCTGCTGGATCACGAGCACCCGGCTGTTCAACAGATCATAGGTCGACGCCTGCACACCCACCTGCACCGCGCAACGTTCCAGGTTGCGGGCGCTTTTCACCAGGTTGACGTCGTACTCTTTTGTCAGGATCAACACTTTCTGGTCCTGCAGTTCGAGCGACGCGAGCAGCGCGACGACTTCCTTGGTTTTCGGACTTTCAAAATTGAAATCCTCGACGACGCGCACGGCCTCTTCCGCGGCCCTCGCCGAAAAAGCGCTGCGGCGGGCCAAGCGGTTCATCTTCAGCGGCATCCTCATCACGTAGGGATGCGGCTGCGGGCCGAAAATGGTGCCTCCATGGCGCCAGATCGGGCTGCGCGTCGAACCCGCGCGCGCCGTGCCACGACCTTTCTGACGCCAGGGTTTCTTGCCACCGCCCGAGACCAGTTTTCGGTTCTTCGAAGCGTGGGTGCCCTGACGCATCCGGGCGCGCTGCACCTTTACCGCCAGCCACATGGCGTGCTCGTTGGGCTCAATGCCGAACACCGAAGCATCCAATTCCGCCTTGGCGCCCGTCGGCTTGCCCTCGCGGCTGTACACAGGCAGCTTCATCGTTCACCTGAAATCTTATGCAGCTCGACAATCGAATTCCGGGCTCCCGGCACCGCACCTTTGACGAGCAGCAGATTCTTGTCGGTCACCACTTCAATCACTTCCAGGTTCTTCACCGACACCTTCGCATTACCGTACTGTCCGGGCAACCGCTGGCCCAGCCAGACACGGCCGGGCGAGGTGGTCGAACCGATTGACCCGGGCCCGCGGAAAGATTCATGAGTGCCGTGCGAACCCTTGTGGCCATGGAAATTGTGGCGCTTGATCACCCCCGCAAACCCACGGCCCTTGCTCGTTCCGCGCACGCTGACCCGGTCGCCTTCCGCGAAAATCTCCTCGACGTGGATCTCGCTTCCCGCGTCGCGCGCGGCCATTCCGCGGAACTCGCGCAGGACGCGATGGGGATTGACCCCCGCGCGTTTATAGTGGCCGGAGAGCGGCTTGTTCACCTGGCGCAGCGACTTCGCACCGTAGGCGAGCTGCAGGGCGTCGTACCCATCCTGCCCTTCCGCCGATTTCACCTGCACCACCGGGTTCGGCACGACCTCGATCACCGTGACAGGAATCTGCATTCCCTCGCGGTAGACACTGGTCATCCCGATCTTGCGACCCAACAGTCCATCCGACATCGTCAGGTCCCTTTCAGGTCTTGATCTCAATGTCCACGCCGGCGGGCAACTCGAGCTTCATCAGGGCATCGATCGTCTTCGACGTCGAGTTAAGGATGTCGATGAGACGCTTGTGCACCCGGGTCTCGAACTGCTCACGGGACTTTTTGTCAACATGCGGCCCGCGCAGCACCGTGTAGAACGTGCGCCGCGTAGGCAACGGAATCGGCCCGCTGATCACCGCCCCCGTACTCCGGGCAGTCTGAATGATCTTCTGGGTCGATTTGTCCAGCAGGTTGTGGTCATACGCTTTCAAGCGTATCCGGATATTCTGCCCGGCCACGTGGACCTCCGGTAACTCGATTCTTTATCCATCCCGGTGCGACGCGGCCGATGCAGCCCGCTGCGCCGGGAAACCTTCACAGCAAAGGCTACTTTTCGATCTTTGTAACGACGCCGGCGCCGACGGTGCGGCCGCCCTCGCGGATCGCGAAGCGAAGCTGCTCGTCCATCGCGATCGGGCTGATCAACTCCACCGCCATGTTCACCTTGTCGCCCGGCATCACCATCTCCACGCCTTCCGGAAGCTCGATCGACCCTGTCACGTCCGTCGTCCGGAAGTAGAACTGCGGACGGTATCCCTTGAAAAACGGCGTGTGACGGCCACCCTCGTCCTTGCTCAAGACGTACACCTCCGCCTCGAACTTCGTGTGCGGCGTGATGCTCCCCGGCTTCGCCAACACCATCCCACGCTCGATCTCGTCCTTGTCCACGCCCCGAAGCAACAGGCCCGCGTTGTCACCCGCCTGGCCCTCGTCGAGCAGCTTGCGGAACATCTCCACACCCGTCACAACCGTCTTACGGCTCGCACCGAGGCCCACCATCTCAACCTCTTCGCCAACCTTCACCACCCCCTGCTCGATACGGCCCGTCGCCACCGTGCCACGGCCCGTGATCGAAAACACGTCCTCCACAGGCATCAAAAACGGCTTGTCCGTCGCACGCTTCGGCTCCGGCACGTAGCTGTCCACCGCCTCCATCAACTCGAAGATCGACTTCGTCTTCTCCGCGTCGTCCGGGTTGTTCAACGCCTCCAGCGCGCTCCCACGGATGATCGGAATCTCGTCCCCAGGGAACTCGTACTCGTTCAACAACTCACGCATCTCGAGCTCCACAAGGTCCAACAGCTCCGGATCGTCCACCATGTCGCACTTGTTCATGTACACCACAAGCGCCGGAACGTTCACCTGACGCGCAAGCAAAATGTGCTCTCGCGTCTGCGGCATCGGACCGTCCGCCGCACTCACCACCACGATCGCTCCGTCCATCTGCGCCGCACCCGTGATCATGTTCTTCACGTAGTCCGCGTGACCCGGACAGTCCACGTGCGCGTAGTGACGATGCGACGTCTCGTACTCCACGTGCGCCGTCGCTATCGTGATACCACGCTCTCGCTCCTCCGGCGCGTTGTCGATCGAATCAAACGAACGGAACTCCGCCCCGCCCGACTTCGACAACACCAACGTGATCGCCGCGGTCAACGTCGTCTTCCCGTGGTCCACGTGACCGATCGTACCGATGTTCACGTGCGGCTTCGTCCGCTCAAACTTCGCCTTCGACATGATTCAACCCTCTTGCTGGGTTCCCTTAATAACCGCGAACCTTTTTGACCACCTCTTCCTGCACGCTCTGCGGGACGCGCAGATAATGGTCAAACTCCATCGTAAACAACGCCCGCCCCTGGGTCATCGACCGCAGTTCCGTCGCGTATCCAAACATTTCCGAAAGCGGAACATCCGCACGCACGACTTGAGCGTCGCGGCGCGGGGCAATGCCATGAATTTTCGCACGCCTGCTGGACAGGTTCCCCATCACGTCCCCCACGTACTCCTCGGGGGTCACCACCTCGAGCTTCATGATCGGCTCGGTGATGTAAGGATCCGCCTTCTGGGCGGCGTCCTTGATCGCCATGCTGCCCGCGACGCGGAAGGCCATCTCGCTGGAGTCAACCTCGTGATAACTGCCGTCCACGAGCCGGACCTTCACATCATCCATCGGGTAGCCCGCCAACACTCCCGATCCGAGGGCATCCTGAATTCCCAGCCGAACCGCGGGGATGTACTCTTTCGGGATCTTTCCGCCGACGATTTTATCCTCGAAAACGTAGCCCGACCCCTGGGGAAGCGGCTCTACCTCGATAATCGCGTGTCCATACTGTCCATGCCCGCCGGACTGGCGGACAAAACGGCCTTCGCCCTTGGCCGCTTTGCCAAGGCTTTCCTTGTAGGCCACCTGGGGGTTGCCCACATTGGCCTGAACCTGGAATTCCCGCATCAGGCGGTCGATCAGGATTTCCAGGTGAAGCTCGCCCATGCCGCTGATTTGCGTCTGGCCCGCCTCCTCGTCGTACCGAACCATGAAGGTCGGATCCTCTTCCGCAAGCTTGAGCAGACTGTTAACCAGTTGGTCCTGGTCGGCCTTGGTCCTGGGCTCAATCGCGCGGGTGATGACCGGGGTGGGGAACTTCAACGACTCGAGAAGGATGGGATGGCTGATGTCCGAGAGAGTGTCGCCGGTGCGCACGTCCTTCATGCCGACGAGCGCGACAATACCGCCGCTGAAAACAACGTCCCGCTCTTCGCGCTTGTTCGCAAACATCTCAAGAATACGGCCAATCCGCTCTTTCCTTCCAGTTCGCTGGTTGACCACCATATCGCCCGTGTGCAGCACGCCCGAATAGACGCGGATATAGGTGAGGCGGCCAACATACGGATCAGTCACGATCTTGAAGGCCAGCGCGGCGAATGGCTCATTGTCGTTCTGGGGACGGCTGATCTTGTTTTCCGTGTGTGGCTGAATTCCATGCACGGGGCCGATTTCAAGCGGGCTCGGCAGGTAATGCACAATCGCGTCGAGGAGACGCTGCACACCCTTGTTCTTGTAGGAACTGCCACACAGAATCGGGACAATCTTCAGGTCGATCGTCGCTCTGCGAAGCGCAGCGCGGATTTTGTCGTCGGGGATTTCCTTGCCGTCGAGGAACATCTCCATCAGCCCGTCGTCATAGTCACTGATGGATTCCAGCATTTTCTCGCGCCACTCGTGGGCCATTTCCCTGAGGTCGGGCGGAATCTCGCCCTCGTCGAATTTCAGGCCGTTCGTGTCCTCGTGGTACCAGATTGCCTGGTTCGTGATCAGGTCCAGGAGGCCGTTGAACATTTCGCCCTGGCCCATCGGGATCTGCACGGGGATCGGAGTCGTCCCGAAGCGGTCACGGATCATGTCTACGGCACGGTAGAAGTCGGCGCCGACTCGGTCCATCTTGTTGATGTAGCCGATACGGGGAACACCGTACTTGTCCGCCTGCCGCCAGACCGTCTCCGATTGGGGTTCAACGCCACCCACCGCGCAGAACAGCGCCACAGCTCCGTCGAGCACGCGCAGCGAACGCTCCACCTCGGCGGTGAAGTCGACGTGGCCCGGAGTGTCAATCAACGTCAACCGGTGATCGTTCCACTCGGTAGTGATGGACGCCGACGTGATGGTGATGCCGCGCTCTTTTTCCTGTTCCATCCAATCGGTGGTTGCTGCGCCGTCATGCACCTCACCCATTCGGTGAAGGCGGCCTGTGTAGTACAGGATGCGTTCCGTGGTCGTCGTTTTGCCCGCGTCGATGTGAGCCATGATCCCGAAATTGCGGATCTTGTGCATCGGCCAGCGCCGTTCATCGACCGAGTTTTTCTTGTTCTTTCCGTTCGCCATGCTCGTCTGCCGTCATCCCGGGGCCACCCCGGTACCTTTCGTTCCGCTTTCGCTTGAGAAAGAGCCGAAACCGAACTCACGGCCGCCGCTCTTCCCCATCCGTTACTTAGCCGGGAAGCCGCGGCGCCGTGCCGCTGCTTACCAGCGGAAGTGCGCGAAGGCTTTGTTCGCCTCCGCCATCTTATGAGTATCTTCTTTCTTTTTAATCGTCGAACCTTCGCCGTTCGCACACGCCAACATCTCAGCGGCGAGCTTCTCCGCCATGTTGCGCCCCGGACGCGCCTTCGAAAACGTGATCAGCCAGCGGGTCGCCAACGCCTGTCCGCGGTCCTGGCGCACCTCCACGGGAACCTGGTACGTGCTGCCGCCGACACGGCGGGATTTGACCTCGACCATCGGCTGAGCGTTGCGCAGCGCCTTCTCAAACGTCGCAACACCCTGTCCCTTGGACTTTTCGTCCATAATTTCGATGGCCTTGTACACAACGCCTTCCGCGACCGACTTCTTTCCCCGCTCCATCAGGTTGTTGATGAATTTGGCAACCTTGATCGAGTTGTATTTCGGATCGGGAAGAATCTCCCGCCTGACTGCGCGTTTCCGCCTGGCCATATCGTTCGTTCCTCAATCGCTGCCGTCCCGTCGCTCCGGGACCGGCGACGTTACTTCTTCGCCCGTTTTGTTCCGTACTTGCTGCGGCTTTGGTTGCGGTCCGCCACCCCCGCGGCGTCCAGGGTGCCGCGGATGATGTGATAGCGCACGCCCGGCAAGTCCTTTACACGGCCGCCGCGAATCAGCACAATCGAGTGTTCCTGCAGATTGTGCCCCTCGCCCGGGATGTACGCCGTCACCTCGATTCCATTCGAGAGGCGCACACGCGCCACCTTG
>Ga0315554_1002131_pt1 | contig 11554 bp, 7 predicted proteins | sample SalMarSW160370MG_FD_202114 | JGI IMG/M metagenome (GOLD analysis project Ga0315554, IMG submission 202114) | Salt marsh sediment microbial communities from the Plum Island Ecosystem LTER, Massachusetts, United States - Salt Marsh Sediment SW1603-70 ... | reverse complement strand
TATCTTCGGGCACTTCACGGCTCAGCATCCACTGAAGTGACATACCACACCTCATTGTTCAGATACCCACAGTCTACCTATTCCGTCACCAGATCGCAAATGAAAACCTACAGAAACACAAGGGGCTAGACTACATACACACGGAGCAGATGCACCACAGAGACCGCAGAGGTCACAGAGATTCTCTGGTTCTCTGCGCCCGCAGCGGCGAACACAGCCGGTAGGGGCGATGCATTCTGCCGCAGGCGACTCTCACCGTGGAGATGTCCTTGTCGCAAGCCACCCTGTTGGCGCAACAGGCTATCGGGGAATGCATCGCCCGTACAACCTATGCGTGAGAGAACTCTTGCTTGTGGGTGGGCGGTGTGGTAGAATGGGGGCTGCGAATCCTGGAGTGTCTGCGAGATTGAGCGCATCGACAGCATCTTGTCCTCACTACACGATGAGGCCCAACCCACATGCCCCACACAACGCGAACCAAAGTCCATGAGAAAGTAGTCGAATACTGGCCCGACGCGAACCCAGACGACATCCTAAGCAGCCTGGACCAGTACGGCCAGGAGGGCACGGAGCGGGGGCGCGCGCGGGTGCAGTTGGCCGTCCTCAAACTGTGCGAAGGCGACAGGAGCCGGCTGGAAGACCTGGTGCGGATGGCCAAGACCGACTACCGGGACGTGCTGGCCTACGCCGAGTACCCCGAAGAGATGAGGCTGGGCTTTGTGGGGATGCGCCAACTGTCCAAAGAAGAGGCGGAGGCCGTGCGGCGGCGGGACAGGCAGCAATATCTGGAGTGGCTTGGCGGGTGAGCGGGGCTGGTTTCGCGCTGCGCCGTTGGCCCGGCATCACACACGAGGCCAGGCATGGACCACAAGGAAGTCGGACGCTATTGGAACGGGAACGCCGAAGCCTGGACGCGGCTGTCCAGGGCGGGATACGACGTCTACCGCGACTATCTCAACACCCCGGCCTTCTTCGACATGCTGCCTGACGTCGAAGGGCTGGCAGGCCTGGATGTCGGCTGCGGGGAAGGCCACAACACGCGCCTGCTTGCCCGGCGCGGCGCGCGGATGACGGCGATTGACATCTCGAAGGTGTTCGTCCGGCACGCGAGGGAGGCCGAAGAGCGTGAACCGCTGGGCATCGCCTATCGCGTGGCCAGCGCGGTGGAACTGCCGTTTGACGAGGCTGCCTTCGACTTCGCCACGGGCTTCATGAGTTTCATGGACATCCCGGAAACGGACCGCGTCATCGCCGAGGCCTATCGTGTGGTCAGGCCCGGCGGCTTTCTCCAGTTCTCCATCACCCATCCCTGCTACGATACGCTGCACCGCCGCAACCTGCGCGACGAGAACGGCGTGGCATACGCCGTCGAGGTCGGCGGGTACTACGACAATCAGGAAGGAGACGTGCAGGAGTGGACCTTCAGCGCCGCGCCCCCGGAGGTCACAGAGGGCGTGCCCAAGTTCGGGGTGCGACGGTTCGGGCGCACCCTCAGCCAGTGGCTGAACCTGCTGGTCGAGACTGGATTCCTCCTGGAGCGGGTTGCGGAGCCGCGGCCCAGCGACGAGGTGGCGCGACAGTGTCCCACCGTCCAGGATGCCCAGGTCGTGCCTCTCTTTCTGCACATCCGCGTGCGAAAGCCTGCCTGAGGCCTGCCGTCACTGCGGCGTTCCGTCCCACCCGGCCAGACGGGCCGCCAGCCACCACAGCGCCTGCCCCTTCCGTTTGCAGTTGAAGCCGTGGGAGTGCTGGCACTCGTCGTCGTTGGTCGGGAGGCTTTGGCAGTCTTCCGGGTGCTCCCGGCACCAGGCGGCGCACCAGGGACAACTGTCATCGGTGTCGGGATAGCAGACCCCATCAGGGTTGCACGTTTCGATGTCGGCAAAGTCGTACAGCACGCCGCCCCGCTCCTGGACGAACTGGCGAATCTGCGCGTTGTTGCGGGCCAGGGTCTCCCCGCCGCCATCTGTGTGGCCTGTCATGTAAACGAAGCGCACGTTCGGGTACTCGCCCTCCAGTTGGGCCATCATGTCCAGGTACTGCTGCACGTCCGTATCCTCGTCGGACAACTCTCCGCACCAGGACCACATGAAGGCGGTGGCCTCCCGGGCGTCGTCCAGCAGGCCGCGCGCCGTGTCCAGGAATGCGTCCGGGTCCCATGACCACGAGTCATCGTAGCCCATCATCATGCACGGCGGGTCCTGCTGAGGAGGCGGCGTCCGCCATTCCCTGCAGAAAGCATACAGGGCCGGGTCTGCCTGCTCGCTCAGGTAGTCGGCGCCAGCCCACAGTTGCGTGCCGTGGGACGTGGAGCCGTAGACCCAGACGACACTTTCCTTCGCCTGCTCCAGCCATTGGGCCGGAATCTGGCTCAGGTCAGCGGTGTGGTCGGCGATGACGGCCGTTCCGGCGGCTGGTGGAAGCGGAGCGGCAGGCGCGGGAACGGACGGCGCGGGCGTGGCCTCCTCGACGGCTGGCGTCGGCGAGGGCTGGGGGCTGCACGCACCGGCCAGGGCGACAAGGAATGCCAGTGTCAGGCAAAGCGCCGCGCGTCTCGCGATGCAGTTCTCAGTCTCCATCCAGCACCTCGCGCACCTTACGGGCCAGCGTGGCCGCAGTGAACGGCTTCTGGATGAAGGCGGTTCCCGCGTCCAGCACTCCTTGGTGCACAATGGCGTTATCGGTGTATCCTGAGAAGAAGATGCACTTGACATCGGGGCGCATGACCCTGAGTTCGTCAGCCAACCGCTTGCCGCCCAAGAGGGGCATCACCACATCTGCCAACAGCAGATGGATATCTCCCCCATGCTCGCGCGCAATTCGCAGGGCATCTGCACCGTTTTCTGCCTCCAGTACGGTGTATCCCCGTCTCTGGAGTGCCCGGACGGCCAGCCTTCGCACGGCCGGCTCATCTTCGACCACAAGCACCGTTTCGTGGCCGCGAGGCAGGTCGCCCTGGTGTACTCGGATGGGCAGTTCCACCGCCTCTCCAGTCGCTCGCGGCAGGTAGACCTTGAATGTGCTCCCCTGGCCCGGCTCGCTGTAGACGTAGATGTTGCCCCCGTGCTGGTTGACGATGCCGTACACGGTGGCCAGCCCCAGGCCCGTCCCCTTGCCCTTCTCTTTTGTGGTGAAGAATGGTTCAAAGATGCGCTTCTTGACCTCATCGGTCATGCCCACGCCCGTGTCGCTCACGGCCAGCATCACGTAGTCGCCTGAGATGGCTAAGTGGGCGAGCGCATAGTCCTCGTCCAGCGTCACATTGGCCGTCTCTATGGTCAGCGTGCCGCCTTCGGGCATTGCGTCGCTGGCGTTCACCACGAGATTGACCAAAATCTGCTCCATCTGGCCGGGGTCCACATACACCGCATCCAAATCTGGCGTGGGCAGCGTGACCAGTTCGATGTTCTCGCGGGTGAGACGGCGAAGCATTTTGCCCATGTTGAGAATGAGGTCGTTGAGGTTGATAACCTTGGGTTGGAGAATCTGACTGCGGGAGAAGGCGAGCAGTTGGCGGGTCAGGTTGGCCGCGTGGTCAGCGGATTTCAGCACTTCCTGGATGTCCGCACGCTCGGGAGCATCCGGTGGCAAGGCTTCCAGCGCGAAGCAGGCATAGCCCTGGATGACTGTGAGGGCGTTGTTGAAGTCGTGAGCCACGCCTCCCGCCAGCCTGCCCACGCTCTCCATCTTCTGGGCCTGGAGGAACTGCTCCTGCAAGCCCTTGTACTCGGTGATGTCTCTGATGCTGCACATGAGGTATTCGGCGCCGCCGATTTCGACACCCTGCGCTGAGAGAAGGCAAACCCCGGTGGAGCCGTCCTTCCGGCGGAATTCAAACTCCTTTTCTCGGACGCTCTTTCTCGCGCGCACCCTTTGGGGCAATCTGGTGCTATCCTCCGGATCAACCCAAATGCCCAGTTCCATGCTGGTCTTGCCAATGACCTCTTTGCGAGTGTAGCCGGTCATCGTCAGGAAGGCCTTGTTGACGTCAAGGTACCGCCCTTGCGCGATGTCGCCGATGCTGATGGCATCTGTGCTGGCCTGGAAGACCTGGCGAAATCTATCTTCGCTTGCACCTAGCGCTCTTTCCGTCCGTTCGCGTGCCGCTCGAGCGCGGAGGGTCTCCAGGCCGAACGCCATGTCACTCGCTATCTCGCTCAGCAACTGCATCTCCCCTTCGTCAAAGGCGTCCGGTTCGGCTGCATAGATATTCAGCGCGCCAGCAGGTTCACCCTTGACCACCAGCGGCAGCGCCACAGACGAGGCGAAACCCCGCCTGGTTGCCTCCTCGCGCCAGGGGGCGAAGGCGGCGCTTGTGAGCATGTCGTGGACGGTTTGTGGCTCGCCGGTGCGGATGGCGCTGCCCGTGGGGCCGCGGCCACGCTCTTCATCGGCCCAGGTAATCCGCAGCGTCTCCAAGTAGCCCTCCTCAGAACCCGCGTGGGCCACGGGGCGTACGGACTTGGCGGCGTCATGTTCAGCGAACCCCACCCAAACCATATGGTACCCACCCGCATCCACGATTGCCTCGCAGATATCACGCAGCAGGTCGGACTCGTCCGAGGCGCGCACCAGCGCCTGGTTGCACGCAGTCAGAGCCTTGAGCACGCGGTTGGCCCTGCTCAACTGTTCCGTGCGCACCTCGAGCGACGCGGCCATGTCGTCAAAGGCGCGCGCAAGTTGGCTGATTTCCCCACGGCCATAGGCCTGCCCGGTGCGCGCCGTCAGGTCACCCGCTGCCAACCGCCGGGTCGCATTCATGAGTGCCCCCACTCGGCGCAGGATGGATAGCTCGCTGAACAGCAAGGCCGCGGCAAGCCCCAACACAGTGACCAGCCCGATGGTGACTAGGGTCCGAGTCTGTGCCTCTTCCACTGGGCCAAAGATGGCATCCGTGGGGATGCCGACGAACGCGTAGAAGCCCGCATCTCGCGGCACTCCAGGCAGAGGCGCAAAGGCGTAGAGCCGCTCCACTGCGTCCATCCCCTTCGTTGTCACCGTGCCCTCGCCCCCCTGCGCTAGCGCAGCACGGAACACCGCGGTTTCTTGCATGGATTCTCCCACCAACGACTCGCCGTCAGGGTACTGCGCCAGGATTGTGCCGTTGCGGTCAGACATCGTGAGTGTTGCGCCGGGGGGTAGTTCTGCTTCATCCGCCAACTGAGTAAAGAAGGACAAATCGAGCCCGGCAGCGACAATGGCCTGTACGTGCCCTGTAGCGTCCAGGGCGGGCTCGGCCAGGACGACGGTGGTTTGGCCGCTGACGCGGTCAAGCAGATATTCGCCGATTGTGAAGTCTTTGGTTTGAAGCGACTGCTGAAACCAGGCGCGGTCCGCGAAGTTCACCGTTTCAGTGGTTGGGGCGCTGCAGAAGACGTCGCCTTCCGACGTGGCCGCGGCGAGACCGGTGTAGGCCGGATATTGCGCCAGCAAGTCTGAGAAGAGCGTGTTGCACGCCGCAGCGTCGCGTTCGCGCACCGCAGGGAGTTGCGTCAGCACAGTGAGGAGTTGATGCGTCCCGGCAATCAGTTCGTTGTGCACTCTAGAGACAAAATACAGAGTGCGCGAGGCGTATTGCCGCGCATCGTCAGCAGCCTGTTGGTACCAGTCAGCCCTGTTGTAAAGCATAACCCCCATCAGTGGGACGATGGCGATAACAACGACAAGGACCAGTCTCACCCGAAGGGAAGCAAACCATCGTTGTGTCATCTCAGGCCACCTCGCTCTTTCGCGGCATAGTGGGGAGTGGCTCTGACGAAAACAAAGACGCCCCGATCATCTTGCACACCCGCACATGACGGGCTGCCTCTCCATTTGTGGGCATATGCCCTATCCTCATAGCGCGTGTTCACTGATCCCGTGCCGAACTAAAGACTGCGTGATGATTCCGTGAGTTTCGGGTGAATGAATGATCTAGCTCCATTCTACAGCATGCGAACCGTCGCTGCAATGAGTAAATAGTACTACTTCTGGCTTGACTGTCAAGGTGCGTGGGAGACGCCTGCGGAATCCGCGTGCATGCCAGCGCCCGCAGCGGCGTCGCATGCACCGGCAGGACAATTCATACAACTCCCGCGCTTTATATCAATACAGTATACCATTCCATCACTGATTTCGTACTCACGCGCTCTGAGGCATTTTCAACTCTGGGGGCACGATAGAGCGCTTATCACGATTTCGCTGTGCCAGGGGGCTTCCGATGCTCTGGTCTACCCACCAACGTCCCGGTACACCTTCTGCATGGCGCGGACGAGGTCCATGACCTCGAAAGGCTTCTCTACCACAGGCCGCCCCGTCTGCTTCAGAAAGGCGCGTGTGCTGGCGCTGGCCATGTCGCCCGTCAGAAACACGATGCGCTCCACCAGTTCGGGCCACCGCTGTTTGATGTGCGTGTACAGGTCGTCGCCCGACACGCCGGGCATGCGCATGTCACACAGGATGACGTCGTACTGGGTGTGGGCCAGTTTCTCCAGCGCCTCCGCGCCTTCGCGGGCCACATCCACCTCCTGCCCGTGCTGGGCGAGGAGTTCGTTCAGCAGGTGTAGCGTGGCTTCTTCGTCGTCCACCACCAGGATGCGGCCTGGCGGGAGTTCTGGCGCACGGGCGGGGCCTGCGGGTGCGACCTCTGCGTGGCGCAGGCTCCTCACTGGCAGTTCGACGACGATGGTGGCACCGCGTCCCGGCGCGCTCTCCGCCCAGATGTGCCCGCCGTGGTCGCGGACGATGCCGTGGCACACGCTGAGGCCCAAGCCAGTCCCCTGTCCCGGCTTCTTGGTGGTGAAGAACGGGTCAAAGATGCGGATGAGCAGGTCGGGCGGAATGCCGGGCCCGTCGTCGGCAAACTCCATGCGAATCCAGCCTTCCAGGGTCGATTCAGGCATGTCGCTAACGGCCAGCGAAGAGTTGTGGGCATAGCCGGCAGGGCGAAGCACGGGCATGGTGCGGATGGTCAGCGTGCCGCCGCTGTGGGTCTCGTACATCGCCTGCTGCGCGTTGTTGATGACGTTCAGGAAGATCTGCTGCAGTTGGTACGGGTCCGCCGCCGTGTGAGGCAAACTGTCCTCCAGGGAGGTCTTCACGCCGATGTTGCTGACCTGCAACTGGTAGCCTGAAAGGGACAAGGTTTCCTTCAGGATTTCGTTGATGTCGAGCATCTTGCGCTCCGGCTCCTGGCGGCGGGCGAAGGCCAGCAGATTGCGCACGATGCGAGAGGAGCGCTTGGACTGCTCCAGAATGGTGTCCAGGTATGTCCGCTGGTGGTCGTCCATGGCCGACCGCTGAAGGAGTTGGGCGAATCCCAGGATGGAGGTCAGCGGGTTGTTCAGTTCGTGGGCCACGCCGGCGGTCAGTTGGCCGAGGGCCGACAGTTTCTCGGCCTGCATCAGCCTGGCCTGCGCCTGCTTCACGTGGGTGACATCGCGGATGTGCTCCACCACGGCCTGGACTTCGCCTCGTACGTCCAGGATGGGGTATGCCGACACCTGAAGCACGCGGTCTCCGTCGTGGTCGGTGATTTCCGCCGAGGCTGGCTGGCCGGTTTCCACCACCAGGTCCAGGGGGCAGTTCTCTGCAGGCTCGTCAACGCCGTGTACGGCGTTGCAGCAGGGCTTGCCCACCAGGTCAGTGAACTGAAGGCCGGCCGCGCGGGCTGCCGCACGGTTGACCCGCAGGATGGTCTTGTCGGGGCTGATGAGGAGCACCGAATCGCCGATGGCGTCGAAGGTGGCCTCCCATTCCTTCTTGCCCTGCTCGACGCGGGCGAAAAGGCGCGCGCCCTCCAGGGTCATGGCCACCTGGGATGCCATCAGCGACACCGCCTCGAAGTGATTCCTGTCGAAGGACCTTTGCCGCGCGTCCGAGGCCAGAGTGACCACGCCCAGTATGCGGTTGGCCGCGACGACGGGAATGGCCAGGGTCTCACGTACAACATTTCTATTCAGGCGGATGGAAAGAGGGGCGACCCGACCATGCGCGGGCCTTGTGTAGGGAATGAGCGACGGGCTTGGGGCGGCAGTCAAGAGAATGGCCTGTCCGCTCTGGTGCGCCCACAGGGGCAGGCTGGTCTCTGCGGAGCGCCTTCCCTCTTCTGCAGAAGCGGGCGGATTCTTGCACACCACCGGCTGCAGGTCTGGCTCACTCTCCTCCTTGAGCCACACGCAGCCCTGTACGGCGGGCGTGACATCCAGGGCCTGGTCCAGCAGTTCCTCCAGCAGGGACTCCTGGTCCTGGATGGAACTGAAGGCCACGCTCAGGCGGAGGAGGTCGCGAGGCCACGGGGAAGGGCGCTCCTCCTGCTGGCCGAGGTCTTTCAGAAGCGCGCTCACCTCGCCTGCCGACCGCGCTCGCTCCAGGTGGACCCCGTCCTGCTGCGAGAACAGCGATTCCAGCCGCTCGGCTTCTTCGGGGCTTGCGACGAAAATGGGCGTGACCCAGGCGGGGAGTTGCGCCAGACGCGCGGTCATAGCGGCCAAATCCTCGGACGAGGCGGCCTCTATCAGCACAATCAGGCGTTCGATCGGTGTGTTTTCGTCCTGAGCCTTCTGGTTCATGGTTCTGACTTTACCCTCTCTGCCCCCGGTGATTGTGTGAGCGATGGGGGGCGCGCTGTCTCTTGTTGTGTTGGTGGTGGCAGGAGTGGTATCCCTTCGCTACGTCTTGCTTTCGCAGTTCAGTTCCTGGGCGAGCGCGTCCGCGTCCTCAGGGCGGATGTACCACATCATCCCCAGTTTGTGGGCGGGGAGTTTCCCTTCTCGCACATAGCGTCGTACGACTTCTGGACAGCGGTCCAGGCGGCGAGAGGCCTCGCGAACGGTCAGGAAGTCTTGCAGCGATACCTCGTTCATCCTCTGTCCCTCACATCGGCAAAGTTGTCATTCAGCCCGTGTCCTTCTGCAACTGGCCTCCGGGCCAGTTGTGTTCCCGCAGCCATTGTGACGTGCCGTTTTCCTCGACGTCGTTGGCAGAGTTGCGAATGAAGGCAGGCCCTTTGCGACGCACGGCGCGGGTGAACGCGGCGGCCACGGCAGGGTCAAACTGGAGCCCTGACTGAGCCTGAACCTCGGCCAGGACTTCCTCGGCAGATTTGGCGGCATGGTAGGTTCTGTCGGAAGCCATGGCTTCGACCGCGTCGGCCAGGCCCAGAATCCGGCCTGCCAGCGGTATCTGTTCGCCCTTCAGTCCTTGGGGGTAGCCTTGGCCATCCCACCTTTCGTGGTGCGTGCGGACGATGGGCACGAGGTTCCGCAACTGGTGGCACATGCCCAGAATGTCCCCCGAAGCGGTGGGGTGCTTCTTCATCTCCTCGAATTCCTCCTCGGTCAGTTCTCCACGCTTGTTCAGCACCCGTTCGGACACGCCTATCTTTCCCACGTCGTGGAGGAGGGCTGCGCGGCGGATGGTCTCCACTTGCTCCGGCGGGAGAGACATCTCTCGCGCAATGGCCACAGCGTAGTGAGCCACCCGCCTGGAATGGCCGTACACGTAAGGGTCGCGGGCGTCAATGGTGCTGGCCAGGGTCATCAGGAGTTCGTCGTTAATCATCTGAATCTCCTCGTTGGCGCGGGCCAGTTCTTCGTTGACGGCGCGCAGGGCTTCCACGTTGCGCACGGTTTGGGAGATGTACTGCTGCTGCGCGTAGCGCATGATGAGGAGCGGCGCGCCGAAGACGATGATGCCCCAGGCTTTGAATGCGATGTAAGCCAGGCTGAAGAGCAGGGCGAACAACCCGATGACGATGTAGTGAACCGCCAGCCAGCGGAACTGCTCCTTCCATACCGTCCATGGAGAACGCCTTTCAGAAAGGCCGATGGCGGTGGAGACGAGAAGCGTGCTGAGGAAGTAGTTGACCGCTGCCGCAATCAGGGCCGGTGCCAGCAGGAACAGCAAGTTCTCCGGCTGAAGTTGCACGCCGAACAGGGCAAATGTGAGAGCGGCGGCGGTGCTGGAAATGATATGGTTGGCTGCGTTGAAGAGCACCTGGTGCACGCGGGGACGGCGCTTGATAGAGTGCGCGACAGCGATGACGACGGCAAGAGCAACCACGCCTGACGGGCCGTACATGAGGGCCGCCGCGAAGATGGCGGCAAAACTTACCGATACGGTGCCCGCACCGTAGAGGTCCACCGAAAACAGTTCGGCGGCGGCGGCAAATATCGCCAGAATCACGATGCCTTCCAAGTCGAACCGCCTGATAGAAGGCACGTAGACGACTGCCAGGAAAGCGCCGATGGCGGTGACAAGCCCGATGAAAGTCATCATCGGCCAGGAGAGACGGTCCTCCCTGCCGGCGTGCACCCGTTCGCTGACGTCGTCGACACCCTGCGCGATGAGGCTGGACAGGCTGGGCGTTGGCGGCTTCGGCGGCGGCGGAGCCTTCATGGGAGGCTCTGCGGCCACGTCTGTCGGCGCTTCGGGAGGGCCTTTGCGGTCGCCAGGAACCGACATCCGCACGCGGTTCTTTCCGGCGGCCTTGCCCTGGTAGAGCGCGGTGTCGGCGGCGTGGAGCAGCGTGTTCGGCTCGTAGCCGTCGGCGGGGAAACTCGCTACCCCGGCGGTGATGGTGATGTAAATCGGCTCCACCTGCGTCGGTACCTGAATGGGTGTGGCTTCCACAATCTTGCGGATGCGCTCGGCGACGACGTACCCTTCGTGGGTTGTCGTCTCCGGCATCAGCAGTGCAAACTCCTCGCCGCCGAAGCGGGCGGCCACGTCGTATTCGCGCACCTGCTCGCGGATGACTGTTCCGACAGCGGCGAGCACGGCGTCGCCCGCTAGGTGCCCATAGGTGTTGTTCACGTAGCGCAGGCCGTCCAGGTCGGCCATGACCACCGCAAGAGGACGGCCAAACCGCCTCGCGCGGCGCAGTTCCTCGTCCAGAATCCCGTCGAAGAACTTGGCGTTGTAGAGACCTGTTTTGGAGTCAATCTGCGCCTCCTCCCGCAGCGTGGGAACGCTCAGTGCGCGGTGGATGAGCACCACCGGGGCCGTGCCCGGGATGACGAGCCACGGTTCCACCAACCAGAGAAATGCGATGGAAGCACCCAGGCACATCAGCGCCAGGTCGGTCAGAAGATTGGCCGCGCTGAACACCTGCGACTCGCGCAGGCTTACACCGCGGGCCAGCATGAGCACCAGCCCAACCAGCAGGTGATTCAGGAACGTGTACAGAATGCCCGCCATCAGTGTGGCAAAGACTCCGCTGAAGGTGAGCAACTCGGCGGTGCCGCCCGGAAGCAGCCAGCCCAGCAGGGCCTTGGCTGCAAACGCGGCGATGATGTGGGCCGCAATGTTGAACGACTGGATGTACCATGCGTAGCGTTCTTTGAGCCACTCTGGCACGTGGGCCAGGGCAATCACAATGGCCAGCGGCCCGTAGCCCAAGAGCATGATGGAGGAGAAAAAGAAGGTGGGCGTGAGGAAGTAGTGCTGATGCTTTGGGGTCACGACCGTCAAGAACTGCGCTATTGTCGCCCCAAGCAGGAGGAAGATGAAGAGCCAGGCGTCACCCTGCCACGCAGCGAGGGATGGTATCTGGGTTATGAACAGTCCAAAGGCT
>Ga0315554_1002130_pt1 | contig 11555 bp, 10 predicted proteins | sample SalMarSW160370MG_FD_202114 | JGI IMG/M metagenome (GOLD analysis project Ga0315554, IMG submission 202114) | Salt marsh sediment microbial communities from the Plum Island Ecosystem LTER, Massachusetts, United States - Salt Marsh Sediment SW1603-70 ... | reverse complement strand
TCGGGCAGCGGCAAGACCACCCTCCTCAACCTGGTCGGGGGCCTCGACGCGGCCAGCGAGGGTGAGATCAGCGTGGCCGGGCGGTCGGTGACCGGCGCCTCGCGGGGCGCCCTGGCCGAGTTCCGGCGCCACACGACCTGCTTCATCTTCCAGACCTTCAACCTGTTCCCGGGCCTGACGGCCCTGGAGAACGTCGAGTTCGGGGCGGAGGCCGCCGGCCGCAAGGGCGCCGGCTCGATCGCCCGCCAGCGCCTGGAGGAAGTCGGCCTGGCGGATCGAGTCGATCACTTCCCGCATCAACTCTCCGGCGGCGAGCAGCAGCGAGTAGCCATCGCCCGCGCCCTGGCTACCGGCAACCCGGTGCTGCTGGCCGACGAGCCGACGGGCGAGCTGGACTTCCGGACCGGCGTCTCGATCCTGGATCTGCTGCGCGGCCAGGCCACGGCCGGTCGCGCCGTCCTGGTCGTGACCCACAACCGCGAGATCGCCCGCGCCGCGGACCGCGTCGTGGAGCTGTCGAGCGGCCGCGTGGTCGCGGACGGAGCCCCGGCCGGCGGTCGGGCGCCCGTCACCGACCTGCACTGGTAGGGGCGGGATCGAGATGAAGCGCCTCTTCTTCTGGCTGCGCTGGTCGGGCCGCGATCTGCGCGACCGCCTGCTGCTCGTGATCGCCATCGCCGCCACGATCGCCATCGGCACCGGGGCCTACGCCTCCCTGGACAGCCTCTCTGCCTGGCGCAAGGACTCCAATGACAAGAGCCTGGAGTTGCTGCGCGCCCATGACGTGCGCCTGTACCTGGCCGACGGCAGCTTCGCCACGCCGGAGGAGCTGGGCGCGCTGCTGGACGAGATCCCGCATCGCGATGCCGTCGTCGCCTCCGGCTATCGCCTGGTCGCCCCGACTCGCGTCGATGCCACGGACTCCCGCCGGACGATCGTCGTCCCGGGCCGGCTGGTGGGCATGGCCGCCGGCGACCCGGCCGTGGACACGCTCCTGGTCATGAGCGGTCGGGGCTTCGAAGCGGGCGATGCCGGCCAGGCCGTGGCCGAGCTGGAGTATCACTTCGCCGCCCACTACGACCTGCCCATCCCCACTGCCGTCAGCGTGGGCGACGGGACGCGGCTCGAGGCCGTGGGGAGCGCCTTCTCCTCGGACTACTTCATGGTCATCTCGCCCAACGGCGACGTCATGGCCGAGGCCAACTTCGCCGTCGTCTTCGTCCCGCTCGAGACGGCCGGCCAGATCGCCGGTCACCCCGGCCTGGTCAACGAGCTGGTGGTGCGCCTCTTCGACCCGGCGCTGGCGGCCACCGTTCGCGATGAGCTGCAGGGCGCCGCCGCCGCACACCTGCCCGACCTGGGCGCGACCGCCGTCGCCAGCAGCGAGGAGGATGCGCGCCGCTGGGTGGAGCGGGACGCCGAGAGCGACCAGACACTGTTCAGCGTCTTCGCCGTTCTGATGCTGGCCGGCGCCACCTTCGCCGCCTTCAACCTCACGACGCGGATCGTCGAATCGCAGCGCCGCCAGGTTGGCATCGGCCTGGCGCTGGGGTTGCCCGCCCGCACCCTGGCCATCCGGCCCCTGGCCGTGGCCGCGGAGATAGCCCTGTTCGGGGTGGTGCTGGGCATCTTTGTGGGCTTCCTTTCGGGGGCCGCCCTGCGAGAGGTCATGCTGCGCCTGTTGCCCATGCCCATCTTCGAGACGCCGTTGCGGCCCGAGGTCTTCGTCCGCGCCGCCCTGATCGGCTTCCTGCTGCCCTTCGCGGCTTCCGTCTACCCGGTCTGGCGGGCGGTGCGGGCGCGGCCGGTCGACGCCATACGAACCGGCCACCTGACCGCACGGCGACCGGGGCTGGCCGGCCTAGCCCGGAGGCTGCCGTTGCCGTCCACGCTGCGCCACCCCTTGAGCAACGTCCTGCGAACCCCGCGCCGCACGCTGCTGACAGCGATGGGCATCGCGGCGGCCGTGACCGCGCTGATCGGTACGCTGGGCATGCTCGATTCGTTCGCCCAGGGCATCGACTCCGGCGAGGCCGAGATGATCGGCGGCAGCCCCAACCGCATCGCCGTCGATCTGGCGGCGCCGCTGCCGGCCGAGCAGGTCCGGGACGAGCTGGCGCAGGTCCCCGGCTCCGGCCGAATCGACGTCGGCCTGCGCGTCCCGGCATCGGCCCGTAGCGAGGGCTCGGGCGGCGAGTCAATCGACCTCCAGATAGACGTGCTCGACCTGCGGGACAACGCCTGGCAGGCCACGCTGGCCGAGGGCCGGCTGCCCGCCGGCCCGGGTGAGGTGCTGCTCTCCCGGGCCGCGGCCGAAGATCTGCACCTCCGGCCGGGTGACAGGTTCGTTCTGCGCCACCCCGTTCGGACGTCGGAAACGGCCGTCTCCCTCGTGGAGACGGAGGTCATCCTGGCCGGCACGCACCCCAGCCCGCTGCGGCCGCTGGCCTACATGAACGTCGACGGCGCCTCGCTCTTCGGGATGGACGGCCTGGCGAACCGGGCGACCGTGGTCCCGGCCGAGGGCGCGGACGCCGAGGCGCTGCGGCGGACACTCTTCGGGCTGCCGGGGGTCGTCTCGGTCCAGCCGATCTCGACCTTCGTCGCCAGCATGCGCGGCATGGTGGCCGAGCTGGCCGAGGTGCTGGCCGTCGTCGCCGTCATCGCCCTGCTGCTGGCGGTGCTGGTCGCCTACAACTCGGCCACGATCAGCCAGGACGAACGGACCCGCGAAGTGGCCACGATGCTGGCCTTCGGCCTGCCGACCAGGCGCGTCATGGCCTCGGCCATGATCGAGAGTGGGCTCATCGGCCTGGTGGGCACGGCGCTGGGCATCGCTGGCGGCTTCGCCATGGTCGTCTGGCTTGTCTACTGCCAGCTGCCCACGTCCATGCCCGAGTTCGGCCTGCAGCCGGTGGTCGGGGTCTCGACTCTGATCACGGCTGCCGCGCTGGGCATCGCCGCGGTGGCCCTGGCGCCACTTCTGACGTGGCGGCGCCTGACGCGTCTGGACCTGCCGGCAACGTTGAGAGTCGTGGAGTAGCGGAGGCCGACCGGCGACCGATCCGATTCGGCCTTCGCGCCTGCCGATCGATCGCTCATCATTCCGGTGGGCGCCACGCCCTCGCCCGGAGCCGGGGAGATCGACAATGAGCATCGCCTTCCATCACATCCCTCATCCGCGCATCGCCGCGCGCCGGAAGTCGGGGCCGCCCACTTCGCGTGACGAGCACGTCGGCCTGAACGGCCGGATCGCGCTTGGCTTGACCACCGTTGTGGGCACGATGTGGTGCGCCTACTTCTTCGCCCTGCTGGCCCTGGCCGCCCTGCCCAGCGTCCTGGGCGGAGGGCTGCTGTCGCAGATCCAGTGGCTGAGCCAGACCTTCATCCAGCTGGTGATGCTGTCGGTGATCATGGTCGGCCAGAACATCCTGGGTCGCGCCGCCGACAGGCGGGCCCAGATGACCTACGACGACGCGGAGGCGATCTTCCACGAAACCCAACAGATCCAGGAACATCTGAGCCAGCAGGACGCCGCGGTCAACGCCCTCCTCGACAACGTCGCGAAGCTGGAAGCCGACCTGGCGGCCGCTCGATCGAAGGCCCGCTAGATCCCGTAGGTCCTTGTCAAGACTCGAGTCCCCAGTTGGGGTCGAAGTCCCGGCAGCCCGGCTTTGACGCCCGGCGCCCCCTCTGGTAGACTGACTGACCAGTCAGTCAGTTGGTGCATGGACGGCACGATGACCTCCGAAACGAGAGAAGGGGACGAGATTCTGGCCGAGTTCACCGACGAGGAACTGACGGAGGCTGCGGCTTCGAGCGCCGGACTGCGGGAGGGCGGGCGCTCGCCCAGGGAGCGGAAGAAGGTCGGCCGGATCCTCGGCGCGGCCGCGTCGGTTTTCGCCCGGCGGGGATACGACGAGGCCCGAATGGACGATGTCGCCGAAGAAGCGGGCGTCAGCAAGGGCGGCCTCTACCTCCACTTCCCCAGCAAGGACGCCCTCTTCGACGGGCTGGTGGGCTACCTGGTGGGTCTGGAGGCGCGGCGTTTGAAGTCCGCCAGGGCCGCCGAGGGCCCGGTTGCGGACCGACTTGCCGGCTTCTTCCACGAGTACGCCCGCGACATGGCCAGGATGGCCAGGTTCTACCCGATCATCATGGAGGTCTACGCCAGGTCGTTCCGCCATCCGCCCCTGCGGCGGGTGATGCAAGGGTACATCGACGTCTACGTCGCGGAGCTCTCCGCCCTGGTCCAGGAGGGGATTGCCAGCGGCGAGTTCCGCCAGGTAGACGCGGAGGAAGTGGCGCTACAGCTGATCAGCCTGCTCGAGGGCCTGGCCCTCGTCTGGGGCATCGATCGCGAGCGGGTCCAGATACCCGAGACCGCCGACAGGGGCGTGCGTCTCGTCCTGGACGGCCTGCTCGCCAGATAGTGAGAGGAATGGAGGCCAAAGTGCCATCGGCAACGCGCCCCGCTGCGGGGCCGCCAACCAGGGCCCGGAAGAGCGGCGAAGTCATTCTCAAAGCGGAGGGCCTGGTCAAGCACTACGGATCGGTCAAGGCGGTCCAGGGCATCGACTTCGAGCTGCGGCGCGGTGAGGTCCTCGGCTGCCTGGGGCCCAACGGGGCCGGCAAGAGCACGACGATCCGCTGCATCCTGGACCTGCTCCGGCCGACCGCGGGCCACATCGAGGTGTTCGGCCTGGACCCCCGGCACGACGGCGTGGCCATCCGCTCGCGCCTGACCTACGTCCCGGGCGAGCTTCGACTGCCCGAACGATTGACCGGGCGCCAGCTGACCGATTCGATCGGCCGGTTGCGAGGCGGGCTCGACAACTCCCGCCGCGACGATCTGGCCGCGCGTCTCAAGCTCGACCTGAACCGGCGCACCCGCCAGCTCTCGAGCGGCAACCGGCGCAAGCTGGCCCTGCTCCTGGCCTTCCTGTGGCCGGCTGAGCTGCTGATCCTGGACGAGCCGACGAACGGACTGGACCCGCTCATGCAGCACGAGTTCGTGTGCCTGCTGCGAGAGACCCGCGACGCCGGGACCACGGTCTTTCTGTCGTCGCATGTGCTGAGCGAAGTCCAGCGCACCGCCGATCGGGTTCTCGTGCTGCGGTCCGGCAAGATCGTGGCCCAGGGCACCGTCAGCGAACTGCGCAACCGGACCAGCCAGCGCGTCGAGGTCTGGTTTGACGGCGGAGTGCCGGCCGGCCTGGGCAAGGTCCCCGGCCTGGCGGACGGCCGCAAAGACGACCATTACTTCACCGCGTCTCTCACCGGATCGATCCGGCCTCTGCTGGCCTTCCTGGCCGGCAAGCCGGTCAACAGCATGCTGATCGAGGAGCCGGATCTGGAGGACGCTTTCCTGGATCTCTACGAGGAGCAGCAATGAACGTTCGCAACCTGGAGCTCGTCTTCGGTCCGGCCCGGGCGATCCTCCGCAGCGGCCTCATCTGGATGCTCGCGATCGCGACCATCGTCTTCATGACCGTGGCCGTATGGCCGGCCTTCCGCGGCGACACCACCATCGGCGACGCCATGAAGAACCTGCCGTCGGGCGTGGTCGAGGCCTTCGGTCTGCAGGACTTCGCTACCCCGGCTGGTTTCCTGCGGGCCAACCTCTATGACTTCTTCATCCCGCTCCTGATCGCCGGCGCCGCCGTCGGTTTCGTCAACAGCCTCGCCTCCGGTGAGGAGGATTCCGGTCGACTGGAACTGATCCTGTCGCAGCCGGCCACCCGCCAGGCGATATTCCTGGGCCGGGCCATCGCCGTTTGCGCATGGGTTCTTCTCATCACCGTTGTCACGACGCTGGTCCAGTTCGGCTCGGACTCGATGTTCGACCTGCAGATAGGCAGCGACAAGCTGCTGGCGACGCTGGCGCTCTCGTTCCTGCTGGCCTTCTTCACGGGCGCGCTGTGCCTGGCGGTCGCCGGTCTGTGGGGCAGGCCGGCCGCGGTGCTGGGCGTGGGTCTCTTCCTGGCGCTCGGCGGCTGCATCATCGCTGCTCTCTTCCCGCTGAGCGACGTCCTCAAGCCGCTCGCCCAGCTCTCTCCCTGGAACTGGGCTTTCGACGGCGACCCGCTCGTGAACGACACGCAGCCGTGGCGCTACCTCTCGCTGGGCCTCCCGGGGATAGCCTTGACGGCGCTCGGCGTCTGGGCCTTCGGCCGGCGCGACATCGCCGCCGCCTAGCAGGCCTTATGGAGCGGTCGCACTCAGTCGCCAAGCTTCGGGCAGTCAAGCTGCTTCACACTGCCGTCTGGGTCTTCTTCGCCGGCTCGACGTTGGCGATCCTCGTGTGCGCCGCCGCGGGAGCCGTGGCCCTGGCCGCCGTCTTCGTGGGGATAGTCGGGGCCGAGGTGCTGGTACTGGCCGTCAACGACCTGCAGTGCCCGCTGACGGCCCCGACGGCGCGCTACCGGGCCGCGGCGGGCGATGCCAGCCAGCCGGCCGACGACACCGATCTCTACCTGGTTCCACGCTTGCTGGCCCGGCACAACAAGCTCGTCTTCGGCGCTCTGTACCTGCTTGGGATCGCCCTCACTGCGGTCCAGTGGCTTCGCTCCTAGGCCGCTCCTCAGGCTGACGCGGGCGACTTCCGTGGCCGGCAGGCGGGGGCCGAAAGCATCGTCGATTTCGGGCCACCTGGCAGGGGATATCTCAGCGTAGATTGAGACAATCGGGGCTGAGATGTCAGCCCCACCCCGTGCCACTCCGGCCGCCCCTGCGCCTGCGCCCGCCGGCGAAGCCTCGTGCTGCGCCACGGCCCAGGGAGAGCGACCGGTGCCGCCGCCCGAGCCGCGCCTCGATCTCCCTGCGCCGGAAGTGGCTGCTGCCGTGGCCGCCGCGGCTCTGATCGGCGATCGCACCCGGGCCTCCGTGCTGCGCATGCTGGCCGACGGGCCGCACTGCGTCTGCGAGATCGCCACGGCGCTGGGGGAGCGGCAGAACAACGTCTCGATGCACCTGGCCCGCCTCCGCGAGGCAGGCCTGATCCGCGCCGTCCGCCATTCCGGGGACGGCCGCTGGATGTTCTACGAGCGAGACGAGGAACGCTGCGCGTCCGCCCTGGCCGAGCTGGCGGATCTGTTGCGATGACTGCCATAGCACGGCCGCAGCGCCCGGCGCTGCCACTCCCCGCCGTCGTCGCCGCGAGCGTGGCGGCCTGGCTGGCGGCCTGGCTCGTGGAAGCCCCGGCCGCGGGCTGGCTGGCCTTCGACGTTCTGCGGCTCGAGCGAGGGTCCCACTTCGGCGAGGCGACGGCCTTCTTCCTGGAGGATCTGCCCAAGGTCCTGCTGCTGCTCGTGGGCGTCGTCACCGTGGTCACGGTGATCCGCGGCTTCTTCCCTCCTGAGCGCGTGCGACCGATGCTGGCCGGCAGGGGGCTGCTGCCGGGCACCTTCGCCGCCGCCGGCCTGGGCACCGTCACCCCGTTCTGCTCCTGCTCGGCGGTGCCGCTGTTCATCGGCTTCGTCGAGGCCGGCGTGCCCCTCGGCGTCACCCTGGCCTTCCTGATCAGCTCGCCCATGGTCAACGAAGTCGCCCTGGTGTTGCTGTGGGGCCTGTTCGGGCCGGGCATCGCCCTGGCCTACATGGCGGCCGGTCTGACGATCGCCATCCTCGGCGGTCTCGTCATCGGGCGCCTCCGGCTGGAGCGCTATGTCGAGAGCTACGTCTGGGAGATCAAGCCCCTGGCCGCGCCCGCTCTCGACATCCGGCTCACCTGGGCCGAGCGCCTCGAAACCGCCTGGGCTTACACCCGCGACCTGGTTCGCAAGCTGCTGCCGTACCTGGTGGCGGGCATCGCGATCGGGGCGGCGATCCACGGCTACGCGCCGACAGATCTCGTGGCCGGGGTCGGCGGCCGCTCCAACCTGCTGGCAGTGCCCCTGGTCGTGGTGCTGGCCGTGCCGATGTACTCGAACGCGGCCGGCACGATCCCGATCGTCCAGGCCCTGCTGGGCAAGGGCATGCCCCTGGGGACCACCCTGGCCTTCATGATGGCCGTCACCGCCATCAGCCTGCCCGAGCTGGTGATACTGCGCCGGGTCCTCCGGCCTCAGCTGCTGGCCGTCTTCGTCGGCATCGTCGCCACGGGGATAGTGGCCATCGGCTATCTCTTCAACATCGTCGCCTGAATCGCTGCCACCAGGTCCAAGGAGATACGGATGCGCACTATCGAAGTCCTGGGCTCGGGATGCCCCAACTGCCGGCGCCTGGAGGCCAACGCCCGAGAGGCGGCCGCCATGGCCGGCGTGGAGGCCGACGTCAAGCACGTGACCGACTCGCGCGAGATCGTGGCCCGGGGCGTGCTGAGCACACCGGGGTTGGTGATCGACGGCCGGGTCGTGTCGACCGGCCGTGTCCCTTCGGCCGGCGACATCGCGGTCTGGCTGTCGGAGGGCTGAGGGCAGGCTCGATCAGGCGGGCAGCGGGGGCGCGGCAGCCTCGGACGGGCGCGCCGGTCCCCGCCCCGGCTCGACGACGGGCATCAGCAGCAGCGCCGCCAGCCCGTACAACCCGGCAGCCACCAGGAGGGAGGCGCGCGGCCCCACGGCCGAGCCGGCCGCCATCGACACTCCGTCCAGGACGAGCCCGCCGACGACACCGGCCAGCAACGGCGCCGACCCGGTCGCCACGTTGCTCAGGCCCATGAACCGACCGGCGGAGGCGCGGGGGATGATGTCGGTCATGAGGGCCCAATCGACCGCGATGAAGATGCCGCTGGCGACGCCGAAGAAGCCGGCCCCCACGACGGCGACGGACACAACCGGGGCCGCCGCGGCCAGGCCCACGCCCATCGCTCCCAGCCCGCAGGAGGCGTAGATCACGGGCTTGCGGCCGATCCGGTCCGACAGCCGCGAGGCAGGCACGATTCCCGCCAGGCTGGCCAGGGCGATCGTGGCCAGCATGACCATCATCGTCGCCCCCGTCTGGGCCTCCGAATAGCCGAAGACAAGCTTCAGATAAGCCTGGGGCAGGGCGAACATGATCCCGCCGGCCACCAGGAAGAACAGGCGCGAGGCTACCAGCCAGACGTAGGAGCGCTCGCGGAGGATGTCCGTGCCCCACGTCTCCAGCGCGATCGATCGCCACCGGCGTCCCTCCCGCGGTTTGGGCGGCAGCCCGTTGCCGACGCGGACGACGACGCTGATCATCGCCACCAGCTCTACGACCGCCACCGCCAGGACGGCCAGGGGCCGGCTCTCCAGCATCGCTCCCAGGCTGATCAGGGCCACGCCGGCGATGTTGCCGGCGACCTGCATCAGGCCGACCATGGCGCTGGCCGTGCCAACCTGCTGCTTCGCCACCAGGTCCGGCACGTAGCCCTGGAACGGGCCGCGGGCGATGTTGGTGGAGAAGCTGAGCAGGGTCATGAAGGCCATGAGCATCAGCAGCGTGTTGGACCAGGCGATGCCGGCCAGGAAGACGATGTCGAGCAGCGAGCCGGCGACGATGAACGGCTTGCGCCTGCCCCAGCGCGTGACCGCGTAATCGCTGATCGAGCCCACGGTGGGCTGAACGACGATCGCCACCAGCGGTGCCGCGACGCTGACCATGGCCAGGGCCAGCCCGATGCCGAAGCCGCCTCGGATGTCCGTGTAGGTGATCTGGTATTGGGCGAACTGGCTAACGGCGGCGTCGATCGCGGTCAGCCCCAGCCAGTAGGCCGAGATGCGGAAGAGGTGTGTGACGGGCAGCAGGGTGGTGGGTCGGGCGCCGGCAACGGCTGCCGATGCGCTCATTCGGCCTTCCCGCGCCGATCGAAGCTCGTCACCGGCCTGCCTCCAGCTGATGGCTCCGTGTGCGACCGAAGGATATAGCCTGGCCGACCCTCGAAGCCCCGCGGTCGCGCGACGTGGCGGCCGTGCGCATGGCCCGGCTAGCGCGACGTTTGTTCGAACGCGGCCGGCGACACCCCCGCTTCGGGTAGGGTTTCGCAGAGCGCAATCGCGAGCTCGGCCACGATGGGAGGGAAGACATGGACCGGACCGCTGCCAGAACGAACCGCGACTGGTGGCCTGATCAGCTCAACCTGGCGAGCCTCCACCGGAACTCGCCCTTGTCCGATCCGATGGGCGAGGGGTTCAGGTACTCCGACGAGTTCAAGAAGCTCGACCTCGAGGCACTCAAGAAGGACGTCGTCGAGGTCCTGACCGCCTCGCAGGATTGGTGGCCGGCCGACTTCGGCAACTACGGGCCGCTCATCATCCGCATGGCCTGGCACAGCGCCGGCACGTACCGCATCAGCGACGGCCGCGGTGGCGGCGGGCGAGGGACGCAGCGCTTCGCGCCGCTCAACAGCTGGCCGGACAACGCCAACCTCGACAAGGCGCGCCGGCTGCTCTGGCCGGTCAAGCAGAAGTACGGCCGCAAGATCTCCTGGGCGGACCTGATGATCTTCGCCGGCAACTGCGCCCTGGAGTCGATGGGCTTCAAGACCTTCGGCTTCGGCGGCGGCCGCGAGGATGTCTGGGAGCCCGAAGATATCTACTGGGGCCCCGAAGGCACCTGGCTCGAGGACAAGCGGTACAGCGGCGAGCGCGATCTCGAGAACCCGCTGGCGGCTGTGCAGATGGGCCTGATCTACGTCAACCCCGAAGGCCCCAACGGCAACCCCGATCCCGTCGCCGCCGCGAAGGACATCCGCGAGACGTTCGCCCGTATGGCCATGAACGACGAGGAGACGGTCGCCCTGATCGCCGGCGGGCACACCTTCGGCAAGACTCACGGGGCGGGCCCGGCGACCAACGTCGGCCCCGAACCGGAAGCCGCTGCGCTCGAGGCGCAGGGTCTCGGCTGGGAGAGCAGCTACGGCACCGGCAAGGGCGGCGACACTATCACCAGCGGCCTGGAGGTCACCTGGACCACGACGCCCACGAAGTGGAGCAACAACTTCTTCGAGAACCTGTTCGGCTTCGAGTACAAGCTGGTCAAGAGCCCGGCCGGCGCCCACCAGTGGGTCGCTGAAGGTGCCGCCCCAACGGTGCCCGATGCCCACGATCCGTCCCAGCGGCACGCGCCCACGATGCTGACCACGGACCTGTCGCTGCGTTTCGATCCGGCCTACGAGAAGATCTCGCGGCGCTTCTACGAGCACCCCGACGAGTTCGCCGACGCCTTCGCGCGGGCCTGGTTCAAGCTGACTCACCGCGACATGGGTCCGCGATCGCGCTACCTGGGGCCGCTCGTGCCGAAGGAGGCGCTGATCTGGCAGGATCCCGTCCCACCCGTCGATCACGAGCTGATCGGCGAGAAGGACGTCGCCGAACTGAAGGACAAAATCCTCGCCTCCGGGCTGACGGTCTCCCAGCTGGCCTCGACCGCCTGGGCTTCGGCCGCTTCGTTCCGCGGCACCGACAGGCGCGGCGGTGCCAACGGAGCCCGAGTCCGCCTCGCACCGCAGAAGGACTGGCCGGTCAACGACCCAGCCCAGCTGGCAAAGGTCCTCGCGGCGCTGGAGAAGATCCAGTCCGAGTTCAACGCTGCTCAGGCCGGCGGGAAGAAGCGTGTCTCGCTCGCGGACCTGATCGTCCTGGGCGGCTGCG
>Ga0315554_1002129_pt1 | contig 11557 bp, 7 predicted proteins | sample SalMarSW160370MG_FD_202114 | JGI IMG/M metagenome (GOLD analysis project Ga0315554, IMG submission 202114) | Salt marsh sediment microbial communities from the Plum Island Ecosystem LTER, Massachusetts, United States - Salt Marsh Sediment SW1603-70 ... | reverse complement strand
AGGCGCGCTCGCCCACGTACTGCATCACCGGCCAGTTGGGAATCACGCTGCCAGCGCGGGCGAACAGCGGAAGGCGGTCCAGCGGGGCCTCCACCTCGATGACTGTCGGGCCATCGACCATCTGGCCGCTCCAGAAGTCGAACCAGCGGCCTTGGGGCAGGTAGACCTCGCGCCGCACCGCGCCCTCCTGGAGAACGGGTGCGACCAGCAGGTTGTCTCCGAAGGTGAATTCGTCCTCGACGGCGTAGGTGGCAGGGTCATCGGGGAAGGCCAGGAACAGGGGCCTCATCATGGGCGTGCCCGCCTGGCTGCACTGCCAGAAGACGGTGTAGATGTAGGGAAGCATCCGGTAGCGCAGTTCGATGGCCGCGCGGTTCAGGCTCTCGTAAGGCTCTCCGTGCACCCAGGGTTCCTGGTCTGCCGTCCACGCGGCGGTGTGATTGCGGAAGAACGGCGTGAAGACACTCAACTGATTCCAGCGCACCAGGAGTTCCGGCGAGGGGCTGCCGTCGAAGCCGCCCGTGTCAGGGCCTGTGAACGCCACGCCGGACAGCCCCAGGGTTAGCACCATGGGAACGACGTTGGCGAGGGACGGCCAGTCGGTGCGGTTGTCGCCTGTCCAGTGGCTGCCGCAGCGTTGCAGCCCGGCCCAGCCGGACCGGGAGATGACCAGCGGGCGGCGGTCCGGACGGAGGCGGCGCAATCCCTCCCACGACGCTCGTACCATCAGCAGCCCGTACGCATTGTGCGCCTCTCGAAAGTCCGCGCCCCTCCCCTCCCACGCAAACTGAACGCAGTCGGGCATGGTCTCCGGCGACGGCCCGAAGACGGCCGGTTCGTTCATGTCGTTCCAGAAGCCATCGATGCCCACGTCCAGCAGCGCCCTGTACTGCTCTCCCCACCAGCGGCGGGCGTGGGGCGCGCTGAAATCGGGGAAGTAGCAGAGCCCCGGCCAGACCGGGCCCTTGAACAAGGAGCCGTCGGGGTACTTGCAGAAGACATCTTGCTTCAGCCCGGAGCGGCAGACAGGATACCGGCGATCGGCTTTGATGCCGGGGTCCACCATGCCTACAACCTTGAACCCGCTCTCGTGCAGGTGACGCACCAGGCCGGGCGGGTCGGGGAACCGGTCAGGGTCCCAGGTGAAGCACCTATAGTCGTCCATGTAGTGAATGTCCAGGTGAATGGCGTCGCAGGGGATGCGCCGCTGGCGAAATTCGCGGGCGATCTCACGGACGCGGGCGTCCGGGTAGTAACTCCAGCGGTTCTGGTGGTAGCCCAGCGCCCACAGCGGCGGGAGTTCCATCCGCCCCGTGAGTTCGCTGTACTGGCGCATCACGTCGGCGGGCGTGGGGCCTGGGAAGAAGTAGTAGCGCAGTTCGCCGCCTTCGGCCTCCAGCCGAACCACGTCGGGGCGGGACGCGCCCACATCGGCCTCGGCGCGGTACGTGTTGTCCAGAAAAACGCCGCAGGCAGCGTCCTCCCGCAGGGTCATGTAGAAGGGGATGCTCATGTACAGGGGGTCGTCGCCGGGGCCGTAGCCGAGGCAGTCGAGGTTGAACAGCGCGAGTCGGTGGCCGCGTTTGTTGAGGGGCAGCGCCTTCTCCCCAAACCCGTACACGCCAGCGCCGTCCTGCAAGGCGCGAGCCAGGGCAACCTGCTCTCCCGCCCAGGCAGGAGGCTCTGCGTCTGCGTCCAGAAGTCGCCCATCAGGTGCCAGGAAGCGGATAGCCGCATCGGCGCGGGCGATTTCCATCGAGACCGCTTCTGTGCGCAGCGTGATGGCACTGTCGGTCTCCTCCACAGACCGGGCGCAGGCAGGCCATTGGTCGTCGGAGCGGGCAAGGGCGTAGGAGAAAGGCGGCGGGAACTGCCGGTCCGGGCGCAGGCGCACGCGGACAATCTCCGGTGAGAGGAGCGTCACCTGCAGGTCGGCCCGCTCGCATTGCAGCGTCACGCTGTTCTCCTGGGCAGAGACGGAGAGCACAGCGCCTGGATGCGACCAGGCTTGCTCCGCGGGGTGCTCGCCCTTGGCGAATCGGGCGCATCCTCGCGCCTTCCGCAGGGGGTAGAGGGCAGCCTGGATGACGACGCCCGGCCCCAGCGTCTTGGCCGAGCGCAGGAGTTTGCGGAGCAACGATTCTTCCTTGATGACGGTCATAATGTCTCCTTCATGCACAGAGTTGCCAGCGTGGCGATGATAGCATGCCGCGACCGGAGAGGCAAGGCGCGGGGCCCACGCGAGCAGGGCGGTTCAGGAACGGTCGTTTCCCTGCGACTCGCGGCGCGTCGCACGACCGAAGGCGACTTTTCCGCTGTGGCCGTTCACCAGCGCCAGACGGCGTTTGCCCTTGCTCTGGAGCAGCGCAATCCACACGGGGAGCAGGACCAGCTGATAGGTTGTGCTGGTCACCTGGAACGTGCGCTTGAGGCGACCGCCGCCGGGCTGCGGCTCCGTGGCCATCAGGGGCCCCATCTTCCACTGCGCCAGTTGCACGATGAGTTCGTCGGCCTCCTGGACGACCAGGTCCACATCTTGTTGGTAGAGGGCCGCCGACCACCCGGCCAGGAGTTCCGGCTTGTACGCTGCCAGCCCCTCCAATTCGAAGGGGAATATATGTCTGATGAGTTCCGGCGGCGGGTTTTTCATGGCGGAATACAGCAGGTTGTCGAACATCAGCATGTCCCCGACCGGGGCGCTGTCCAACTGCGGCTTGTGCCGGAGGAGCCCGCCTGTTGTCCAGGTGCGCACCTCGACGAAGGCGTCGAATACCCAGAAGGGCAGGTACAGGCCGCGCACTTCGACAGGCTTCTCCTGCTCGCCGGTCAGCCAGGTTCGGATGCCGCGCAGGCCGGAGCGAAGCGCGTCGCCGATGGCCGCTTCGGCTTCCCTCTCGCTGATTCTGAAGGGAAGGATGCCGTCGGGCTGCTCGAACGTGCGCGCTGCGTCCTGAACGAGGACGTGAGTCGAGCCGCAGAATGCGCACTGCTCGGCCAGGCGGTGGGTCATCGTCAGTTCTGCGCCGCACGACTGGCAGCGCACGACGCGCTGCACCTCCGTCCAGACGTATCCCTGGTACCGGCGCTCCAGCCGCATGTCGCCAACGAGACGGGCTTCTTTGTCCAGCAGGTTAGTCTGCTGGACCCTTATCGCGTGCCCACAGTGGGGACACGTGACCTCATTGGCTCCCGGTTCGTACCGAAGGGCTCCGCCACAACTGGGACACTTGGTCAAAGTGGTGGCCTGCTCGGGTGCTCTTCCGGCGGGCGCGCTTTCGATGGACACGCGCCCGCGGGCGATGGCAAGAGCGTCTCGCGCAAGCGGGTGGCCCGGTTCTGCCACAACTGCGTTCTCCAGGCAGTCGAGGCGCTCGGCGGGGTCATCCGTGGCGGCAGTCAGCCACACCCATGGGTCCGCAAACTTGGGGTGGGTCTCGGTCAGGGCGCGGAGTCTTCTGGCGGCCGCCGCACGGTCTCCACGCCTGAGCAGCAGGTATCCGCCCGCGAATTGCAGAATCTCTGGCTCCTGGGGATGATAGTTGCGCACGAATCCTGTGGGGCTGTATCCGGCGTGAAGCATTGGGTCTTCACCCAGCGCCTGCTGGTAGGTCTTGAAGAACTCCAGGGCGAGGGCGGTTGTCGGCAATTGGAACGAGGCATCGGGAGTGAAGGTGCCGCTCCAATGGGCCAAGAGTTGGTCGAGAAAAGGCTGATAGGCGTCCCTCTTCAGGGGAACTGGCTCACCGACTGGCGCACCCTCCGCAGGCGTGTATCCACACTTGGGGCAGCGCGCGGGTCCTGCCCAGGGGTCGTACTCGCTCTTGTGCCCGCATTGGGGGCAGAGGAACATCTGCATGCTGCTGTCTCCCGCAACTCCGGTGCCCCGGCCAGGCCGGCTCGGCACTGGCTACATGCTACCATGCCCGCGCCGGTCAGTCAATGGCCCTTTGTTCCCACATGCGGAAGTTGTAGGTCGCGCTTGCAGCGTGACATTTCTGTGCTTGCAGGCGCGGGATTCTTCGCTCCCTGCGGTCGCTGAGAATGACAGAGAGTCGTCAGGCTCAAAGCTAGGGGCTCTCAGGCTGTCATTGCGAGCCCACGAAGGGGGCGAAGCAATCTCCTGGCCTGTCCTTGGGGATTGCTTCGGGCGCTTCGCGCCCTCGCAATGACCCTCTGCGGCTGCCTTGCCCCGCGCCCTGCCCTCGTCATCCTGAGCGGAGCGAAGGGTCTCCGACTTGCAGGTGCGGGATTCTTCGCTCCCTGCGGTCGCTGAGAATGACAGGTTGGGGAGGAGCGTCAGACGGCTCTCTCTTCGAGGATGCTTCGCCCTTCGCTCAGGGCCTGCTCCAGCGGCTCGCCCTTGCGCACCACATACGTGGGAATCTCGTGGAGCGCCAGTTGCGCCAGCAGCGGCGCTGAGTCAGGGGCCTGGCCGAAGGTGCTCGGCACGATGTGAACGGCGACTGCCCGCAGCCCGCGCCTGCGCAGGTGTCCCAGCACCTGGACCCACTCCAGGTCAATGGACGGCGTGATGGCGACGAGGGAAGCGCCTCGTGGAATGTTCATCCCTTCGGATGCCAGCATCTGCGCCAGAGGCACTCGCCCCCAGGCCCGAATGACCGCCAGCGTCTCCATCAGTTTGGACAGTTGGCGCTCGCCCCTGTCCGGCTGCAGAAACTCGCGGTGCTGGCCCTGGGCGGCCAGGCCGACTGCACGGCTGCGGGCCAGGAAGTGCTTCCCCAGGGATGCGGCAACGGCCACGGTGTATTCCTCTGTGGCCGGTTCCAGCGTCACGAACAGTTCTTTCTGGAGCAGGGCAGGGAGCATCTGTTCCGAGAAGGGCGTCACGCTTCCGGCCTGGACTTGCGTGTGCATGTCCGGGAAGAGCCACACGTCCGCCGTTGGATCCAACTCGAACTCCTTGACGATGAGGCGGCCTGTCCGCGCCGTGGAGCGCCAATGGATGCGGTTGAAACTGTCGCCGGGTTGGTAGTCGCGCACGCCTGAGACATTGGTGGTGACGTGGTGCGTGCGCCGCCGCAGGGCATCGCCGCCGGGCAATTCGCCGCCGCGCAGCAAGAAGCCGGGGAGGTCTGCTGTGTAGGGGTAGATGACAACGTGGCTGGACGCCTCGTCACGCCTGGTCATTCGAAACAGGCCAAAGGCGTCGCCGCCGCTGAGTTCGGCGGGTCCCAGTTGGTAGCGCCCCCGCTGGCGGCACAGCGTGCGCACCGTCCAGCCATACTGCCGTTTGGGCCCCAGGGAGTTGACCACGCGGCTGGGACGGTGTCCGGGCAGGTCCGACAGGTCTCGCACTTCGACCCAGAGTTTGGGCACCAGGCTGGTGTTCCGCAATATGAACCGCTCTTCAATGTAGCGTCCCACCTGGGCGCGCCTCGACGGCGTGCGGCGAATCAGTTCCACGGAGCGGATGCTCGTCCAGGCCCAGAGGTAGGAGAGCCCGACGGTGAAGGTGACGACGTAGGCGATTTGGTCGTACAGCGGCTCCGATGTGGTGATAGCCGCGATGAGTACGGCCAGCCAGATTGCCAGAATGCTGAGGGTGCGTCCCATCTTACGCCGCCTTCCGCCCGTTCCCGGACAGCCGTTGCCATGCGGAGCGCAGGAACAGAGAGGCTGCCGCAGGGATGTTCAGTTTGATGCCTGCCAGGGGCAAGTCCAGTTCGCGCTTGTCGCAGACGGTGGAGATGTTGGCGCTGTCCACCTGGGGCTTCAGCGCCCGCAGCAGTTTGGCTCTGCGGCCTTCGTCGCCGATGGTCATGATGTCGTCGATTTGCGCGACCAGGCGGCGGGCTTTCAGGATGCGCTTCTCGGTGGCCTCGCCCACTTCGGCGCTGACCATGCCCGCCTCCATCTTGAGCCGATTCAGCCGCAGCCCTGCCTCGTAAGTGCTGTCCACAATCTGGTCTCGGTTCATCCACTGGGTCTCGTAGTTGAGCACGTACTTCCAACTGGGCTGCACCAGCGCCCTTCGGTGCTCCTCCAACGTGCGGTGGAAAAAACGATAGCCGTGGGCCGCAGGATTCTCGAAGACCTCGCTGCCGGGGTCCAGAAAGGGCGCCAGTGGGGAAATGAACGGAATCAGGCGGGTGTCTCCGTCCCGGTTGTACGTCTTCAGCAGGTGGGCACAGTAGTCCACGGTGCCCATCACGGAGTCGTAGGTCTGCTTGGGAAGCCCAATCATGAAGAAGACATCCAGCCGCTCGCATCCGGCTTCCAGCGCGTCCGCCATCGTCCTCTCCATGTCGGCAATCTTGTAGGGGCGGCCGAAGGCCAGGCGCACCTCGTCGTCGTGGGTTTCGGGCGAGACCTCCAGCGTCCAGCGCGGGAGGCTGCTGCCTACGCGCTGTAAGAACTCTCGCGAGGCCGGCTCGAACAGTTCGAGAATCACCTGGTTCGAGAAGCCCTTGATGGCATCCAGGAATTCCTCGGCATACGCCATGCCCGCTTGGCGAATGTCTCCCAGCACGAACACCGGCCCTCTGCTGAACCGGCTGATGCTGCGCAGGTCCTGGGCCAGGTCTTGGGGCGAGCGGTATGCGGGCTGCGAACGCCCGTGCAGTTGTTGGAACGCCGTCGCCGAACCGCCGCACGTCTTGCACCCGTAGGTGCACCCGCGGCACGTCAAGGCTGCCGTGATGGGATAGTCCAGCCAGTGCTTGAACGGAATGGTGCTGGCCAGGTCGCGGTAGCGCGCCACGCTGCGCACCACGTAGGAATAGTCCAGCAGGACGTGGTCCAGCGTTTCGGGCGGGGCTGCCAGACGGTTGACGCGCACCTGTCCGTCGGGGTCGCGCCAGGTCAGGTTGTCGACCGTGGAGAGGTCGCCCCCTTCGCGGAGGACGGTCAGCAGTTGGCGCATGGGCTCCTCGGTGGAGTCGCCTCGAACGACGAAGTCCACCTGAGGATAGGCGAGTAACTCGCGGTGGAAGTAGGTGCTGGAAAAGCCGCCGAAGATGACAGGCGTGTCCGGGTGATGCTTCTTTATCAGGCTGGCCACTTCCAGAGCGCCCTGGGCGTGGGGAAGCCAGTGAAGGTCGATGCCAAACGCCGCCGGGTTCAGATTGCGTATCATGGTCTCCGGGTCGAAGCGCTCCTCGCGGAGCATGCGGACGGCGAGATTCACGACGCGCACGCGGAAGCCGTGGCGCTCCAGATACTCCGCGATGGTGGTGAACCCGATGGGGTACATTTCGAAGACCGGCGTCGAGGGGACCAGGTCGCTGACCGGGCCGTACAGAATCGACTCTGACCGAAAATCGTACACGCTGGGTGCGTGGAGCAGGACGAAGTCGGTGCGCGGCATGGGCGGCAACTACCTCCGCGGTCTGGGGCGCGTGCCGGGAACGGGAACCGACTCCAGAATTTCCTGGACAACGCTGCGGGTGTCCACGTTCTTGATGCGGGCGGCGGGAGAGATAATTAGGCGGTGCGCCAGGGCAGCCAGGGCAAGTCCCTTCACGTCGTCGGGAATGACGAAATCCCGGTTTTCTATGGCGGCCTGGGCCTGGGCCGTCTTGTACAGCGCCAATGAGCCTCGCGGGCTTGCGCCCAGATACACATCGGGGTGGCGCCGTGAGGAGTTCACCAGTTCTACGATGTATTCCTTTATCTGGTCGTCGATGTAGACTCGCTTGACGATTTCCTCGGCCTCGAGCAGTTCCTCTGCCGCAATGACCTGGCCGATGGTCTCGACGGGATGCACCTCCCGTTGGGAGTCCATCATCTGGATTTCGTCGGCAGGCGATGGATACCCAAGGCTGATGCGCAGCATGAAGCGGTCCAACTGGGCTTCTGGAAGGGGGAACGTGCCTTCATATTCGATGGGGTTCTGGGTCGCCAGCACGAGGAAGGGCCTCTCCATGAGATGGGTGATGCCATCCACAGTGACCTGGCGCTCCTCCATGGCCTCCAGCAGCGCCGATTGGGTCTTTGGCGTGGCGCGGTTTATCTCGTCGGTGAGGACAATCTGGGCCATGACGGGACCCGGACGGAACTCAAACGTTCGCGTTTGCTGGTTGAATACGGACACGCCTGTGACATCGCTGGGAAGCATGTCCGGCGTGAACTGGATTCGCTGGAACCGGCAGCCGATGGATTTGGCAATCGATTTTGCCAGCATGGTCTTGCCTGTGCCCGGGACATCTTCAATCAGCACATGCCCCTGGCAGAGAAGCGCAATCACGGTCTGCGCCAAAGACTCGCGCTTTCCGATAATCACCTTCTCGACATTGTCAATGAGCCTGGTTGCAATTTCATGGACGTATTCCATGGCTTCACGACCTCTTTCCTCGGATGGTGCGTGGGACGTGGCTACCGTGCAATCATGCATTATACTTTTGAACCTCCTGTGCGGCAATTTCGCTCACAAAGCGACCAGTGCCCTGGCAAAGTCACTGTAAGGGCGAGGCATTTGGCAAGGAGAATCCCATTTTGCAGCAAGCCTTCGCTCCCCAGTGTTTCGCGCCTACCGTTTCCGTTTCTACGAATTATACTGGCGGCGGTGCCGGTTGGTTCATTTCGGCGCTGACCAGGCGTGCTCAGGGGGCGCCTGCCGCTGCCTGGGGCCTGGACTGCGTGAAATCGGCGTGAATCCTCGCACAAGGGCTTGACAACGGCACAAAGAGGGGGGTATAATATTGCAAACGCTACATTCATTGCAATCATTTCACGCACTCAGGTGAGAAGAACATGCCAGACCGTTTTCTGACGACGGGAGAGGCGGCGAAGCACTGCCAGGTCTCTCCTGTGACCATCTTTCGGTGGATAAAGGATGGGAAACTGCCAGCGCACAGGACGCCGGGCGGGCATTACCGGGTCAGGGCCAGGGACCTGCTCGCGTTCCTCGTTGCATATTCCATCCCGGTGGATACTGAGTTGCGCCGCCAGGTCTCCACTGCCAGGCGCATTCTCGTGGTGGACGACGAAGAACTCATCGTGGAGACCATCGTGCGGAATCTCAGACGCCTCGGTTGGGATTTGGAGTTCGCCACGGCGTCCAACGGCTTCGAGGCCGGGCGCCAGTTGGGCGCGTTTTCTCCCGACTTGATTGTTCTGGACTTGAAGATGCTGGGAGTGGATGGCTTTGATGTGTGCCGCCAGGTGAAGGGCGACCCGAAGACCCAGCACATCAGGATTCTGGTGGTTACGGGATTTGCAAGCTCGGAGCAGTTGCAGCTGGCGTGTGAAGCGGGCGCCGACGACTGCCTGCCGAAGCCCTTCACCGGCGCGGATTTGCGGCAGAAGGTGGCCAATCTGCTCGACTTGCCGGTGCCGAGGGAAAAGATGATTGTCGCATCCTATGCGGAGTAGATGTCCATGACACGTAAGGAAGCCCATCTGCGCGGCATCGTGGACGCGCTAGATGCGAATCTGGTGAATGCCTATGGCTCCCTGTACGTTCTCAGCGAGGGGCTGAGAACGCTGTTGCAGATTGCCGAGGCCGACGGCGGCGCGCGGCACTGGTCCTGGCGGCGGAACGGGCACGAGGCATCATGGACGTGCACGAGGGACTCTCGGAAGAAGCGGCTCAGGAACTCTTGCCATTCCTCAGGGAGATGCTGGGAACAGCCCGTTCCCCCCGCGAGATACCAGAACTGCTCGCCTGGCGCGAGCGCTATGGCTACCAGGGCTTGCTGCTGCTCCCGTTTCAGACGCCAGAAGGCATTGGCGGTTCCGTGGCGCTTCTGAGCCGGTCCTCATTGGCACCGACGGCCGTGCAGCGGCGCTGGCTGGACAGAGCTGTGAAGAAGATGAGTTCCGCGCTGGAGCGCACACGCCTGATGGAGGCGCTGCAGGCCAAGGTTCTTGAGTGGAACCTGCTCATGAAGGTCGGCCAGGAGATTGGCTCTCGCCCCGATGAGCAGCTGCTGAACAGGACAGTATCTCTTGTGGCCAACACCTTCGGCTATCAGCAGGTGGCCTTTCTCAGCCCGCAGGATGGCGGCTGGAAAGTGGAGGCTTTGGCCGGACGCGCCCACAGTTGTTGGCAGGCCGGGGATGCCATCACCCTCCCCGACGGCCTGCTACCGGAGCCTGCCGACGTGAAGAAGTGGGAAGCCACCTGGGCCAATGAAGCGCGTTGCGCTTCGGGGTTCGTCTTCGGCGAAGTGGTCGTGCCGGTCACGCTGGGCGATGAAGGTCTAGGTGTCCTGGATGTCCGTTCAGGCGAGGCGGATGCCTTCACGCAGAGGGACTCCATCGTCCTGAAGTCAGTTGCCGATCAGATTGCGGTGGCATTGCAGAACCGGCGCCTGCTTCTGGAGATTCAGGAGCGCAATCTGAAACTGATGCAGGCCCAGGCCCGCCTGGTGCAGGCAGAGCGGCTGGCGGCCATCGGCGAGATTAGCCTGGCCATCAAACACGAGATAAACAACCCGATGACGGCCATTCTGGGCAATGCGGAGTGGCTGCTGGAAGAGGAGGAGGGCCTGTCGGAAGAGGGCGCTCGCGCGCTGACTCTGGTTCACCAGATGGCGCTGCGCGTGCGGGATATCGTGATGCGCCTGGAGAATGTAGAGGACAAGAAGCGGCCGTACCTCTACTCCCTGGAGATGACCGATTTGCGGGATGCAAAGAGCACCTGAGTTGCGCGTGGCAGCCGGGTACAGAAGCGCCCGCCCCGGTGTGGGGTGGGCGCTTTGGCATCTAGCCTGTGCGCTTCAGTTTTCCGGTGCGTGTGGCGTACCGCTCGGCCCAGGAGAAGATGCGCACCCCGGCCGGGATGGTGACGATGCCCATGGCCACCAGCAGACTGAGGTCGTCTGGTTTCGCAGGGCCTGCCCCACCCTCTATTCCTCTTCGAATTCCATGCTTTCGACGGCGTCTCTGGCTTCTTTCAATCCTGCACCGGTCTTCTGCCGGTAGACCTTGATGGCTTCAATCTTGCGCCTGCGTTTCAGCAGGTCTCTGACATCGTCCATATCTGGGAAGGGGGTCTCCTCGTTCTCTTCGATCTCGATTCCAGCCTCCCGAAGAAGGATGTCCACCTTGCGCTCTAGACGCTGAATTCTCCGCTGCAGTCGAGCCATCTGCTTGCGGGTCTCTTCTGCGGTCTGTAGTCCAAGAATTGAGAAGATATCCATGTTCCGACTCCTGAGTCGCGGCAGATTACTGCGGCGAGGTCACCGCGTAGCGCATCATGATCAGAAGGTCATCCGATGAGCGGTGATACTCCGTGAGGGTGCCTCCTGGATACTCCTGCATCAGGCGCGGAAGTTGGTCGAAACAGTCGGGCAGCAAGTAGAAGTAGAGCGGCAGGTCGCTGTGCAGTTCGGCCTCCACCCTGGTGGACCACCCCAGGAAGTCCGCGCCAGCCACGTAGGCAATCGGGGTGTGATAGATTGTGCCTATCTCGGTGTCCACCCCCTCGCGCGTGCAAAGGATGAATGTGCCCGCTCCGTCCATGCGTTCGTACTCCAGCGCAGCGATGCTGACCGCCTCCTGGGTGGGCGTCTTGTACGCCTGCTTCACGTTGTATATCCAGAAGTAGTAATGTACGTCCACGAGGACCAGCACGGCAACGATGACAGCCGCC
>Ga0315554_1002128_pt1 | contig 11558 bp, 13 predicted proteins | sample SalMarSW160370MG_FD_202114 | JGI IMG/M metagenome (GOLD analysis project Ga0315554, IMG submission 202114) | Salt marsh sediment microbial communities from the Plum Island Ecosystem LTER, Massachusetts, United States - Salt Marsh Sediment SW1603-70 ... | reverse complement strand
AACTTAAACCAGCCCGCGTTATAGCCGGGGAGTCCGGCACCGTTTACCCGCCATTTCGGCTTATAGGCGGTCTCAGTATTTAAATCGAGCACCCTGACCTCCTCAGTAACAATCGCTTCTTTTGGAGTGAAACGACTATAAAGACCCGTGCTGATGCGCAGTCCCTGCTCGCTCACGGTGAAAGTAGCGTGCCTCGCCTGGTAGCCCATCAACGCCATCAGGCCGATAACGCCGATAAGTATCAGTCCTATGGCCACACAGATAATCCAGATAAACGTAATAGCACCCGATGTCGCCGGAATGATGCCGAACGCTCTTTCCATTTTCACCGTGTCCCCTTTCTGTAACCGCTATTCCAGCACCGCCCGCACTTTAAAGCAATCGCCCTCACGCTGCGGGGCGTTAGCCAGAATATCCTCCGGCGGGAGGGAGGGCACTATCTCGTCCTGCCTCATAACGCTCTGGAGGGTCACCGACTGCGCCGTGGGCGGCACGCCCTCCGTATCCACGCGCTGCAACACCTCGAAGTGCTCAAGGAGATTAGAGAGCTGCTCGCTCATACGCGTGATTTCATCTTCGGTCAACGCCACCCTCGCCAGGCGCGCTATATGCAGCACCTCTTCGCGACTCAGTTTCATATCGGCCCCCTTAATATACGCAGCCAATTATAACACCTGCATTCAGTGCCGGGCAATTTTTAGGCTACGGGGAAAGTCGCATTCTTACCATAGAAACGATATAATGATAACGGTTGACACTATTCAAACCAACGGGAAAGGAGGTGAGATAAATGGGAGAAAGAGTGATGATATTTATCGACGGAAGCAACCTCTATCATTCGCTGAAAAACTATTTCAACCGGACTGACCTCGACATCGGCAGGTTCTGCCACAAGCTGTTGAACCGGCGGCAACTCATCAGAATATATTATTACAACGCCAAAGTGGGACAGAAGCAGGAACCCGAGCTGTATAAGCAACAGCAGGCTTTTTTTGACGGCGTCAACGCCATACCATACGTGGAGCTAAGGCTGGGCCGGCTGGTCTATACCAACCAGTGGCCAAACGTCCCACCTTACGAGAAAGGCACCGACGTCCAGCTCGCCACCGATATGATAACCCACAGCTATAAAGGTAATTATGATGTAGCTATACTGGTGGCCGGGGACAACGATTTTGCCGGGGCGGTCCAGGCGGTCAAGGACAACGGTAAGCACGTCGAGGTGACACTGTTCGGCAAGCAGGGCACCTCGCAGCAGCTCCGAGGGGTCGCCGACAGAGTAATACCGATTAACGCGCGGCTACTCAAGAACTGCTGGAAATAGCCAGCGGTATTCTGGCAGGGTCCGATGAAAGATAAAGGCAAAAGACCCCGGGAGATAAAGGGGCGGCCCGGCACGCGCACCCTCAAGGAAGACGGCACCATCATCAAGGACTGGGGCGGCAGGCTGCCGATAGCCCTTATCTACCCGAACTCCTATTTCCTGGGCATGTCCAACTTGGGCGTCCACGCCATCTACAAGCTGCTTAACGGCAACTTGAGGGTAGCCTGCGAGCGCGTTTTCCTGGACACCACGGAGAAAAATACTCCGGTAGCGCTCGAATCCGGGCGGCCGCTGACCGATTTCGCCATACTGGCTTTTTCTGTATCTTACGAGCTGGACTATTTCAACGTCGCCAACATCCTCAGAGCGTCGGGCATACCGCTTTTTTCAGCGGAACGCGACGAAAGCCACCCCCTGGTTATCGGCGGGGGGCCCTGCATTATCGCCAATCCCATGCCGCTGGCGCCTTTTTTCGACTGCCTCTGTATCGGGGAGGCAGAACCGATAGCGCCCGCGATGCTACCGGCTCTTTTCGCATACATTGGAGAATCGAGGGACGAGTTCCTCAGGGCACTGGCGGCCCTACCCGGCAGCTATGTCCCCGCTCATCCCCCGGAAAGGCCCGTCGTCCGTCAGTACGCGAAAAACCTGGACGATTTCCCGGTAACCTCGGTGGTGCTCACGCAGGACACCGAGCTCGGCGACCTTTTCCTCATCGAGGCGGAGAGGGGCTGCCCGAGGGGGTGCCGCTTCTGCATGGTCAACACCGCCTTCGCCCCCATGCGCTTCCGCGAGGCGGAAAGAGTACTAAAGCAGGCATGGGAGGGCCTGCACCGGCGGCGGCGAATCGGGCTGGTGGGACCGGCCATCACCGACCATCCCCATATAAACGATATCCTCTCGGGCCTGATAAAGCTGAACGCCGAAATTTCCATCAGTTCTCTAAGAATTGATACCATTTCGGACGAAATCCTGAACGCGCTGGAAAGGGGTAAAGCCCAGACCGTCACCATCGCGCCGGAAGCCGGCTCCCAGCGGCTCAGGGACATAATCAATAAAGGTACCTCCGAGGGAAAAATCCTTGAAGCGGCGGATAGAATCGCCATGCACCGCTTTACCCAGCTCAAGCTATATTTCATGGTCGGCCTGCCCACCGAGACCGACGAAGACACCGAGAAAATCATCCGGCTGACCCTGGCGATAAAAGAACGCATCGAAAGAAGATCGAGCGGCATACGCATCACTCTAAACGCAACGCCTTTCGTGCCCAAAGCGGGCACGCCGTTCCAGTGGCTGCCTATGGCTTCAGAGGAAACGCTGAACCGCCGCCTGACCACTCTGAGGACGAGCCTGCCCCTGAAAGGCGTCAGGTTAAACGAGGAAAGCCCGGCATGGAGCGCTGTGCAGGGGGTCTTATCCAGGGGAGACGAGAGGGTGGCTAAAGCCATAGCAGGGATGGAGGAAATATCGCTGGCGGGCTGGCGGAACGCCGTGGAAACCGCCGGGCTGGACATCGACCATTACGTTAATCAGAAATGGGACACGGGGCAAAAGCTGCCGTGGGGGTTCATAGACTCAGGAATAAAGAACGAGAAACTGTGCGGGGAGCTGGAGAAGGCGCTCGAATAATTACCTCCCCAGCAGCTCCGTCACAACGTCGTTAATTTCTTTACCGTCGGCCTTGCCCTTGAGCCCGGGCATGAGCTGTTGCATCACTTTGCCTTTGTCGCCGGGGCCTTTAGCGCCCACTGCCGCGATGACCTCCCGCGCCGCCAAGACAATTTCGTCGCGGGTCATCTGCTTCGGCATATAGCCCTGGAGAACAGCCATCTCGGCTTCCTCTTTAGCCACGAGGTCGGCCCGGTTTCCCTTCTTGAAAGCGTCGATGCTCTCCTGGTGCCGCTTGACCTCTTTGGAGACAACGCCGAGAATATCGGCATCGGTAAGGGCGGACTGCTTGGCGATTTCGGCGTTGTTTACCGAGGATATGAGCATGCGGATGGTATCGCGCCTGACCGTCTCGCCGGCCTTCATCGCCTGCTTAAGGTCATCGGACAATCTTTTTTTGAGGACCGCTTCCTGCTCCATAGAATAACCTGCCCGCGTGACAACGGGCCCGATGAGACTGGTTAGCGGGCTCCCGCGCGCCGGAACATCCGGCTCGTCCGAGCGGAACCGCGCTTCTTGGCCGCTTTCTTCCGCTTACGCCTGACGCTGGGCTTTTCGTAGTGCTCACGGCGACGCAACTCCGCCAGAATGCCGTCCTGCTGTACCTTCCTGTTAAACCGCTTCAGCAAGCTGTCAAAATTTTCGTCCTGACCAGCTACAACTTCCGCCAAGTAGCATCACTCCCCTCTAATTTTGTGTGCCGCCGGTTGTCTATCGGCAATATTATAGGGTCAGACGTGCCGGTCTGGCCCCCGATGTACCTTAATCATTGTAAAGGGCGGGAAGCCAACTGTCAAGTGACATAATTCATAAGGTTTTTCAGGGCCTTTCATTTCTCCTCAATATCTCCACCGCCGCCACCAGCCCCGAAGCCGACGCCTGCACCAGGCCACGGCTTACGCCGGTGCCGTCGCCGACGGCGAACATGTTTTTTACCTCGGTCTCAAGGCAGGAGCTCAACTGGGGACGAAAAGAGTAAAACTTGACCTCGATGCCATACAGCAATGTGTCATCGGAAGCCACGCCCGGCGCCAGCTTATCCATGGCCATCAGCATCTCAATCAGGCCGGTCAGGTGGCGGAAGGGCAGCGCGAAGGAGAGGTCGCCGGGGGCGGCGCTTTTCAGCGTGGGCTTTACCCTTCCCTTTTCAATGCGCTCCGGCGTCGAGCGGCGCCCTTCCAGGAGGTCGCCAAAGCGCTGCACCAGCACTCCGCCACCGAGAAGGTTAGCCAGTCTGGCCAGATACTTACCGTAGGCGATGGGCTCGTGGAAAGGCTTCGTGAAATCCGTGCTCACCAGCAGGGCGAAATTAGTATTATCGCTCCTCTGCCCGGCGTAGCTGTGCCCGTTGACCGTCACAACAGGGTCGGTGCCGCCGGTAGATTCGGTAATGACCTGACCGGCCGGGCACATGCAGAACGTCCGAATGCGGTCGTGAAAGCTGAGGGAATTATATTCCAGCTTGACCTCATAAAGCACGTCGGTGAGGTCCTTCATAACGCGGTAAGGGACCTCCACTCTCACGCCCACGTCGATGGGATTATGGCGCATGGTCAGCCGCAGACGACCGGCCTCCCGTGAAAGCCAGTCAGCCCCTTCCCTGCCCGGAGCCAGGACGAGGTAGCGGCAGAAAAACTTATCGCCGTTCTCCGTTTCCACGCCCTTTACCTCACCGTTCTCCGCCAGCACCTTAGCCGCCATCACTCCCAGCTTCATTTTTATGCGTGGTTGCAGGTATTCCTGCATCGCCTTGAGGACCTGATAGCAGTTTTCCGTACCCATGTGGCGGACGGGGGTCGGTATTAGCCGCAGGCCGAACTGTCCGGCGCGCTCGCCTATTGCTTTAACGGCATCATCGCCGCTGTAGAGCGTTTTCGAGGCCCCGAACTTAAGGTACAGGTCGTCGACATAGTGAATCAGCTTGCCTGCGGGCTCTTCGCCGAGGTATTCGCCGAGATGGCCGCCGACCTCCGTAGAAAGCACCAGCTTGCCGTCGCTGAAAGCTCCCGCCCCGCCCAGGCCACAGACTAAGTTGCACGGCTGGCACTCGATGCAAGCGCTACCCGTGTCCCGTACCGGACAGCGCCGCCCGCTGATGTCCTTGCCTTTTTCCAGGAGAAGGACGTTCAAATTATCCGACTGCGCCAGCTCCAGCGCGGCAAAAATCCCGGCCGGGCCTCCGCCAACAATGATAACGTCATATTTGTTCGTCATTTTGCCCCTAAACACATGAAAAAGCCGAGACCGACCATCTCAGCTTTTCAAAATTATGGCGCCCTTTTCCCGCCATATTATAGCTGCGTACAGACTACGCGTCAAGAAAAGTTTACGAACGAATGCGGACTTTTGTAGCCAGAGCGAGACGAAGAGTCAAATATGGACATCAAGCCAGAAAAACGGGAGGTTCGAGGGTTGACATTTGCCATTTGGCAAAATATAATGAGGCCATGAGCAGTTATTCCAGCAGTGACCTGGGGAAAATTCTCAAGCAGCAGCGCATCTCCATCCCTCTCACCCTACAGGAACTCGCGGCGGAATCGGGCGTATCTTCATCCCATCTGGGGCGTATCGAGAGAAGCGAGCGCTTCCCATCGGCGAGAATCCTGAGGAAAATCGCCAAGCCCCTCGGCTTTGACGAAGACGAGCTTTTCACCCTGGCCGGGTTCCTTTCACCACAGACGTCCGGCGTCGCCGAAGAGAGCGCGCGCTACAACAGCCGCCAGCTCGACCCGTATGTCGCCAGGATGCTGTCCGAAGAAACTCCAGAGGTGCAGCGCTCCGTCATCGGCATCCTCAGCCTTTTGAAAAGCATCGCCAAGAGCATGTCGAAATAGCTACAATCGATTTCTTTTCGGGGATGGTATCCTGAAGGCAAGCCCTGGTTTTCAGGCATCCCAAACGGCTTGTGTAAATATTTGCCAATCCCTAAACAAAAGTGCTACATTAGTGATAATTGCTTAATGCTTGACAGGATGTACGCACCCCGATGGAAACCAAGGAAGAGGAATGGCTGAGGTTCGTTGACACCCTCAGCCATGAGCTTAAAACGCCCCTGACCTCGATTATCGCCGCCGCTGGGCTGCTGGCCGAGGAGCTAGAGGAGGGGCACGACGAGTCCCACCAGAAGCTGATACAGACCATTATCCATAACGCCAATACGCTCGAGACCAGGCTCGCCGAGCTCCTTGACATCGTTAAGACGGGCAGCGGAAAACTACAGCTCCAGTACGAGCCGGTAGACATGAAATCCCTAATCCTGGGGACTTGCCAGCAAATCAGCCCGATGTTGCGTAGCAAGAAACACAAGCTCAGTACTGACCTCCCCGATTCGCTGCCTATCGTACGCGGCGACGGACAGCGGCTGGAACAGGTGCTGCTTAACCTTTTGACCAACGCCGCCAAGTTCACGCCGGAGGGGGGCAACATAACGGTAAGGGCGAGGCTCGACGACGCCAGCGTTTTTATAGAGGTGCAGGACAACGGCATCGGCATCGCCAGGGAAGAGCAGTCCAGGCTGTTCAAGCCGTACAGTAGATTAAGCTCGGACAGGCAACGGCACCCCGGACTGGGACTCGGCCTGGCGCTGGCGAAGCAGGTGGTGGAACTGCACGGGGGAAAAATCTGGCTGAACAGCGAGCCGGGTAAGGGCAGCACGTTCTCGTTCTCTCTGCCACGCCATCCGGCGGTACGCGCGGCATAGCTTTAAAGGAGTTAATATGAAGGTTCTGGTCATCGAGGACGATCCCGGGATTATCGAGGTTGTTTCCCTGTGCTTTCAACTGCGCTGGAGCGGCACCACGGTGATATCCGCCTCCAACGGCCGGGACGGCGTTTCGCTGGTGGAGACCGAGAGCCCGGACGTCGTTATCCTCGATATCGGACTGCCGGACATGGATGGCTATCAGGTACTTAAAGAGATACGCCGCTTTTCCGACGTGCCCGTGCTCATGCTGACGGTCCGCGGGGAGGATACCGATGTCGCCAAGGGGCTCGAGCTCGGCGCTGACGACTACATCACCAAGCCGTTCAGCCACATCGAACTGATAGCCCGCGTCCAGGCGGTGCTGCGGCGCGCCCAGGGGCTAGCTGTGAGCGAAGAGGAGCGCCCCTTCACCTCCGGAAAGCTCTCGGTGGACTTCAGCCGGAACGAGGTAACGCTGGGCGGCCATCCGGTGAAACTCACCTCCACCGAAAGAAAACTGCTTTACTACCTGATCAGGAACGAGGGCCGGATACTCTCCCACGAGAGCCTGTTGGCCAAGGTGTGGGGGGACAGCTATGTCGACGCGCGGGACCTGCTGCGCGTGCACATCCAGCACCTGCGGCAGAAACTCGAAGACAACGCCGAGACGCCGAACATCATCGTAACCGAGCACGGCATCGGTTACAAATTTATCCGCCCCGCGGGTAACTGACACCGCGAATTCCGGGTATTTTTTAACGCCCGCACAGTCCTCAACTATCCTCTTTATTCATACCTATTCTTTATCAGAAGTTTACGACTTTTTTATGAAATATTAACTATCGTTAGACATATCTTTATACCGCTGTGGTAAAGTTAATCGGTAGAGATTTGACAGCGCTCACCGAGGTCAAAAATGGACAAAATAAAGGTATTCCTCTCTGACCCGCAGGTCTTTTTCAGAGAGGGAATCCACTTCGTTCTTTCCGGCGAGGAAGATTTCGACGTCATCGGCGAAACCACGAGCAACGACGAGGCTTTCACGCTCATCGAGGCCAACCCGCCGAATATAGCCGTCCTAAGCATGCAGGACAAAAAGACAAGCGGCCCGGACATCACCCGGCGCATCAAGCGGAGCCAGCCGGCGGTGGCCGTTATCCTGATGACGAATAAACGGGAAGACGAGAAAATCTTCGAAGCCATCAAAAGCGGCGTGAGCGCGTGGCTGACCAGAGACACCGAGCCGGAGGAGTTTCTCGATATCATCAGGGTGGTGTCCCAGGGCAGCCTGCCCATCATGGACGAGCTTATGACACCGGGCGTCGCCGCCATAGCCCTGGCGGAGTTCGAGGAGCTTAAAGCAGTGAGCGAGCGTATGGACAACCTGCTGGCAAAGCTAAACCAGAAAGAGGTCCAGGCTCTCGAAGGCTTTGCCGCCGGCAGTGCCATAGAGCAGGTGGCGCAAAAGCTGGGCACCACCGAGGACAACGTCCGGCGCCACATGAGACAGATATTGAACAAGCTCATCGCCAACGACCAGGCCCAGGCGGTAATCGAGGCCACCCAGAGAAGCCTGCCGCCCATAATCAGGCCGCTGAAAAGAGACGGCAAAACCTTAGAATATATCACCAAGGCAGAGTTCAACGAGTTCAAAGAGCAGCTAATGGAACGCCTGAAGTCGCTGCTTGGGGGACTCTCCTGAAAAAGGCGGCGGCCTCATGGTTTACGCAGTAGCCGGTCTCGCCATCCTGTTGATAATCCTTTTATGCCTGATTATTCACGGGCGTAATAGCGCGCTTGCCAACCAGGTAGAAGTCGCCGAAAAGCGAATGGAGGCCACGGAGAAGGCCCTGAACGACTTTACGGCGGCGATCGCGGAGTACGCTTATCATCTGTCCAGCCATACCGGCGCCATCCAGGGACTAGCCGAAGCATCCCAGGAGCTAAAGAAGAGCGCCGCTTTCCAGAACAACGTCGTTCTAAACCTTATCAAAAATACGGAAGACGCCCTGGTGCGGAAAGAAGCGCTGCTGTCAACCATGAAAACGGGCGAAAAGCCGGTGCAGAGGGACACTACACCCTCATGGGAAAGAACGGCCATTTCCTACCGGGCTTTACACCCGCCGGTAACGCCCGCCGCCGAACCTGAAGAACCCGCCTCCGAAGATAAAAGGACGGTATTCGAGACCGCCAACCTGATAGAGGCTATGGTGCTTCCTTACTACCGCGCCCTGTACAGACTGGAAAGAGAAAGTCCGGCCTCCCAGGACGAAAAATCGATTGACCGCGCCAAAAAGGCGGTCGATGCAATCATGTTACCGCTCTACCAGACTTTGTATAAGGCGGAACCGCCGGACAAAAGCGGTAGCAGCGATAAAGGCAGACCATAAGCCTAAATATATACCGCCACCACCACCGCTTCTTTGGGACTGTTCTCATCGAAGAAGAGAACGGCCACGCGCCTCCCGGTGACCATTTCCGCCGCCGGCAGGTTCCTGGCCACTGCCACGTCCTCCAGGTAGACCTTATAGCTGGTGGAGAGCCGCACCGTCGCCGTATAATTGACGGAGCTAAAGCTCCTGAGCTCCGCTTTCTTTATTTTCATGGCATATCCCCTTTCCACCGGTCTCTAGACCGCCCCAAGAATCAAGCACTGACGATATTCACCGCGGCGCGGGTAATACGTCAGGACGATGCCCAGCACCCTTTTCCTTATGGCATCAAGCCCGGCGTGGACGTCCGTAATTTCGATGACGTCATAGAGCTGCTGGCCGCAGTTCACCGGCACCAGAATGTTGCCCCCCTCCGCACCGATTTCCGCCCGCCTCAGATAAGCCTCGCCGCGCTGCAGGGCCTCGTCTATGGTGCCGATGTTTCTGTCATCGAGCTGTAGAAGGCGGTCGTTAAGAAGGTCGATTTCCTCCCATGCAAAGCTATCGGCGACGATCAGACCGGCACCGTCTCCTTCCACCTGCACCCGGTTCGTTTTCATCGCCCCGCGACGGTAGGCACCTTCGAAGATGGGATGCCCGGCGCCGTAGGTATAGACGGCTTGGTCGTCCGCCGACGGGTCTAAAAGATAAGCCGTGTTACCTTCAATAAACAGTACGTCCGGGACGAATGAAAGCAGCTTTAAAATCACCTCGCGCCCGCTGTCTTCCGCACTTACCGTGAAGTCCGGACAAAAACCGGTCACCGCCGCCGATTGCGATATTACCTCCAGCTTCAGGCCGACCCGGGCAAGGACAAAGCCGATAATATCTTTGACACTGGCTACGGCAGCGGTCCTGTTCCAGCGGAACTGGTGCCTGGCTTTCCACTCGCCGAGGGCCGCCCACCCGTCCACCGCCCTCAGCACCAGGCCGGCTTTGCCACCGGCGCTGACATGTTCATAAGACTCGAGCTGAAAGCTAAGACCGGCTGCAGACTCAGGGCCTTCGGGAGTGATATAACCGGGAGCGAACTCCAGCTGACAGCCGATATCAAGGACGGCCAGGGCGCCCTGTCCGGGCGAGGTATACCTGCCATCGTCGTTCCTCAACTCAACAGTCAGACTACCGGCTGTTTCTCCCGACTCAAAGCGGACGCCGATAACATCGCCGGATATATCCAGGCTTTGTGCCGCCAGCGAGGCCCGCCACACACCGGCGGGACTCGACAGCCAGGCGAAACTACTATCGTGCGCCATGGCGAGGCCGTACTCGGAGGAAAGATTGAACGGCGCGGGCTCGCGCCAGAGGCCGCCGGCGAAATCAACGCCGGGAACGGCATGCGAGCGGAACGGGCGGCTGTAAGCCTCGCTGCCGGTGAACTTCTCGACGAAAAAACAACGGCAGGCATCTGCCTTATCGAGGAAAGGCTGGCGGTACTCGAACGCGCCGCCGGACGGCGCCGACGCCAGTTCTTTCAGTTCCGACCAAGTTCCCGCGGGCACGGCGCCACCGTCTCCATAGGCCAGGCTCCACAGCTTGAAATTCCCGGCCGAATCTTTGCCCGTGACCAGCAGGCACCAGTCGCCGTCATAGACAGCGGCCACACCCGACAGATTGCCGGTGTTCTTATCCCAGGCCGTCTTGCTCTGCCACTGACCGCCGACATATTTTTTAACGTAGAGCGTGCTCGCATCGGCGAAAAACACAGCGAGGTCGCCGGAGGGCTTATAAGCCGCCGTAATGCCGTAAACGGAGCTGGTGGGAGAGTAATCCAGAGTCTCAGGACTGAGCCAGGTCGCGCCGTTGTTCGCGCTCTTGATGCGCTGTATCTCACGGTCAAGGTCTATCCAGATTATGGAGACCTCCGCCCCCAGCGCCGCCGCCGCAACGGCCAGGGCGTTGTACTGGCCGGTATAAGTCCACTGGGAGAAGTCGCTCCCCGGTCCGGGCGAAGTCACGCGCTGCCGGTAGAGCTTACGGGCATCAGTTGATGGCGTTATCCTGGCCCTGATGAGGGAGCCGTCGGAAGGGACAGCCAGCGCGTGATACCAGTCCGGCTCCGAGCCGGTATAAAGCCTGCCCCAGTCCAGCCTGACAACCCCCCCATTTTTATTGAAGGCCCTGAGCCTCACATGAGGCTGCGCGCTTGACTGCTTCTGTGCAGCCAGCAAAGTTGATGAAAGCTCTCGCATCTATTTACTCCCCCACATCAGTAAGAGCTATAGTCCCTGGACTGATTGACCACCGGATTATAGGGCTGGTAGAGCGAACTGACCCTTACCCGGTTCTTCCTCCCGAGCCTTTTCAGCTCCTGCCGGAAATATTTCAGCTTCTGGTTGCCCCACTCAAGGTATTCCCTGGACGTTGCCGCGCCCCCGACATTAACCCGGTTGACGGCATAGACCGCCCACTCCACGGCGGCGTAACCGCATGCCCCCGCAGCTACGATATC
>Ga0315554_1002127_pt1 | contig 11558 bp, 10 predicted proteins | sample SalMarSW160370MG_FD_202114 | JGI IMG/M metagenome (GOLD analysis project Ga0315554, IMG submission 202114) | Salt marsh sediment microbial communities from the Plum Island Ecosystem LTER, Massachusetts, United States - Salt Marsh Sediment SW1603-70 ... | reverse complement strand
CACTGGTTGCCCAGTTCACCGAAGGGTTCAGCGTGGAGGTCTTCGACATGATGCCCGCCAAGGCCTATGTCCGCAACACCAAGGAAATCATTGGCCTGCTGGAAGCTGTTAAAAAGGTCTGCGATTCCGAACGACCGGAGATGATAGCCTCGGCAACGGAGTTTGTCCTCGAAGGCCTGCACGTAAACAAGCGGCTGAATAAGGCAAAACAGGAAGGAAAGACCATCTACCGGAGCTAACATGAGCATATATCGCTACTCGGAATGGGACGGCACCCAGGAGCTGTTCGACCTCGACAAAGACGAGCTGATGGACGAGCTCGCCCGTAACCTCATGTACGACGGGAACATGTCATACTCGCTCTGGAAGATGCAGCGCCAGGGTATGAGGGACAGTCTGGGAAGGCGGTTGCCGGGCCTCCAGGACTTGCTTCAGCGGCTGCGCCAGAGAAGGCAGGGCCAGCTAGATAAATATAATCTTAGCTCGGTGATGGATGAGATACGGAAAAAGCTGGAAGACATCGTGAAAACCGAGCGTGAGGGAATCCAGAAGAGATTAGAAGAAGCCGGGCAAAAAGCCGAAGAAGCCCGTCAGAAGACCGGAGAGGGTACCGAAGGTCTGGACAGTGAAACACAGGACAGACTGCTCAAGAGAATTGAAGACATGGCCGCACAGAACCTGGAGAGGCTGGACAGTCTCCCTAAGGATATCGGCGGGCAGGTAAAGGAGCTAACCAACTACGACTTCATGGATGCGGATGCGCAGCAGAAGTTCCAGGAACTGCTGGAGATGCTGAAGCAGCAGGCTATGCAATCTTACGCCCGGGACCTGACCGAGCAAATAAAGGACATGAGCCCCGAGTCACTGGCAGCTATGCGGCACCTGGTTGAGGCCATAAACCAGATGCTGGAGCAGCGCATGAGGGGTGAGGAGCCAGACTTCGAGAAGTTCATGGAGCAGTTTGGCGGTTTCTTTGGCCCAGAGCCACCGCAGAGCCTGGACGAGCTGATAGAGCGTCTCCAACAGCAGATGGCCCAGGCACAGTCCCTGCTTGACAGCCTCTCACCGAAAGACCGGGAATCACTGGACAATATGCTGCGGTCGATGCTGGACGAGGCTACCCAGTACGAGCTGGCCAAGCTAAGCGCCAATCTGGAGACACTGTTCCCCAGTGACCATCTGAGACGGCGCTACAACTTCACCGGTGAGGAGTCCCTATCCTACAACGAAGCACTGAAGCTGATGGAAATGCTCCAGCAGATGGACGGCCTGGAGTCGCAGCTCAGGGAGTCGCAGTTCAGCCGCTCGCTGGACGACATCGACGAGAACCAGGTCAGGGAGATACTGGGCGAGGATGCGGCGGAGGACCTGGAGAGACTGCGCAATATCACCCGTACCCTTGAGGAGGCCGGATACATCCAGCGTAAGGGCAGGGGCTACGAACTAACACCGCGCGGCATGCGAAAGATTGGGCAGAAGGCGCTGAAGGATGTCTTCTCCCAACTGAAGAAAGACCACCTCGGACTGCACCAGTTGAACCGCACTGGCATGGGTACCGAACTGGTTGAGGAGACCAAGCCGTACGAGTTTGGCGACCCGTTTCATCTGCACCTGCAAAAGACCATCATGAACGCCATGTACCGTGAGCAGCAGACTCCACCGGTGAAGCTAACTACAGACGACTTCGAAGTATTCCAGTCTGAGGAGATGACACGGTCAGCGACAGTACTGATGCTGGACCTGAGCCTGTCGATGCCGATGCGCGGCAACTTCCAGGCAGCCAAGCAGATGGCCATCGCTCTTGACGGGCTAATCCGTACGCAGTACCCGAGGGATACACTGCACATCATTGGATTTTCCAGCTACGCCCGAATGCTGAAGAAAGAGGAGCTGCCCTACATGGGCTGGGATGAGTTTGACCCGTACACCAACATCCAGCAGGGCCTCCAGATGGCGAGGAAGTTACTGTCCAAAGACAGGTGCAATAACAAACAGATTCTGCTGGTATCGGACGGCGAGCCCACCGCGCACATCGAGAACGGGCAAATCTACTTCCAGTACCCGCCCAGCCTCCGTACCATGCAGCTGACTTTGAGGGAGGTGAAGTATTGCACCCAGCAGGACATAGTAATTAACACCTTCATGCTTGGAGAGGACCAGTTCCTCAATGCCTTTATTACCCAGGTGGCAAGGCTGAACAAGGGGCGGGTCTTCTTCACCAGCGCTGACACACTGGGTGAGTACATCCTGGTGGACTACATGGCTAACAAGAGCAGCCGGCTGCACTAGAGGCACGATTACCAGTTTTATCTGGTGCGGGCATCTTTGTAAGTGTAATAGTCGAGTACCTTACGCGCTGCGCTCGCGGCACGGTCGATGGTTGGATAGAAGGGAATTCCGGCAGCAATCAGATTAGTCCTCGCCTCGCTAATGAGCTTACCACTCCAGTTACCATACTCATCACTCCCCGAGCAATCGTCACCAATCACCGCCAGTAGTGGTTTGTGCGTTTCCTCTTTCAACCGACGATAGCCCTCGACAGTCGTTTCCATCCGCATAACCATCCCGTCTTGCTGCGACAGCGTCATCATCACGTTTTCGTTAATAAGACCAATCAGCAGGTCAAAATTCTCATTGAGGGCCATCATCCGCAGCATGTCCAGAACATCGACCCCAAAACCACCGATGATAGAGGCATCCACCGGGTTACCAATCCAGTCCCATATCTCGACTCCCCTGTTCTTCAGTTGCTGGCGGATTTCTGCCGGCAGCGCAACAACCTCAAGACCGGCTTCCTCACATTCATCGGCGGAAAGGACGCTGGGGCCCCCACCGCCGCCAGCAATACCCACCCTCGCTCCTTTGAATGGTGGAAGGAGGCAGAAGGATATTGCCAGGTCAGCCATCTCATCAAGATTGGCTGCTGGAATTGCTCCTGTCTGCCTGACTAATGCTTCCCAGGCACTCATCGAGCCAGCCAGAGAAGCCGTGTGTGAGGCGGTTACCCTTGTCCCGGCCTCTCCCCGACCGCCTTTGATGATAATTACCGGCTTCTTTAATGCCACCCGGCGTAGCATATCAAAGAACTTCTGACCATCCCTCGGTCCTTCGATGTATATTGCAATAACGCTGGTTTCCGGGTCCCAGTCGAAGTACTCCAGATAATCGCACTCATTAAGGTCGAGGGCATTGCCATAGCTGATAACCTTGCTGAAGCGAATACCACGTCTGGCCGCCTGCCTCACGAAACCCGAAGCGCCCCCGCCGGTCTGGGACAGCATCCCCACCGGTCCCGGTTCCTTGGCCAGGTCATAGCCGAAAGAGAGCCCGTGTTTCGGATAGTAGACACCCATGCAGTTCGGACCGATGAGTCGAATACCTGCTTTCCTTGCCTGCTCCAGTATTGCCTGCTCCAGCTCGGCCGCATCTTTTCGCCCGGTCTCGCTGAAGCGGGCGGTATAGAGGTGGACCGCCTTCACACTCTTCTGAGCACATTCAGCAAGCATGGTGGGAACGTCGCCAGCCGGAATGCAGGAAATCACATAGTCGACGGTGCCAGGAATATCTCTCAGGCTAGAGTATGCTTTAATGCCCAGTATCTCCGCATGGTTGGGGTTCACGGGGTAGATTTTACCGCGGAAGCCGTACTCTTTCAGGTGGTGGGTGTAGCTGTATCCCCACGAACGAGTATTAGCCGAGGCACCAACAACGGCAACAGACTGTGGATGCAGGATTTCGTCCAGGGCTTCAACTGACATCCGAAAACCTATCGAACCATCATACCAGCCAGAACAGAGTGTCGAAGAAGACGGCTATCCCCTCTTCTGATAGTAGCCAATCATCCTGCTAACGGCCGAGGCTGCCCGCTTAATGTTCGGATACATTGGATAGCCGTCAGTAATGAATTTATCCTTCATCTGCTCGACAATCTTGTCGAACTCGGCCATGTCGTCACTCTCTGTAGGATATCGGGGGTTATCCTGGAACACCATCACTACCGGTTTGTTTTTTATGTCATCTAGCGAATACCGTTTAAGGTGCTTTTCCAGAGAAAAAGATTCCGGGTCACGACGCCAGGGTCCGCTCACGAAGGTAATAAGGAAGTCGAAGCTGGGATGGCGAGCTATCAACCTGGTAACCGCCTCGGCGCTGGACTCGTCACCCATCGAAATCGAGAAATCGGCAGGGTTTCCAATCCAGTCCCAGATGGCATTACCCTGCCTCTTCAGCTCCTGCCGGATTTCATCGGGCAAAGGGATAACGTTAAGGCCGGCTTCCTCACAGAGGTCAGCCGCCATGACACTGCTGCCGCCACTCCCACCAACAACACCGACATTGGCCCGACGTATCTCCGGTAAGAAATAGAAGGCGGTGGCAATGTCTATCATCTCGTCAATATCGACAACATTGATAACGCCCGCCTGGTTAACAACCGCATTCCATATTTCCCTGGAACCAGCCAGTGAGGCGGTGTGCGAGGCAGTTGCCCTCGTACCTGCCTCCCCACGACCCCCCTTAAGAACGATGACCGGCTTAGCTGATGCAGCAGCCCGTAGTGTCTGGAGAAACCGGGGGCCGTCCCTGACCCCCTCGATATACAGGAGGATTAGCTTTGTTTCCGGGTCCTGCGTGAAATATTCCAGATAGTCGCACTCGTTGAAATCAAGGGCATTACCGTAGCTAATGGCTTTACTGAAGCGCAAGCCTCTCTGTGCCGCATTTCCGGTAATCTCACCTACCGCCTGACCGCTCTGCGATGCCAGACCCACAGGCCCCGATTCTTTGGGCATACCTTCATTAAAAGAAATATGCTCGGCGGGATAGTAAACACCCATACAGTTCGGCCCGATGAGACGAATGCCTGCATTTTTTGCCTGCCTCAAAATCTCCTGTTCCAGTTCGGCGGCATCCTTACGCCCGGTCTCGCTGAACCGCGCTGTGAAAAGGTGGACCAGCTTCACTCCCTTTTCGGCACAGTCCGCCAGCATTTGCAAAACCCCGGCGGCCGGTATGGAAGATATAACAAAGTCGACCGGGCCGGGAATGTCCCTTACCCTGGCATAGGCTTTCAGCCCCAGGACTTCCTTATACTTGGGGTTCACCGGGTAGATGGCCCCCTTAAAGCCCTGCTCCAGCAAAGGGTTAACAAACCCGCCACCGCGGCCGGAAGTAGATGCTCCGACAACAGCAATCGACCTTGGATGCAGGAGTTCCTCTAACGGGTGAGTTGACATTTAACAAACCTCCTAGAACATGACAGCCTGCTGCTGGCAAGGGATGCTATTGGACATGCTACATGAGCAATATACACTACCTGGAGCCTGCTGGCAGCTTGATGTGAAACAGGTTATTACCGCACCCTTGATACCAACAACCGCTGCTAGACTGATTCCATCTATAAAAATATAATACATGACTTAGCTACCGCCTGACAAATGTGGTAGAATGTAGCAGCAACACGTTAAGGGAGACTATCATGGTTAGGCCTAGGGTCAGACGCCGAAAGGGTAAAAAAGCAGAGGTTGCGGTAGCGGAGCCAAAGCTGAACGTGGAGACGTTGACCTGGGAGGATATGACCTGGGTCAATATCGAAGGACCGACTACAAGGGAGACGGAATACCTCGCTGAGAACTACCAGTTCCACCCCCTCGACCTGGATGACTGCCTGAGCCGGATTCAACGACCCAAGATAGACGAATACCCGGACTATCTGTTCATGGTCTTTCACTTCCCGGTGTTCAACCAGCAGGCACGGGTTACCACCCCCAGCCAGGTATCGGTATTTATCGGCAAGGATTACCTGATAACGCTGCACAACGGAGACCTCAAACCGCTGGTAAAGCTGTTCCGCGAGTGCCAGCTCGAAGAAGAAGCGAGACAGGAGAACATGAGTGGTGGCACCGGCTATCTCCTGTATGTGATAATTGACCGGCTGGTCGACTACTGCCTGCCGATACTGAGCAAAATCGGTGACAACATCGAGCAGGTCGACGAGGAAATCTTCGCGCGCAGCATGCCCCGGGCCATCAGGGACATCTCGATACTGCGCCGTGACGTTATCGCCTTCCGACGCATCATCTGGCCGTTGCGGGCGGTGACCGCCAGCCTGAAAAATAAGGTAAGCCGCTTTACCAAGACAGAAATGGGGCCGTATTTCGATGACATGGTTGACCATCTCGACAGGATATGGGACGGCCTCGACGAATACAAGGAGATAATCGAGGGGCTGAACGATACCCACGACTCACTGGCAACCAACCGGACGAATGATATCGTCCGCATGTTGACTGTTATCGCCACCATCATGCTGCCGATTACAGTGGTGGCCAGTATCTTCGGGATGAATATCCCTCTCGGGCCATTCGGTAATTCCCCCCTCTCCGCCCTCTACATTTCGCTCATCTGCCTGGCCATCATCGTTGGTATGCTCTACTTCTTCCGCCTCAAGCGCTGGATTTAGCAATGAGTGGCTCCAACCGGTTTGTCGTTATTGCCGTCGTTTTCGTTACGTGCCTAATCACCGCCAACACCATCGCCGTCAAGGTAATCAGCCTCGGGCCTTTTAACCTCCCGGCGGCAATATTTGTTTTCCCCTTGAGCTACATCTTCGGGGACGTCCTCACTGAGGTCTACGGCTATAAACAGGCAAGAAAGATTATCTGGATTGGTTTTGCCTGCAACCTGGTCTTCGTTTTCTTCGCCTGGGTGGGACAGATTCTGCCACCGGCTTCCTTCTGGGCAGACAAGCAGGAAGCCTATAAGAGCATCCTGGGATATACACCCAGAATACTGGTTGCCTCCTTCCTTGGCTACCTGGTCGGTGAGTTCGCCAACTCCTTCATAATGGCCAGGATGAAGATGATGACGAGGGGACGCTGGCTCTGGTCGAGGACAATCGGCTCCACGATAGTGGGACAGGGACTGGATACGGTGATATTCATTGTCATCGGGTTCGCGGGGCCGGACTTCGACCCGATGATGATACTGAACCACTGGTGGTTCAAGATAGCCATCGAGGCCGCCGCCACCCCCCTCACCTACCGGGTAGTGAACTACCTCAAGAAAAAGGAGGCAATCGATACCTACGACTACGACACCGACTTCAACCCGTTCCTGCTGCGAGAGCGAAAAAGGAAGGCCATCGAGCAGTGAATATCAGCTTTCTGGGGGCACACAATGTCGAATCGCGCGATACGGGTTATACCTGTCTGGTAATCGACGGCATCATCGCCATCGACAGCGGCGGGCTTACCGCCAGCCTGTCATTACAGGCGCAGCGCAGCCTCAGGGCGATACTGCTCACCCATTATCACTATGACCACATCAGGGATATACCCGGCCTCGCCATGAACCTCTATGCGTCCGGCGACACTATAAATTTATACGGCACCGGAGATGTCTACGGCACACTCACTACCCACCTCCTCGACGGTGAAATTTACCCAAACTTCCTGAAACGGCCACCGGAGAGTCCCACCCTGCGGTTTGTTGAGATCGTGCCTTACCAGAGCATGAAGATTGAGGGCTATGTTGTCCTGCCCGTGCCGGTGGAACACGCCGTGCCGACGGTCGGCTACCAGATTACGTCGCCCGAGGGTAAATCGGTGTTCTACACGGGCGATACCGGGCCCGGCCTCGAGGAGTGCTGGCAGCACGTTGCCCCCCAGCTGCTGATTATCGAGGTGACCCTGCCCAATGAGCGGGAAGAGAGGGCACTGGAGGCGGGCCACCTGACACCGGCCCTACTCAAGCAGGAGATGCTGGCTTTTCAGAAGAGCCAGGGCTACCTGCCCCGGATTGTTACAGTCCACATGAACCCGACACTGGAGGGGGAGATAAGGGCCGAGCTGGAAGATGTGGCCGCGTCCCTCAACCACCCCATTACCCCCGGCTACGAGTGGATGCAGCTCAGACTATAAGGCTGTTATTGCTAACAGGCTGTTATTACTAACAGGCCGGTATTGCTGGAGGGTTGTGTATTAGTAATTGTCATTCCCGTGAAAACGGGAATCCACTCAGGCACGATTTCTGGATTCCCACCTGCGTGGGAATGACAAAAAAGGCACTTATGACACAGGCCCCGCTGGAGGTGAGCGATAGAAGTCCCCAGGTTCATTGTCGATATCAATGCCGGGAAGCTGGCCCGCTGGCTGCGCATGATGGGCTACGACACCGTGCTCTTTGACCACGGCGATGACGGGCGGATGATACGCATTGCCCTTGACGAGGGGCGGGTAATCGTGACGCGGGACACCCAGGTGATGAAGCGGCGGGTTATTACCAGCGGCCGGCTCAGGGCCGTGCTCGTTAGCGGCGATAAACCGGAGCAGCAGATAAAGCAGGTGATGGACGAAATGGGACTGGACAGTAACTTCAGGCCCTTCAGCCTTTGCCTGGAATGCAACTACCCGCTGGAGGAGAGGAGCAAAGCGGAGGTGGCGGGTTTAGTGCCCCCCTACGTCTTCAAGACCCAGGAGCACTACATGCAGTGCCCCAACTGCTTCCGAGTCTACTGGAAGGGCACCCACTGGCAGGCGATGGTGAGGAAGCTGGAGGAATTGGGGGAAAATAATATAACATGAGCTAAAATTAGGATATTTTAGATATGCAACTACTCACCTTGGCAAATATAGTAAATAGTTTGCGTATTTCCTATATTGACAGTATAATATCACCGGTGATATCATGAATAATAGAAGACTGAATAAAATCAAACAAGAAATAGAAAGCCTTCGAAATCGTGGTGGAGTCAAAAGTGCTGAACTCGAGTCACTAGCTAGACGTATTGGGAGAGTAAGAAATGACAGAGGTAAAGAGCCAACTTGGATAAGTAAACAGTTCCCCTATCTTCGACCTCTGAGCATACCACATCATGGTTCAAAGGATTTGAATAAATTTACTGCTAGAGCGATCTTGGACCAACTTGAAGAAGACATTGAAAGATGGGAAGAAACACTGGAATCAAATAATCCCTAGGAAGTGTGGTTGATATGACTGACGCTACAAAATCACCGAACGAATTTCTTAAGAAACCATACTCGCGTGTTGTCATACCCGATGAAGAAAGTGGTACCTATACAGCACAGATACTTGAATTTCCAGGATGTATAACTGAAGGTGATACACCTCAAGAAGCTTACGAACGCCTTGAGGAAGTAGCTCTGAGTTGGATTGAGGCTGCAATAGATATGGGACAGGATATTCCATCACCATTGTCAACCTATGAATATGGTGGGAAAATTGCACTTAGATTACCAAAGGGCTTACATAAGCAGGTTGCACTTGCAGCAGAACGTGATGGAACTAGTGTAAATCAATTTATTGTCATGGCTATATCTGAAAAAGTAGGAGCATCTAGATTTTATTACTACTTGGTCGAAGAATTTGAACGGCGTTTAGCTCAAACGGCAGCCAATGTCGCAAGTATTATATTAAGTAATTATCCTGTTCAAGCCCCTGTCCCGAGTTTTAATGATGCCAATGAAATAGTTCAATATACAGCACCTATATACGACCGCCCAAGATCAAGTCTAATGAGGGGACACTAATATGTCAGAACCCAAAAACGTAACTTTTACCCATGCACAAGTAGCGGAGGCATTAATCAAATACCTTGACCTTCATGAAGGATTGTGGGGTTTGTATGTTGAGTTTGGGCTAGCCGGCGGTAATGCTGGTCCTAACCCAGACCAAATTAATCCAGCCGCCATCGTTCCTATACTTAAAATTGGTCTACAGAAGTTCGATAAACCAAACAATATGACCGCTGACGCTACCGTTGTTAATCCCAGTAAATAATTCAATTCCAATTGTTGACTGCATTTACCGAATTAACAATGACTTTTTCCATGTTTTGTCATTAAGTTAGGTAATAATTAGGTAGTGCTTGGAAGTATCACCTGAATCCAGCTATTTCACTATCTCGCATTCGTTAATCCCCTAAATTCCGACTTATTCTCCCTGGCATCTTGACCGTAGCCCGTTGGTTCTTTGTTACTGAAATACTACCTGGACGTACATGACATCTTTATATTCGTTCCACATCGTGTTATATTATCTCCCAAATGGAAAAGCTGGCTAAAGGCAGAGCGAAAATAACCGAAATAGGCGACACGTTACAGGTGGCCATACCAGGAAAGCGGACTCGTATGGCCACTATCTTTGGCATCTCTTACGGAATATTTCTGGTTAGCGGCTGGCCCATCGGTCTCTATATGGTCCTGCGAAACCTCTCTACTGACGATACTTTCTCAGGCTTTCTCATTATATTTTTGGTTGGATGGATACTGGCCGCACCCTATATGCTGTCTATTATCATCTGGGTCTGGGGCAGAAAAGAAAAGATAGCCATTTCATCGGACACACTCGTGATAAAGAAACAAGTATTGGGCATCGGAAAATCGAGAAGATATGAACTTCATACCGTGCAAGATTTAAGGCCAAATTCAAGCGCTGAAACAGATGCAAGCCATTCGGGATTTAACTACTGGTCATGGGGTTTTGGTTTCCTGAGTGAAGGACCCGGCACTCTGGCCTTCGGCTACGGAATGAAAACAGTAGACTTTGCCAAGGGAATAGATAAACCAGAGGCAAACTTCATATTAGACCTTTTCCGCAAGATGGGTGTTAACGTTTCACAAACCGAAAGCTAATGCCTGCGCCTCAAAGCAGGAGTCGCGTTAAGCCCATCAGGGGTCATTTCTTGCCCTGTTCCCAACAGTTGTTGTAGAATTATACTCAAGCATATAGTTCGGTTAGTGAGCAGAAGGCTGATTGAGAGAAAGGAGTTGAAGTACAGAAAAACAAATTAAGTACCCGAACCGAAAACAGGCAAACATCACACACAGAATACATATAGCAAGGAGTTAGTATGAGACTAAGAAATGCAGTTGTTGTTGATGGAGTGCGGACCGCTTTTTGCAAGGGCGGGCGTGGCAAACTTGAAGCGGCGCGCATGGATGACCTGGGTGCGTACCTTATTAGAGCCCTTCTGGAGCGGAACCCCAAGGTCAAACCGACCATGATTACTGACTTGGGCATAGGTGGAAATCTGGGGCGCGGTGTTGGTCATCTCGCCGGATTACCCGCCGAGTTGGTCGACTTCTCAAGTGAACGGGCCTGCGCCACCAGTCAGGAAACCGCGATGCGCATCAGCATGGCCATCATGCTTGACCAGTATGATTGCGGTATCTCCATCGGTGTCGAGCGGATGGGGAGGCAGATGGGTTCCAATATGCCACGCATGGAGACGACCCGCAGAGATGGCATGAACCCCAAGTCCGGGGAGCGGACCAAAGAACAGCGTGACATGCCCGCGAACCATTTCGGCTACTTCTCGGTACCCATTCCAGACTACATTCTGGACTCTCCGATGGCCTCGATGGTACAGACCGCCCAGAATGTATGCGAGATGTACGACCTGACTCGTGAGGAGCTCGATGCCTTTTCCATGCGGAGCCAGCACAAGCTGGCCAAGGCTTATGATGCCGGCATCTATAAGGACGAGGTCCTGCCTGTCGAAGTCGAGGACCCGGTCTTTGATGACCAGGGGAACTGGC
>Ga0315554_1002123_pt1 | contig 11569 bp, 9 predicted proteins | sample SalMarSW160370MG_FD_202114 | JGI IMG/M metagenome (GOLD analysis project Ga0315554, IMG submission 202114) | Salt marsh sediment microbial communities from the Plum Island Ecosystem LTER, Massachusetts, United States - Salt Marsh Sediment SW1603-70 ... | reverse complement strand
GACCGCAATTGAAGTCTATGTACGCTCAGGCGAGAGAATACCCTCTCCCCCAGACAGCGAATTGCCCCCGGAGATGAGGAGAAAAGCGGGCGTCTTCGTCTCCATCCACACCAAAGACGGCGCTCTGAGAGGATGCATCGGCACATTTCAGCCGACACAGGACAATCTCGCGGGCGAAATCATCCAGAACGCCATCAGCGCCGCCACTCGAGACCCGCGCTTCCCTCCCGTGCGAGCGGACGAACTCGAAACTCTTGAGATATCCGTGGACGTACTCACACCGCCCGAACCGGTAGATGGCACGGACATGCTGGATGCCAAGCGGTACGGAGTTATCGTTCAGAGCGGATGGCGGAGAGGCTTGCTCCTGCCTGACCTGGAGGGCGTGGATACTCCGGAATACCAGATTGAGATTTGCCGCCGCAAGGCTGGCATTGGGCCGAAGGAGCCGGTCGAACTGTACCGTTTTCAGGTGGAGCGGTACCACTGACAGAGCAACTGGCTACGGAGCCAACTGCTCCCATAACGTCCCCAGGTGTCTCGCGCACCAGTCGTATCTCGGCTGCACATCCAAGTCGCGGCGATATGCGCGCAAGGCCTCCAGATTCAAGTCTGCAATCACCACCTCGCCCCTGTCGCAATCCTGAGCGCGGGCCAGGGCGCCGTCTCCACCCACCAGGCCCACCGGCCCGAACACCGCAGACCTGCCCCTGAATGGCATCCCAAGGGCATCGCCCACCATCATCGCCTGCACGCCATAGGCCGGTGACTCCTGCACTCGGCCCCACACGCCACGCAGTTGGTACCACCAACTGTATTCCTCAATGGCATCGGCGGACGAATCAAGCAGAATCTCTGCATCTTGGAGATATGCAATCCGCCCCGTCTCGAAGTAGGTGTGATCCATGCAGACCGGGCAGGCCAGTTTCCCAATCGGGGTATCGAACACTTCAATTGAGTTGCCCCTTGCCAACCCCATGACAAATTCAAGGCCGTACAGGTGGCACTTCGCTTGTCGCCCCAGTTCCGCGCCATTCGGCCCAAACACAAAGACCACGTTACTGACACTTTCGTCCTGTCCGAGTACAAGAGCGCTCCCCGCCGCGATATGGACTCCAAACTGCCGCGCGAGCGACCGAAAAACGAAATGGTAGATGGGAAGAAGGATGGGAGCCGCCGCCCGCGCCAAAATGGCAACCATGTCGTCGCCATCAGGTCCCGCCTCAATCTGCGCACCGAGCGCCCCGCTGCCGATGCCGGGGACCAGCCCCAGAAGCGGCACAAATCCAATCAACTCCGGAAAAACAACCAACTGCGCGCCAGCCTCCACCGCCCTCCTCGTCCAGAGATAGCATGCCTGCGCATACTCCCTGGATGACGAGCACAGTCGAAGGGGGAACTGCACCGCGGCAACTCGAACCTCCCGCCCGGCCGCATCGGGCGCAACTGCCGAAGTAAACTGCGCCTCAGACAGCCATCTCCGTGCCGGGCCGAGTCTGCCGCGCCACTGGGCAACGATCCTCAAGAACTCAACGCCCAATCGCTGCGCCAGCCCGGTCACGACGGCCCCTCCCCTCTGTACAGGGCAAGCAACTGTCTGCGGTACAGCTCCAGGTTCATCTCGTCCAGGATGGGATACTGAGCCAACAACCGTTTTCTTGCCTCCCAATCCAACTCACCAACAATCACAGCCTCGGCGCGTGGGTCAGAAGCTTGCGCCACGACGCCCTTTCCCTCTAGCGTCAGTTCGACGGGAGCCAGCACGCACGACCGCGCCACCAAACCCGGGCCTACCGGATACGCCTCCAGGCCAAACACCTGGTTGGCCTGCACTTCCCGCCAGAGGCGAGCAAGCCAGGCCCCTTCAGAAACCGTGCCCAGGGTGCCAACGTGAATCAGTACCTCCGCCCCCAGCAGCGTCAGCCCGCGCGCTACCTCAGGGATGCCAACGTCCGCGCCTCGGAGCAGGCCCAGCACGCCGACGGGGCTGTCAAACGTGGCCAGTTCTTCGCCAGGTGAAAAGAGCATCTCGCGCTCGCGTTGCGTGAGATGGATTTGCCGCTGCGTTCCCGCGAGCGACCCGTCGCTGGCAACGACGTGCAACGACTGGAAGGCTCTCCCCTCGTCATCTCGTTCCGGCCCCAGGTCCGCCACCAGCCACATCCCGAATCGTTCAGCCAACTCCGCAGCCTGTCGCAATGCAGCATCTCCGGCCTCGTCCCACCCGGGGCTCCCGGACAGCACAGCGAGTTGTGCCCCCCAACTTGCAGCACGAGAAAGAGCCTGGGCCCAACGCTGTGCCCAGGCTTCTTCCGTGGCAAACGTATACTGTCGGCCCTGCAAGACCGCGCCGGTGGAGTTGGCCCGCCTCATGCTTTACTCTGCTGCAGCCTGGCTCAGTTCTGCTCGCTGGCGCATGACTGCGCGCAAATGCTCCACGTCACGCGGCACGTAGCGCGCCACCAGGAGGAAAAGGGCAGCGCACACCAACCACGTGCTCACCGAAATCAGCAGAATCGCGTTGCCCAGCGATGACCTCACCGCGATAAGGCCCGCCAAGAACGGAGCCAGCGCAGACCCGGCATTCTCGAAGAAACTCAGGATGGCCTGTGCGGTACTGCGCACTTCCGGCTCCGCCACATCGTGAATCGTCGCCATCACGTTCGGAGCAGCCACCGACATAGTCAATCCCGTCAGGCACATCAGCACCGTGAACAGGGTCAAATTGCCCTGTGGCACATTCATGGTAGCCGTCAGCAGAACAGCGCCCAGCAGCACGCCGGTAGCGGCCGTAAGCACACGCCCCCGACGTCCCCGCCTGAAGAAGAAGTCTCCGATGGAGCCTCCCACGAGATAGCCGAGAGAAAGCGCAATGATGGCAACCATCATTACGCTGGTCGCCTGCCCCGTCGCCAGGTCGCGCTCCGTCTCCAGGTAGCGGAAGAACCAGAATGTAATCACCTGCCACGGGAACACGCCGAAGAACCCCTGAGCAAATAGGTAGAGCAGCGTTTTCTTGCGGAACAAGCCCAGAGCGACCTTGCGGTCAAAGCGATAGGTTGGAATCGTTTCCAGTCCGGCCAACTCCGGCTCCGCCTTGCCACGCTTGGGCTCCTTCAGCCCGAAGAAAATCACAACGGCAAGCACGATGCCCAGGCTGCCCGTGATGAAGAAGACACTCCGCCAGCCCAGCGCACCACCCAGGGCTGTCGCAAGAATCAGGCCCAGCATGTAACCCAGGGGCATGGACATCTCAATGAGTCCGTAAATCTTGCCTCGAATCTTGGGTGCGAAGTAGTCCGAGAGAAGGCTGTATATCCCCGGATAACTGGAGTCGTCAATTCCTGTGGAAGAACGCGTTACGAGGAATAACGTATAGTTGGGCGCAAGCGCATTCAGCCAGGTGGTAGCCCCCCATATGAACGAGGCCAGAGCAATCAGTTTGGCGCGGGCGTACCTGTCATACAGATAGCCCCACACGGGATACAGCACCGCCGCCACAAGGATAGCCAGGCTGGAGACTGCCCCCATCTGCGCCTCGTTGATGCCGAACTCCTCCATGATGGGCGTAGTCAAGGGGCTGATGAGCAATTTGTCCGCTTGGTGGAGCAGGATGAACATGAAGAACAAGAACACCACAAACCATCGATACCTTGAACTCATTGCGACGCCTCCTATAGCGGGTCTCTATTGCTGGCGGGCAAACGTCCACAAACGAGGGGGCCTATCGTTCCATGATATTCCTGGTCAGTGCTTCTATCTCTCCTCCACCGGATGGCGGTGGCGCCGGTCAGCGCCCTTGGCCTCCTGAAGCAACTCCACTGCATGCGGCAGTGCCGGCAGTATCGTCTCCAGATTCTCCTTCACCGCCTTGGGGCTGCCGGGCAGATTCACAATTAGAGTGTGCCCACGGATACCGGCCACGGCCCGGGACAACATCGCATGCGGCGTCACCCGCAGACTCGCAGAGCGCATCGCTTCTGCCAACCCGGGAGACTCTCTGTCAATCACATCCAGCGTGGCCTCAGGAGTTACATCCCTGGGAGCGAACCCCGTGCCTCCGGTCGTGAGAATCAGCGCCACGTCTTCACTGTCGCTCCATTCCCTGAGCACAGCCGCAATCTGCTCCTTCTCGTCCGGCACAATCGCTTCCCGGACCACTTCTCCGCCCAACTCCTCTTGAACAATCCTGGCCATCAAAGGGCCGCTGGCATCGAGGTACTCTCCTCTGGATGCCCTGTCGCTGATTGTCAGAATACCAACACGCACTGCAGCCTCCGTATGCGGAGTCGTCAGGAAGCCCTCTCACTCCTTGAGGAACTGTCTCCACTCCCCGTGAAAGCCGTCTTCGCTTACGCCGTAGTAGTAGTGAACCTTGCCGTTCCTGTCACGCTGAACCAGATTGTATCGGTTTCTCCGGCCACTTCGGTAGGTCTTCCAGAGGCCGATGTCATCGTGCCAGGTGATGTCCTTTTCGGCCACTGGGGACTCCTCGTGCTGTGTGATGGCAGAGCGCCACAGCCTGCGCGCAGATTGCCGAGTCACGTTGGTGACTACATTCCTGTTCCGCAGGTCTCGCAGGGTATGGTGGATAGTCCCCTTCCGCTCCTCAGATTCCACAACCTCCACCCCAGTCCGCACCGGAGCGATACGAAACAGAGTCTCCTTCGCTTCGACCTCCGCGTCTTGGGGCTGCGCCTCCTGCTCAGAGGAGGGTTCTGGAGCCTTCTTCAGGGCCTGCCCCACCAACTGCACAATCTCATCGCGCAGAGCCAAACTCGTCTCCGACTCCTGCCGAAGGTAGACGCGCGTACCTTCGACTGTATACGGAATCTCCGCACCCCTGGGAACCGATACGCGCAACACCTTCTTGCCCTGTGTCTCCAGCACGTCTATGGCGATATCAATAGGCGGAGTCACCTTGTTCTGAATCTCCGTCTTGAGCGTCGCGACGACATCTTCGGGCCTTTCCACACCCACGGGAGGCGTTCTCAGATTGGGGCTGACGCCGATGAAAATCGTGCCGCCGTTCGTGTTCGCAAATGCGACCACATCGCACACGATGGCATGAAGCCTGCCTCCCTTGCGCGATGCCCGCTCGAAAAAGGACTGAACAATGTTCGGTCCCTCCTGCCTGGCTGCCATGACGTGGTCGAACGGCTGCTTGGCAGGCCTGTATGGCCGCGTGCGTGCAAAGTCATCTCCAAGGAACAAGTCTCGCAATGCCGCAAAACTCACCTCTGGCAGCAGCAGTTCCGTCACCCTGTCGCCCAGCCCAAGCGCATGCTTGTCTCCAGGGGCGCCGACAAGACGGTGCGTGTCCGACCCCTGGATGCAGTGCATCCGACGCGGATACTCCGGTTTGGAACCGTTGTAGAATGACGCCGTGCTGCGGCGTTTGCCGCTTTCTAGGTCCGTGACCTCAAGCGCATGCAAATTTGCGTCCTGCGTGTACGCAATCTTGGTCTGGCCGCCAAAGTCCAGATTCTGCATCGCAACCCCGTGGCTCGAATTGGCGTGGGCGGCAATGACCAGCCCGCCGGCCTGCGCCATCTCACGATAGGCTGTAAGTACGTCCGTGGTGGCGCCAACCTCCGTACTGCCGTCGTCCAGTTTTTCCGATGGCACATTCAATCGCAGCAGCAGGTGCTCAATCTCCCTAACAGTCATGTCGTCGGAGAAAATACCCAAAATGTGAAACCCCAGTGTCGCCGTAAACTCCACGCCCGGCAGCACCAGGATCTTGCTTCGCAAGCGGCGATATTCTGACAACCGCGATTTCTCTTCCGGCTTCAAGCGCTTCAGCCGTTCCAGAAGTTCCAATTCCTCAATCTCTTCCAGCATGGAAGCGTATCCGCGCACTGTGTTGTGGTCCGTGAAGGCGATGATGTCCAGACCTCGTTCTTCGCCCCTGCGCAGAATGTCCAGATAGGCCACCTCCGGGGCCAGATAGTCTGCCGAGGCTGGCGTGTGGACATGCAAGTCTGCTTTCTTCCATTCCATCTTCATGTGATCGTTGCTTCGTCTCTTTCTTCTCATACCTCTATCTCTTTCTGTTGCTGCTCCCTCCATGACACGTCCGGGCGCCGGCACAGCCAGCCCCCCCACTCCGTTCCCGTTGCCGAGAGTCAGCCTGAGTTGTGTCAGGAGATGCAGCCTTTACGATTTCTCAAGAGTATTGTAACATAAAAGCGTCTCTGCTCAAAGAAGCACCGATACGCAAGAAACGCAAAGGTTGGCCTGAAACTTGCATTGCCTCTCGTGAACGGCCGTCAACACGAACGGCTGCGCGGCCAGAATCGCATTTGACGCAGCCGACAGGGAGGTCGCTGTGCGCCGAAAGAAACGGTGGAGATTCCTTGCAACGCTGCTGCTGACCATCTTCCTGGCCGCCTGCACCACGGCCTGCTCGTTGATTGCGCCGAGGGCCGCGCCTGCGACCCAGCCACCGCCCGCGGCTTTTCCTTCCGCCCAAGCAGTAGCCCCTTCCGCGCCACAAACCCTTGGGCCCACCGCGCCTCCTCCGCCTCTCCCGGCGAATGAGCCTGGCACTTTTAACATTCTACTCCTGGGCAGCGATGCGCGCAAGGGAGAAACCGGCCCCTGGCGAACTGACGTCATCATGTGGGTCACCATCCGCCGCTCCGACAGGCAAGTGGGCGTCCTCAGCATCCCTCGCGACCTCTGGGTCAACATCCCCACCGTGGGGCAGAATCGCATCAACGTGGCAGACTACTACGGGGAACTGTACGACTATCCCGGCGGGGGGCCGGCCCTCGTAGCCGATACCCTTCAAAGCGAGTTCGGCCTGGAAACCCACCGCTACATCCGCCTGAACTTCGAGGCCTTCGAACAGGTCATCGATGCCATGGGCGGTATCACTGTTCAGGTAGATTGCCCCATCGAGGACAAGTTCCTTGACCCTTCCTCTCCGGACGGGTATCGCCTGCTCGAAGTGTCCGCCGGCAGCCAGGTCATGGACGGCAAGACCGCCCTCATGTTCGCCCGCTCCCGTCACGGCAGGGGCGACATCGACCGCACGCGACGGCAGCAGCGCGTCCTCATGGGCATCCGCGACCGCGCCCTGGACATCGCCATGATTCCGCGCATCCCCCGAATCTGGACATCGCTCCAGCGGTCCGTGGACACCGACCTGGGCCTTCAGGAGATTCTGTCCCTGGCGCTCCTGGCCAAGGACATCTCCGCGGACCAGATTCACGGCAGGGTCATCGACTTCACCATGGTCAGGGACTGGACCACGCCCCAGGGCTGGATGGTCTTGCTGCCAGACTACACCAAGATTCGCGAAGCCATCGCCACCCTGATGGACAGCCCGCCTCTGATGGAGGCATCCGCATATCCAGGAACGTGCCCGGAGTAGCAGTCGCGCCTGGGGGCTGCCATCTCTCCCCGTTTTGCCCTCACCCCGACTCCGTGCTAAACTCCAGAAAACAGGAGGCCAATCCGCAGGAGGTCCACCATGCCCGACGCCACGCTCGAATTCCTTCGCTCCGTGGTGGGCGCTGACAACGTATCTGTCACTGCAGCCGACCGCGAGGCCCACTCCCTCGACGAGTCCCATCACCCGCCCCACCTGCCCGACTACGTCGTTTGGCCCGAGAACGAGCAGCAAATTAGCCGCATCCTCGCCTACGCCGACGAACACCGCATCCCAGTCACGGCCAGGTCTGGCGGCTCTTCGCTGGACGGCAACCCGATTCCGGTCTTCGGCGGCATCGTCCTCTGCTTCTACCGCTGGGACCAGATTCTCGAAGTCAGGCCCGAAGACATGCTCTGCGTCGTCCAGCCCGGCATCATCTACGATGAACTGAATCGCAAACTCTCCAAATACGGCCTGTTCTTTCCGCCCGCTCCGGCCAGCCACGACGTCGCCACCATCGGCGGCATGGTCAACAACGGCTCCGGCGGCATGCACGCCTTCCGCTACGGCGTCACCCGCGACTACGTCTTGCAGTTGCGCGTGGTGCTTGCCGACGGACGCATTCTCAGAATCGGCTCGCAGGCGGCCAAGTCGGCCAGCGGCTACGACTTGGTGCGCCTGTTCGTGGGCAGCGAAGGAACTCTGGGCATCATCACAGAGGTCACCCTGAAACTCCGCGCCATCCCCGAAATATCTGCGGCCTTGGCCATCTTCCCCACCGTGAGCGATGCCGCCCGCGCGGCGTCGGAAATCATCGCGGCCGGCATCGTCCCTGGCGCTATGGAGTTGATGGATGCCGAGACGGTCGCCTACGCCAACCGCTACTGCAACCTCACGCTGCCCGAATCTCCGATGCTGGTCCTCGAGTTTCACGGCACGCCCTCCAGCGTGCGAGAAGAAGTGGGCATCGTGAAAGAAATCGTTGCGGAGTGCGGTTGCAGTCAGTACCAGCCTGCCACCACGGTGGCGGAACGCGAGCAAGTCTGGCAGGCGCGCAGCCAGGCCCACATGGCGGTCAAGGAACTGAACCGCGACTGCGTCGTCACCATCGGCGACATCGTCGTGCCCATCTCCAAATACCCCGATGCGGTGGCCCAGGCGCACGCTCTCGGCAAGAAGTACGGCGTCCGCGTCTGCACCTTTGGTCACGCGGGCGACGGCAACATTCACGCCGACACCATCGCCCGCCGCGACGTCCCTGGCGAGCCGGAACGCGGCCATCAGGTTCACGCCGACCTGATTCGCTGGGCGCTCAGCGTGGGCGGCACCGCCACGGGCGAGCATGGCATCGGCCTGGGCAAGCGCGAGTTCCTGGAAATCGAGCACGGGCCAGCCGTGGCCGTGATGAGGCAGATGAAGCGCCTGTTCGACCCCAACGGAATCTTGAATCCGGGCAAGATCTTCATGGACTAGATTGCCCGTCCCATCCAGAAAGGGGCATCCAAGGCCAAACATGAACTCCAATCTCCATCGAATCATCGTTTCCACACCCTTCCTCGTCGGCCCCGTCAATGTCTATCTGCTGGACGGCCCAGAGCCAGCGCTGGTGGATGCCGGGCCCAACACAGAGCAGGCCTGGACAACCTTACACGCTGGCCTCGCCGCTCACGGCCGCACCTTAGCCGACATCCGCCACCTGGTCATCACCCACACTCACCCAGACCACTTCGGGCTGGCAGCACGCATCGCCGCCGAGTCGGGCGCGCGAGTCTACAGCCACCACTACAACGTCGAACGACTCGCTGGTGCACAATCGGCAATGCAGAACCAGGACGACTGGATGATGCGACTCCTCCGGGAGGCCGGCGTGCCCCCGCGCGACCTTGAGGACATGCGCCAGGACTTTGGCGACTCCGAACAATACAGCCTGCCGGTGGTGGTGGATGTCGCACTCGATGATGGGGATTCGCTTCCCCTCGGCCAGGAGCACTGGGAGGTCGTGCACACGCCGGGCCATGCCAGGGGGCACATCTGCCTGTTCCACGAGCCAAGCGGCCGCCTTCTATCCGGCGACCACCTGATTCGCAACATCTCGTCCAACCCCATCGTAGAGCCGCCCCTGCCGGGAGAGGTGGAGCGGCCTCATACGCTCTCGCAGTACATCCGCTCATTGAAGAAGATCGCATCCATGAACGTTACAGTCGCGTATCCGGGGCATGGCGGCCCCATCACCGACACGCGAGGCCTCATTGCTCGGCGTCTGGAGTTCCACCGCAGAAGAGCGGAGCAAATCGCAGCAATCGTGGCGGAGAGCCCCAAGACTCCCTACCAGATTGCGCAAACCCTCTTTCCCACCTTGCGCGGAATGAATCTCTTCCTGGCCGTCTCGGAGACCATCGGCCACCTGGACATCCTGGAGGAGGAGGGACGGGTGCGGTCGGAGGGGGTGGATGGGTTGAGGCTGTATTCACTGGCCGAAAACGCGTAGACCGGGTCTTGTGCCCGAGTCCCCCGATTCAGCGCCGCACCACAGGCAGATAGAGATGATGGTCCAGCGTCGGCACGTCCGCGTAATAGGCCTGAACCGAGACATCATCCACAAAGGTGCCGTAACTGACTCCGCTGGCGTTTGAGGAAAACTGGAACACAAGGTACACACTGGGTTGCCCACAGAGCGAAATCTTGTACTTGCTCTTGTCGAAAGACTCCACGCACCAGCCGCCACATAGCGATTCTGCGTTGCCGTAGATGGGCACCATATCGTAGGATTTGCCTCCGTCATTCGTCCAGCCCACGCGGAGATAGTCGCCGTCGCCAAGCCATGTCCAGTGCGCAAAGTTGATCCTCACATCGGTGCAGCCGCTGAGGTCAAAGGGGCCGTAAGAAAGCGTGGTAGCATAGCCGGTAGTGTACATGCCGCTGCATGGAGTCTGGGCGCCCAGGGTTCCACCGCCGCCGCCCCACATGCTGTATGTCCCCCCGTGCGGATTGCAGTCACGCCTGCCCCAAAGGTATGGATCGCCTTCCCGGCCGATGTGCCAAAGCCCGCGCGGGAACTCGCCCTCGAAGTTCTCGGACATCAGGGTAACCCAGCCACCCTGCGGCTGGGGTGGTGCCGTGCTAGCGCCCGCAAACGTGGACACAAGGAGCATCAGGGCGAACGTGAAAATGGGCATCGTGTAGCGTCTCATCGGTCTGTCCTCATGTAATGTATTGGTTCAGCGTGAACTGGACGAGAACCTCAGTCCCGCAGGAGGCGCTGGACTGCTAGAAGTCCAAACCGCGTCAATATAGCCCCTTCGGTCTGGTCTGTCAATGCGTCGTCGCGACAACGCGGCACGTAAGCCGGGCTTCGAAGCCGACGACTCCCGATGCGCGAGCAGGCCGGGCTGCAAGTGCAGGCCCACGGCATGGGAACCCCCTCCCGAAGGTTCGGACCCTTCGGGAGGGTTGTTGTCACTCGATTACCAAATGGCCTTGCTCTTCACATCCTCGGCCAGCATCGCCATGAACTCGTCCAGCGGCTTCGCCTTCAGGTCTTCGCCCGTCCGCTTGCGGACCGCCACGGCACCGGCTTCCATCTCGCGATCGCCCACCACCAGCATGTAGGGAATCTTGTCTAGCTGCGCCTTGCGTATCTTGGCACCCATCCGCTCGCTGGAGTCGTCCACTTCCACACGGTAGTCTGCATCCCGCAGTTGCTTGGCCACAGTTTGCGCGTACGCGTTGTGGCGGTCCGCGATAGGAATCACGGCGGCCTGCACCGGCGCAAGCCACACGGGGAAAGCGCCCCCATACTGCTCGATCAGCCCCGCCACAAAACGCTCCATAGCCCCTAGAACCGTGCGGTGCACCATCACGGGCCGGTGAGGCTGTCCATCCTCGCCGACATACTCCAGGTCGAAACGTTCCGGGAAATTGAAGTCCACCTGGATGGTCGGCCCCTGCCAGGCGCGCCCCATCGCGTCCTTTACTTTTATGTCTATCGATGGGCCATAGAACTTCGCCTCGCCCTCGCCGCGCGTATAGTCCAGATTCTTGCGCTTCAGCGCGCCAATCAGGGCCTCTTCCGCCTGAAGCCAGTGCTCCTCAGCACCAACGTACTTGGACGTATCCTCCGGGTCTCGCACCGCCAGTTCGACAATGTACTCATCGTAGCCAAAGGTCTTCATCATGAACTGGGACAGG
>Ga0315554_1002122_pt1 | contig 11575 bp, 5 predicted proteins | sample SalMarSW160370MG_FD_202114 | JGI IMG/M metagenome (GOLD analysis project Ga0315554, IMG submission 202114) | Salt marsh sediment microbial communities from the Plum Island Ecosystem LTER, Massachusetts, United States - Salt Marsh Sediment SW1603-70 ... | reverse complement strand
GAACGTGAGTTATTTCCCTGGCATGGCGCTTATTGTGGCGACATTGACCTGACTGGATGGAGAAAACCCATATCGCACTATCGAAACATGTTGTACAATAATACCGAAAAACTTTATATGGCAGTTCAGGAACCTAATCCCGATTCCGGGAAAATTAAACAAACTATCTGGTCTGTTTGGCCAACATGGGAAAGTTGGACATGGCCGGGACACGAAGGGAAAGATATACAAGTGGAAGTGTATTCTAAGTATCCAAAGGTTCGGCTTTTCCTAAATAAAAAACTCATAGGCGAACAAGCTGCAACAGAAGAACAGCAGTTTAAAGCTACCTTTACCATTCCTTATGCACACGGCGAATTAAAAGCTGTAGGTTTAACAGATAATAAGGAAATTGAAACAACCATTTTGCAAACAACTGGAGAAGCTTCCAAAATAAAGCTAATTGCCGACCGTACAAATTTATTGGCGAATAGCCAGGATTTATCGTTTGTTACCATTGAGGTTACCGATAAAGATGGAAACCTGCAACCAAATGCAGAAAATCGGTTACAGTTCAATATAACTGGCCCGGGCGTAATTGCCGGTGTTGATAATGCCAATATTAAAAGCGCAGATTCGTATGCCGGCACTTCATGTAAAGCATGGAAAGGCAAGGCACTTGTCGTAATCAGAAGTACAAAAATTGCTGGCGATATTAAACTTACAGTAAACTCGCCGGGACTAACTGATGCAATCGTAACCATCAGGAGTGAGATGAAATAATGCAATTATTCAAGAATTAAATTTGTATATTTTTGTTTTTACATTTCTTTTATTACATCTATTATCAAGCAAGGAATCATTCCATGTTGAACTTCAAACAAATTCCAATCACTTATTTGGTTATCGTATCTCTAATCGCAACTTTGACCAGCGGATGTGCAAACACCGGAGAAACCAGGCAATTCCAATCGTTTGATTCGGACTGGCGATTTTATGCTGGTGAAATCAAAGGTGCCGAGAGACCGGAATTTAACGATTCTTCGTGGCTTAAAGTGGATGTTCCACACGACTGGAGTATTGAAGGACTTGCTCACTCCGAAGCGAAAGTCGAGGATGTAACGGAGTTGCCTATCGTCAGAGGAGGGTGGAAATTCAACAATGGTGATGATACACTTTGGAAGAACCCCGAATTCAACGACGGCTCCTGGCAAACCGTGAAACTTCCCGCGACGTGGGAGGAACATTCGAACTACACAGAGGACAACGTATATGGCTGGTTCCGCCGTGAACTGACGATCCCTGCGGATTTACAAGGGAAGGACATCATCATCAACGTTGGTAAAATTGACGACGCCGATGAAACTTTTTTCAACGGTGTGAAAGTAGGCGGCTTAGGTCATTTCCCACCCGAGTATGTGTCTGCCTGGGACATCTCCCGGCACTATAAAGTCCCTCATGAAATCATCCATTACGGCGGTAAAAACAACATTGCGGTTCGGGTTTTCGATGGTATCCAGGGAGGTGGAATCTATAACGACGGAACTAGAGTGGTGGAGGGAATATTTGAATCGACTTCCCCGGGTGGAAGCGGTGCGGGATATATAAACGCAGGCATAGGTTGGTACAGAAAAGTGTTCAAACTGCCCAGAAACATTCAAGGCAAGTGTGTGTTCATCGAATTCGATGGTGTGTATATGAACAGTGATGTCTGGCTCAATAGTGTGCATCTCGGCAACCGACCGTACGGCTACTCCAGCTTTCAATATGAATTAACTCCGCATTTGAAATTTGGTGATGAGAGAAATGTTCTGGTAGTCCGGGCTAATGTGCAGCAGCCGTGCTCGCGTTGGTATTCAGGCGCAGGTATTTACCGGCATGTGCGTCTGACGGTAACAGACCCAGTTCACATCGCGCAATGGGGAACGTATGTTACCACACCAGAAGTAACTGAAAATGAAGCGACGGTTCGCGTTGAAACGAAGATCCGGAATCAATCCACATCAGTTCAAGAAGTAATGCTTGAAACCGTCATTAAGGATGATACTGGACGCGAAATTGCTAACAGCAGCTCCATTCAAAAAGTGGAAGCGAAAAGCATCAGCATATTTGAACAGTTCATAAAAGTTCCAAAACCAAAATTATGGTCATTGGAAAATCTCCGGCTGTACCACGTTGAATCCAAAGTACAAACGAACGGCCGAATAGTAGATGCTAGCGTCACACATTTCGGTATCCGCACGTTTGAATTTACTATAGACAAAGGATTCTTCTTAAACGGCAAACACGTCAATGTGAAGGGCGTGTGCGAGCACCACGATCAGGGCAGTTTGGGAGCCGCAGTGTACAAGCGGGCAATTGAGCGTCAATTGGAAATCTTGAAAAGCATGGGATGCAACGCTATACGCACGAGCCACAATCCGCCAACTCCTGAACTGCTGGATTTGTGCGATCGAATGGGATTTTTGATTATGGACGAAGCGTTCGACGAATGGAAAAGAGCGAAGACTATGTATGGATACGGCCGGTTTTTTGACGAGTGGAGCGAGAGGGATCTGACAGACATGATTCATCGCGACAGAAACCATCCCAGCATAATTCTGTGGAGTATCGGCAACGAAATCGGCGAACAGGAAAGTGCCGATGCTTATGAAATGTCGAAGCGGCTTGTGGATATCTGTCACAGAGAAGACCCGACGCGGCCTGTCTCCTCAGCATGCAATTTAGCGGAATCAGCAGATAAAAACGGTTTTTCAAAATCGCTCGATGTATTTGGTATTAATTATCAATTGCCCCTTTATGGGGCTTTGAAGGGAAAGGCGAAACTGATCGGCTCTGAAACTGCATCGGCTGTCAGTACCCGAGGAGAATACAACCTGGTACTGGACAACGGCTCTCTGAAAATCATAAAACAGCTAAACAATCAATGCACTTCTTACGATGATAGCACGGCACAATCATACCTTAAGGCAATTAAAAACGCGCCCTGGTTTGCAGGCGAATTCGTGTGGACGGGTTTCGATTACATCGGTGAACCCTCGCCTTTCCCCTGGCCTTCAGCAAGTTCCTATTTCGGTATGGTTGATTTGTGCGGTTTTCCCAAAGACCGCTATTACCTTTACCAAAGCCAGTGGACAGACAAACCTATGGTTCACATTCTTCCACACTGGAATTGGCAGGGTTTTGAGGGTCAGGAAATTCCTGTCTGGAGTTACAGCAATTGCGAGTCGGTGGAATTGTTTTTGAACGGAAAATCACTTGGCGAAAAGAAATTCAGCGATACAAAAAATTTACATGTTGTATGGAATGTCCCGTACGCTCCGGGTACGTTAAAAGCAATTGCCAAAAACAACGGGAAGACAGTATGCACGGACGAAGTCCAAACAGCAGGCGCTCCGGCTAAAATAGTGTTGTCGCCCGACCGGAACAAAATCAATGCAGATGGGGAAGATCTTTCGAATATCAAGATTGAGATTGTAGACAAAGATGGACGTATTTGCCCTAATGCTGATAATCTGGTAAAATTTAAAATTGAAGGCTCGGGCGTCATCGTCGGCGTCGGCAATGGTAACCCAGTCAGCCATGAATATTTTAAAGCTAACGAGCGAAAGGCATTCCATGGACTGTGTCTCGCTATTGTTCAATCGAAACGCGAACGAGGCACAATCCGTCTTTCAGCAGAATCCGAAGGTCTTCAGGCGGCCGAGGTTTTAATTCAAGCAAAATAAGGAATCCAAGGATATATCTTTTTAAACAACTGTAAAAGAATTTAAAGAAATATTTTTATGCATTAATTCAGAAGAATATGAAATATCCTGATTGTATTTGCAATTTATATATTAAGTGAGCAAGTTTGTGTTACTAAAATAACTGGCAACGAGGTAGAAACGTAAAAAGACTATATTTTAGTAACAAATCTCAATAAGTTATCGGACCGATGATTTGAACGGTATTCGACTTCTTCCAGGTGCTTCGGGAAATGATACCTTGAAACATTCCTATAATTATATAATCCATGTTTAGCAAACGATCAAAAACCCATCGATGCCTTTCAATCCGAGCACGATAATTACTTTCGCCTTGCCTCATTCTGCTAGTGCGAGCTTGAATTTTTTTGACATGTTGGGTCGTGAAGTAGCGACTCTCCTGGATGGCTATACGACATTAGGCACTCACGAAGTCCAATTCAATGCAACGATCTTGCTTCTGGAGTTTATTTTTACAAATTAGCAAGCGGTAACTTCACAGAAGTGAAGAAGATGATGCTGGTGAAATAAGGTCGCAATTATAATGCCTTAATTTCTTTTATAAGATGAAGGAGCTCTGAAATAAATGAAACTAATATTCATTTTAATAATCAGTCTGTTCCCTATTATTTCTCAGGGACAAGATGTGAAAAGTTTTAGACGGGTAAAGGATAGAATAGATGTTACTCTTTCGGAGGGGACACTTAGCATTTATCCCTTATCAGATAATGCTGTAAGAATCAAGTTCTATAAAGGTGTCGAAGTACAGATGCCTGAACTTGTTTTTACATCAAGTGTTCGAACTCCCAAGTTTCAAGTTTCCAATACATCGTCAAAACTTGAAATAAAAGAGAAAAACATTATTGTGGAACTGGATAAGCAAACTGGCAAATTATCTTTTGAAGATAATTCCGGAAAAATATTCCTGAGTGAAAAAGCAGGAACGCGGAAGTTGTTGCCCGATTCTGTTATGGGCGAACCGTGCTTTATAGCTGAGCAGAGTTTTGAGTCGCCAGCCGAAGAATATATTTTTGGATTGGGACAGTTTCAGGATGGGCATTACAATTTAAGGAATGTTAGCCGAAAGTTAACACAAGTTAATTCACAGATTTCTATTCCATATATTTATTCTAGCAAAGGGTACGGATTACTTTGGCATCAGTATGGGCTTACCGATTTTAATCCGGCCGATAATTTTGTTACACTCGAAAAACAGGAGCGCTCAACCTCCGGTAACAATCAATTGGTAGAAGTTACCACAGTCTCAGGAACACAAAAAGTATCGCAGAACCAATCGCTTTACAATGGAAAATTTAAGGTTCTTTCAGATGGAGTTTATTCTATATTTCTTGATTTAGGTGATATGGACAACCGTCAATATGTTGTTATTGATGGGAAACCGTGTATTGACATAAGTAATTTTTGGCTTCCGCCAACCGTAAGTGTTTTGTTGGATTTAAAAGCCGGAGAACATCAATTGCAGTTGGTTTGCAAATCAAGCAACACACCAAAAGTATCATGGAAACTTATAGATAATTTAACCACATTTCGTTCGCCCAACGCAAAGCTGCTTGATTATATTGTGTTTTACGGACCTTCAGCAGACAGCGCAATAGCTACATACCGAAATCTTTCGGGTAATGTGCCATTGTTTCCTCTATGGGCGTATGGCTTTTGGCAATGCCGTGAACGCTACACATCTGGCACCCACTTAGTTGAAACGGTAAGGGAGTTCCGTAAAAGAAATCTTCCGATGGATGTGATTGTTCAGGATTGGCAATACTGGGGCAACAATGGCTGGGGTGTTCCAAAGTTCGACGAAACCCATTATCCCAATCCATCAGGTTTTATAAAGGAATTACACGATTTAAATGCCCATTTTAACATTTCGATTTGGTCAAACCCGGATAAGAATTCGGAAATCGGAAAAGAGTATCTGGCTAAAAATCTTTATATACCGAATAGTCGCTGGTTAGATTATTTCAATCCGATTACAAGGAAAAACTACTGGAATACCTTAAAAGAAAATTTGTTTACCCATGGTGTCGATTCATGGTGGATGGATGCTACCGAACCCGAAAACGATGCTTTAAAAGGAGAAAAAACATACATGGGATTAGGCGATTTTTACCGCTTAACCTATCCACTACTGGTAAGCCAGGCTGTTTATGAAGGACAACGCGAAACCACTTTGGATAAACGGGTTTGTATCCTCACTCGGTCGGCTTTCCTTGGCCAGCAAAAATATGGAATCATCAACTGGTCGGGTGATATTGGTGGAACATGGGACTCATACAAGCGGCAAATTGTAGCAGGATTAAATTATACCATTACAGGTTTACCATATTGGACGACCGATATAGGCGGATTCTTTCGTCCCGGAAAATCACAATATACTGATGAAAAATTCCAAGAGCTACTTACTCGGTGGTATCAGTGGGGCGCATTCAATCCGATCTTTCGTATTCATGGATACCAAACCGAAACCGAGCCATGGAAATACGGGCAACAAGTTGAAGATAACATGCGGAAGATGCTCAATCTGCGCTATCGGTTACTTCCTTATATTTATTCCGAAGCATGGCAGGTTACAAAAAACGGATCAACCTTGATGCGTCCGTTAGTAATGGACTTTAACGGTGATACTGTCGCACTGAACCAGCAATTTGAATATATGTTTGGTCAGGCGTTTCTAGTAGCTCCGGTTATAGAACCTAATATCAATGAGTGGAATGTATATTTACCAGAATCAACTGCCTGGTACGATTTCTGGACCGGCAAGCGTTTTGATGGAGGCAGAACAATTAAAACTGCCACTCCCATGGATAAAATTCCTCTTTTTGTCAAAGCCGGCTCCATTATCCCAATGGGTAAGTTTATTCAGTTTACCGGACAAAAATCTGTAGACACGCTTGAAATACGAATCTATCAAGGTGCGAACGGCAGGTTCGATTTATACGAAGACGAAGGTGATAACTATAATTATGAAAAAAGGATTTATTCTTTAATAACATTTAAATGGAGTGATACGAAAAAATTGTTAACCATCGAGGCAAGAAAAGGAAAATATCCCGGTATGCTCAGGGGACGTACTTTCAATATTCTGTTGGTTAACGAAAACAGAGGAATCGGAGTTGATATTTCTTCAACGATGGACAAGAGGATCAAATATTCCGGTAAGAAAACTGTAATAAAATTTTAAAAACAAAGGAATAAGCTATCTATGAAAAATATTATTGCGTTGATCCTGATTTCAATATGCCTATTTTACCAATCGATAGATGCCCGGGAAAATCACAAGAATAGAGCAATTATACTAACAGATATTGAAGCTGATCCCGACGATACTGAATCGATGGTACGTTTGCTTTTATATTCAAATGAAATTGATATAAAGGGATTAATTGCTACAACCTCTTGTTGGCATAAAACAAGAGTCGATCCTGAATCAATAAAAAAAATAATTCAAGCCTATGGCAAAGTACAACCTAACCTTATTAAACACGAATATGGTTTCCCTAAAGCCGAAATTCTATTAAAGAAAGTAAAACACGGATTGCCAAAATATGGAATGCTGGGAGTTGGTGATGGGAAAGATTCAGAAGGTTCGGATTGGATTATAAAAGTACTTGAAGAAAAAGATGAGCGTCCATTATGGATATCAGTTTGGGGAGGTGTCAATACGCTTGCTCAGGCATTATATGATATTAAAAAAACAAAAATAGAAGCAGAAGCCAAAAAGCTGATAGCAAAACTCAGGGTTTATACAATATCCGACCAGGATGACAGCGGTATATGGATTAGAAATAATTTTCCTGACTTGTTTTACATTGTAAGTCCGGGCGACGATTACGGCAGTGCGACATGGAGCGCAATTAATAGTTTTATAAAAGGTATAAATAATAGGGAGATCAGCAATACTTGGCTGGCACAAAATATTCAACAAAATCATGGTCCTCTCGGCGCTGAATATCCTGATGTGGCCTGGGGAATGGAGGGAGATACTCCATCATGGCTGAATCTAATTCCCAATGGATTAAGTATTCCGGAACATCCTGAATGGGGCGGCTGGGGAGGTCGTTACGGATTTTATAAACCGGATTTTACATTGACTAAGAAAGGCGGCTCGGATGTTCCTATTGCACCTGAGACAAGGGAAATCTGGACAAACGCAATTGATAGTTATACTCCATATGTTTTTAGTGAATATGGACGGGCAGTAAAACAGGATACCATTACTTTTACCAACTATAAAGTAACTTTGTGGCGTTGGCGAGATGATTTTCAAAATGATTTTGCAGCACGAATGGATTGGTGTATAAAATCATATCAAGAAGCCAATCATCCACCAGCTCCTGCATTAGGGCATCCCAAACAAATAACTGTAAAATCAGGAGAGGGCTTTGGCTTGGATGCAAGCGGCTCTACCGATCCCGATGGAGACAATCTTAGTTTCCTATGGTTTAATTATCCCGAGGCAGGTACATATAAGAAATTCATAAAAGTTGATGGGGCGGAGAATGCGCACGGAGCATACGTGATAGCTCCAGTTGTTGAAAAAAATGAAACTGCACATTTCATTTTAAAGGTTACTGACAAAGGTAAACCGCCATTAACTCGGTATAAACGGGTAATTGTGAATATATTACCAAAATGAAATAAGAGTTGATACTAGGTATTAAATGAAAATAATCCCCATTTTTCAAAAGCATATAAATAATTCACAAATCATATGAGAACCATGAAAAAACTGTCGCTTTTAATTTCAGTCTTGTTTGCCTTCTATGTGTTTTCTCATGCGCAAAACAATATCAATAAAACAGAAGGTGAACCCGCTTCAACAAATATCAGTGGCGCAGAATATCCTCGAATCCTGCCGGACAATCGTGTAATTTTTCGTATCAAAGCACCTGATGCTCAAAAAGTTCAAGCAGATTTACTTAAAAAGTACGATATGGTGAAAGATGCCACTGGAGTCTGGGAAGTTACAACCGATCCGATTGTTGAAGGATTTCATTATTACTCGTTGTTTATTAACGGCGTTCCAATTTGTGATCACTCAAGTCAAACGTTTTACGGTATGGGGAGAATGGCAAGCGGTATAGATATTCCCGAAAAAGGTGTTGATTATTATTTAGCTAAAAATGTCCCTCACGGACAGATCAGGCAGGTACGCTACTATTCAAATATTACAAAATCATGGAGAAGAGCTTTTGTTTATACTCCGCCAGGATATGACATAAAACTTAATGAAAGGTATCCTGTCCTTTATCTTCAACATGGCGGTGGAGAAGATGAAACAGGCTGGCCAAACCAAGGCAAAGTTGATTTTATATTGGATAACTTGATTGCGGAAGGAAAAGCAAAACCAATGTTGATAGTAATGGATCGGGGATATGCCGTAGATCCGAATGCTCCTAAAAACGACAGAGAATCAGGAATTAGACGAATGTTACAGGGCAATCAAACATTGACGGATGTATTTATCAAAGAGATTATTCCAACTATAGATAAAGAATTTAGAACCATTACAGACCGAGAGCATCGTGCTATGGCTGGTCTTTCGATGGGTGGATTCCAATCATTCCAGATTACCCTAACCAATCTTGATAAATTCGCTTATATCGGCGGATTCAGCGGTGCAGGTTTTATGATGCCTGGTACTGATATAAAAGAAATGTATAATGGTGTCTGGACGGATGTAGAGGTTTTTAATAAAAAGGTAAAACTTGTATATATGAGCATTGGTACAGCAGAACCGGAAAGGATGTATCAATCAGTCAACAATTTTCATAAAGAATTGGAAAAAGCCGGTATTAAACATCTTTATTATGAGTCTCCCGGAACATCACATGAATGGTTGACATGGAGAAGATCTTTAAATCAGTTTGCAAGTTTGCTTTTTAAATAATGTAAAGGACTGTAAAAATGAAAATAAGATTAATTACTTTAGTATTACTTTTTATGATTAGCGGGGTCTGCATAGCGCAAAGCAATGATTTCACTCAAGATGCTCAATCAGCGGCAACAAATATTATTGGAATAGAATATCCCAAAGTTGATTCACAATTAAGAGCAATCTTTCGTGTTGAAGCTCCCAATGCACAAAAAGTTCAGCTTGATCTTAAAGAAATTTATGATATGACAAAGGGTGACGATGGCGTATGGACAGTAATAACCAAACCATTAGACCACGGATTTCACTATTACTATCTGATGATTGATGGTTATCGTTTTTCTGATCCTGCCAGTGAATCATTTTTTGGTGTTGGCAGAATGATGAGCGGGATTGAAATTCCTGCTCCCGATCGGGAATTCTATATACCGAAAAATATTCCCCATGGTCAAATAAGAGAATGCTACTATCTATCGGGAATTAAAAAAGGTTATAATAGAATTTATGTTTACACACCACCTGACTATGAAAAAAATGTAAAAAAACATTACCCGGTCCTTTATCTTCAGCATGGAATGGGTGAAGATGAGACAGGTTGGGGTACTCAAGGCAAAATGAATATTATTATTGATAATTTGATTGCCGAAGGGCGTTGCAAACCGATGATTATTGTGATGTCTAACGGTGAATGCAGTACGCTTTTTAGACCTAAACAAGGAGAGGATGTGAATGCAGCCCGTCAGCGCTTTGGGGTGGATTTCACTCCTATACTGTTAAATGAAATTATTCCTTATATTGAAAAAACTTTTAGAGTGCTTACCGATAGGGATCATCGTGCAATGGCTGGTTTATCGTGGGGCGGTTTCCAAACTTTCCAGATTGGATTGAATAACCTGGATAAGTTTTCATACCTCGGAGGATTTAGCGGTGCCGGTATGTTTAATCCCGCAACGGAACTTAAAACAGCTTACAATGGTGTTTTCAGTAATCCTCAAGCTTTCAACAAAAAAGTTCACGCTTTCTTTTTAGGTATTGGTACTGTGGAAGGACAACGAATGAAATCGCTTAGCGATGCCCTTAAAGCAGCAGGAATCAATAACACCTATTACGAATCGGAAGGAACAGCTCATGAATGGCTGACCTGGCGCAGATGTCTGCATAAATTTGCTCCTTTACTATTTCAAAAATAGTAAGTTCTCTTTTATTGATTAATTGGAGGAAAAGGGAATAAGACAATCAACTTATTCCCTTCTCATTAAATAATCCTGTTGAAAGCGGAATAAAACAAATTAAGTTGTAGAACTTTTCAAAGCTTTAAGGTCTATATGTACTTGTAGATAAAAAGGATAAATGATGAAACGATTTATGTTTTTACTATTTTCATTAGTATACATCAACTGTTTCAGCCAGCAATATTCAAAAAGTTGGAAAGATATGAACTATGCCGGTGATACATTGACATGTCATATGTTGGATATATATTTACCCGAAATACATAAGCCGACCTATCCGGTTGTGATTGTAATTTATGGCAGTGCATGGTTGGGAAATAATTTGAAAGGGGCTGATCTTAAAACTTTAGGTAAGGCATTGCTCGATGCCGGTTTTGCCATAGTTACTCCTAACCATCGTGCTAGTACTGACGCAAAATTCCCGGCACAAATAAATGATATCAAAGCCGTTGTAAGGTTTGTTCGAGCAAATGCTCAGAAATATCAATTTGATACTTCGTTTGTCGGAATTACTGGGAGTTCATCGGGTGGACACCTGTCGGCACTTGCAGGGACTTCGGGATTTATAAAACAATATATGGTCGGCTCAGCAACCGCTGATATTGAAGGCAATGTCGGTCAATATACATCATATAGCAGTTTCGTCAATGCTGTAGTTGACTGGTTTGGCCCTACAAATTTTCTTGTTATGGATTCTTGCGGAAGCAGAATGGCTCATAATG
>Ga0315554_1002121_pt1 | contig 11578 bp, 11 predicted proteins | sample SalMarSW160370MG_FD_202114 | JGI IMG/M metagenome (GOLD analysis project Ga0315554, IMG submission 202114) | Salt marsh sediment microbial communities from the Plum Island Ecosystem LTER, Massachusetts, United States - Salt Marsh Sediment SW1603-70 ... | reverse complement strand
CCTGACAATGTTCGGCGATGGAGGGGAAGAGAGTTCAGCCACGACTGCGGCGCCGACGACGAGCGTGGACGTCTTTTCCGGGTCGTGGGTCCGGCTTCCTGCCACCGATCCGGCCTTCGGCGGTGAAGACGACCAAGAGATGTTTGCAGTGACCAGTGGCGGTCCGGGCCTCGTCGCCGTCGGGTACGACGGGCCGGTCGGTGGTATGGATGCTGCGGTGTGGACCTCTGCTGACGGGGTCGCCTGGTCCCGCGTGTCTGATTCCGTGGCATTTGGTGGCGAGGGTGACCAGCAGATGTGGTCGGTGACCGCCGGTGGTCCGGGCCTGGTGGCCGTCGGACGTGACGAATCCGCTGCGGCGGTGTGGACCTCTGCTGACGGGGTCGCCTGGTCTCGGGTGCCTGATGATGACGGGGTCTTTGGGGGTGAGGACGTACCCATTCTGCGAGGGGTGGCTGCCGCCGGCCCTGGTGTGGTCGCGGTCGGATGCGACGGCAGCGATGCGGCGGTGTGGACCTCTGCGGATGCGGTCACTTGGTCCCGGGTGCCCCACGACGAGGCCGTCTTTGGAGGAGCGGACAACGCTTGCATCTTCGCCGTCACCGTCGGCGGCCCGGGCCTGGTGGCCGTCGGGGACGACGGTCCGGTTGGGGACGAGTACGCCGTGGTGTGGACGTCGCCCGACGGGCTCACCTGGTCCCGGATGCCTCACGATGAGGAGGTCTTTGGCGGCGCCGGCACGCAGGAGATGAGATCGGTGATTGCGGGCGGTCCGGGTCTGGTCGCCGTGGGCTACGACGAATCGGGTGGCGATGCGGACGCGGCGGTGTGGACATCGGTGGACGGGCTCACCTGGTCCCAGGTGCCTCACGACGAGGCGATCTTCGGCGGCGAAGAGACCCAGCAGATGTGGTCGGTGACTGCGGGCGCCCCGGGTCTGGTTGCCGTCGGAGCTGGCAGTGGGAACGCGGTGGTGTGGACCTCCACTGACGGACTCGCCTGGACACAGGTTCCGTACGACGATGCGGTCTTCGGCGGTGAAGGCCGCCGGGTCATTCGGGGAATCAGCGCCGGTGGCCCGGGGCTGGTGGGCGTCGGTTTCGCAGGCACGGCCGGGACTATGGATGCCGCCGTCTGGGTGCAGAGCACCGGCTAGCGAGGCCTCTGCCTAGCTAGTGAGCCGCTCGTACAGACCCAGCAGCACCTTCTGTTCTTCGCCCCAGTTGTAGGTGCAAATGGCGGCGCGGGTAGCAGCCCGGAAGCGGGCGTTGGCCTCCGGGTCGTCGACGATGGCGCGTACCGCCTCGGCGATGCTCTCGGGATCGTCGGGGTTGCAGACGGTCCCCACGCCGGTTTCCTTGACCACGCGGCCCATCTCCTCGTAGTCGGAGGCGACGACGGGGATACCGGCCATCATGTACTCGAAGAGCTTGTTGGGCAGCGACCATCGGTACGACAGTGAGTTGCCTCGGATCACGCACATGCCGACGTCGGCGCTGGCCGTGTAGAAGAGCAGCTCGTCGTTGGGGATGGGCCCGAAGAACTTCACCTTGTCGGTGAGACCCCACGTGCGCACCATCTCTTCGAGCGCGGGCCGGTGATAGCCGTATCCGACGACGACCAGCACGCAGTTCTGCAGCAGCGTGGCCGCCTCGATGCTCTCCTCGATGCCCCGGAACTCCTGGATGGAGCCCTGGTAGATGAGGATGCGCTGGTCCTGCGGGATGGCGAGCTTCTCGTGCAGGTCCCAGCCCGCTTCGACTTCGATGATCTCCGGCACGTTGCGGAGCAGGGTGGGGAAGGGTATGTGATAGCGGTCCACGACGTGCTGGGCCCTGCTGCGGGTGGTCCAGATGGCCGCGTCGACGTGCCGGAGGCCGCGGCGTTCGGCGACGGTGGCGCGGAACCGCTGCCAGTGGGTCATGCGGGAGCGCTCCGTGGCCAGCTCGTGGGAGTCGTAGACCAGCCTGGTGCCGGGTCGCTTCTGTTTGCACCGGACTCCGACGGCCAGGGTGTTGAGGTCGTGGCAGTGCCATACCTCGGCGTTGGTGGCGAGTCCGGCCTTGGCGAAGCGGCGGTTGATGGCGAAGGTGCGCGTCGCTCGCATGAGTCGACCGAAGAGGAGCTTCACGACGCCGAATGCGAGACGGGCGATGCGCGAGATGCCGCGCAGCACGGTGGTGGATGTCCGCACCCAGAAGCCGCTCCGTTTGGCGCCGCCGGAGACTGGTGAGCGGCGCGCCGGGACCTCGATGGTTCGGTCCTGACCCGGCGTAGCGGTCGATGCGGGGATGACCCGGCTGTACTTGCGGATGCGCTCCTCGTCGAGCTCTTCGCCGGTGAGGCGGGCGTGGCGCTCCTCGACGCCGACGACAAAGCGGGCGTGGGCCTTCTGAGCGGCATGCATGCCGAAAGAGAGGCGGCTGACCCGCACCACCTTGATTCCGTCGGGTGTGGTCTCGCGCTCGGCGGTGACGCCGGGCACGTGGATGGCGGCCACGGTGACGTCGTGGCCGGCTTTTACCAGCGACTTCGCCTCCTTGGTGACCCGGGCGTCGTACTCGAAGGAGTTCTTCACGAACATGCACACTTTCATGAGATCTCCTCGCGGAGCAGGTCGAGGAGGTGAACCGTTTCCTCCGGATGATCGGCGGGATGGCCGACGACGCGAACGTTGGGCAGAGCGGCGACACGGGAGGCGTCTTCCTTGGTGGCTACGCCTACGGCCAGGCAGGTAGTCATGAAATCGAGCCACTCCTCGGACGGTTCACCGCCGGTCTCGGCGCCGGCCACCATTCGCTCCACCCGCGGTGAGTCGAGAGTCCGCACCAGGTCGTAGGCGGGCTCGTCCAGGACGGCGCCGGCGCCCACGATGAGGGCGTTGCCTCTGCCCGAGGGCTCGACGCGGGCCCACGGGGCGAGTGCTCGCACCGCCTCGACGGCGGTCTCGCCGCCGATGTACACCAGCACGGGACGGTCGTCGTCGGCCTGCTTGTCGGAGCGCTGCAGGCGGCGCAGCAGCCGGTAGATCCACCCCCGCAGGCCCGGGTCGGTGCGCGCCGCCTCGGCGGCACGGTCCCGCGCCGACACGCGGGGGACGACACGAGGTGGCATCACACCAAACGTCGGCGGCAGGGTGACCAGCGGCTCATCGAGGTGGATCGTCCACGAGATCGAACGAATCTTGTGCCATGCCTCGGATGCCGAGGCGGTCTCGGTGAGCACCTTCGACCATTCGCGGCGTCTGATGAGCACGAATGCGGGGAAGTCCCAGGGCCCCCAGGCCGCGTCGCCCGAGACCGTGTCGAGCCCGTGGTAGGCGACGGTGGCTATGGAGGCTCGAGGGGTGGAGTCGAGCAGGCGCACGGATCGATCCAGCAGGCGGGGGTGCAGGCCGGCGGCGCCGGAGACCACGGCTATGTACTCGCCGGAGGCGGCGGCGACGGCCCGGAGGAACCGGTGCTGTCTCGTCCCGGTGGCGTCGGGCAGACTTCGCAGGCGGTCCTCTCCGCGTGGCGCGGCGGAGGCGAGAGGGAACAACGCCTCCCAGTCGTTGAGGCGCTGTGCCTGCATCTGCGAGAGCAGCTCGGCGCCGCGGGCGTCGGCGTTGGAAGCCACGATCATGGTGACCTTGGGCACGCGGAACCGGCCGTCCTCTTTGCGGTAGAAGCGGTGCGGGATGAGATTGGTGATGAGGTCGGCGTTGGCGGCCCGGTCCCGCTCCCGCCAGCCCTCGTCGGGATGGGACTCCTCCTGCCCCTGGTGGTAGATGGCGGCTTGGTTCACCGGGACGAAGAAGAACCCGGCCGCAAAGAGGCGCCAGCCCAGCTCGGTGTCCTCGCCCCCCCAGCGGGAGAACTCGCTGCAGAAACCGCCGACCCTGAGGAACGCATAGCGGCCCATCGAGCAGTTGCCGGTGAGCAGGCTGCGGAACGCCTCGTTCCCATGGCGGAGTTCGGCGGTGCGGCGGTAGAAGGTGCGCCGCCAATCCTCCGGCTCGAAGGCCTCGACGGTGGGCGAGTCCCCTTTGACCAGGCGGCGCACGTCGACGGCTCCCGAGGCCAGGTCGGCCGGATCGATCGCAGTCGAGTCGACGTTCTGCCGGGAACCGACGACGACGAGGTTGTCGGCCCGGTGGTGCCAGGTCATGTGGCCGGCCACCAGCTCGGGATCGGGCAGGCAGTCGGCGTCGACGAACAGCACGATGTCGGTGTCGGCGTTGAAGGCTCCGAGGGTGCGCGCCTTTCCGGCGCCGTAGCCGTCCCGCTCCTGCCGCACGTAGCCGACGTTTAGATGGGAACGCGCCTCCTCGACGGCCGGGGTCACGTCGTCTTCGGAGCCGTCGTCGGCCACAACCACCGATATCAGCTCCGGGGGGTAGCCGCGCTGGGCGGCGAGGCCGGCCAGGGTGCGGCGCAGCAGCTCGACTCGGTTGTAGACCGGGATGACCACGGCGACGCTGAGCCGGGGCTCGCCGACGGGAACGTCGGCGAGGGAGCGGTAGTCGTTCTCGGGCGCGATGAGGCGTGGCATCGGCGCCTCATTGTCGCATGCAGGGCCGGAAGGACCGCAGCCGCCGGTGCCGGTGGCGGGCATGCAGGCGGGACGGTGGAAGGGGAATAGACTCCCGGCGGGCGATCGCCCTCATTCCGATGCACCAACGAGCCCGCTTCTTCGAGCAGGAGACCTGGACCGCCGGGGTCATCGGCCTCGGCTACGTGGGCCTGCCTCTCGCCGTTAACGCGGTGCAGCGCGGGCTGCGCGTCGTCGGCTTCGACACCGACGGGGAAACGGTGGACCGGATCGGCAAGGGGATCTCGGGCGTTGAGGACGTCTCGGACGAGGTTCTGCGGTCGGCCCTCGGCGGCGGGCTCGAAGTGACCGCCGAGGAGAGCCGGCTCGGTGAGGCCGACGCTCTCTTCATCTGTGTTCCCAGCCCGCTGACCCGGCACCGCCAGCCGGACATGAGCTACATCGAGGCGGCGGCGGCGACCGTTTCCCGGGTGGTGCGCCCGGGCATGCTGGTGTCGCTGGAGTCGACCACCTACCCGGGCACCACCGAGGATCTCATCGCGCCGGCAGCGGCGGCGGGAGGCCTCCACGTGGGAGTCGACGTCTTCGTCTGCTACTCGCCGGAACGGGTCGACCCGGGCATGGGACGTTCGCTGGCCTCCATCCCCAGGGTGGTGGGCGGCGTAGGCGAAGCCTCCGGCGAGGTGGCGTCCGCCGCGTACGGGCGCCTGGTCGACGAGGTGCACGTGGTCTCGACGCCGGGGACGGCGGAGATGGCGAAGCTGCTCGAGAACACCTATCGGGCGGTGAACATCGCCCTGATCAATGAAATGGCGCAGCTTGCTCACCAGCTCGACATCGACATCTGGGAGGTGGTCGCCGCCGCCGCCACCAAGCCGTTCGGTTTCCAGGCCTTCTATCCCGGGCCGGGGGTGGGCGGGCACTGCATCCCTCTCGACCCGCAGTACCTGGCCTGGCGTGCCAAGAGGGCCGGCTTCACCACCCGGTTCATCGACCTGGCCGATGAGGCGAACCGCCAGATGCCCGTCTACGTGGCCGACCGCGTCGCCAGCCTGCTGAAGCGTCGCGGCGTGGCGGTCGCGGGCGCCAAGGTGCTCGGCGTTGGCCTGGCCTTCAAGGCCAATGTGGCCGACGATAGGGAGTCGCCGGCGGCGGATGTGCTGCGGGAGCTGGCCGCTCGCGGGGCCGCCGTGTCGGTGTGGGATCCGCTGGTCGACGTAGCCGGGATCGAAGGCCGCGGCTTCGCAGCGGTGGAAGGCGCAGATGGGGATTACGCGGTTGCGGTGATCCTCACCGACCACGACGTCTTCGACTGCGAGGCGATCGCCGCCGCAGTACCGGTCGTCTTCGATGCAAGGGGGGCGTTCGCCCGGCGCGGCCTGAACGCCGACAACGTCGAGGCGTTGTGAGGGCGCTGCTCGTCACCTCGGTGCATCAGCCCGACGATCCCCGCATACGCGAGCGCACCTTGGTCGCCCTGGCCCGAGAGTTCGAGGTTCGCTACGCCTGCCGGACCCCCGGTCCCAGCCGCGGGGGCGACCACGAGTGGATCGAGATGAAGGGGAGCCGTATGCGGCGCTGGTGGGGGGCGCTGCGGCAGATGCTCAGGAGCGACCTGGATGTGGTGTCGCTGCACGACCCGGAGCTGATCCCGGCTGCATTGCTCGCCCGGCTGATCCGGCGGGTGCCCCTAGTGGTGGACGTGCACGAGGACGTGCCGGCCCAGATCCGTCACAAGCCGTGGCGGCTGCGCTTCCTGCGGCCTCCCGCGGCGCGACTGGCCCGGTTCTTTCTTCGTCTGGCCGAGCGCTTCTGCATGATCACGCTGGCCGAGCCCGGCTATCGCAGCATCTTCCGCCGCGACCACCCGGTGTTCCCCAATTACCCGGCGGAGGGCTCGCTGCCCGATCCGGCGCCGGACGGCGGCTACTTGGTCTACGTCGGCGATATCACCGAGCAGCGTGGGGCGTTCGAGATGGTCGAGGCGGTGGGCGCCATGGAGAACCCGCTGCCGCTGCGCCTGGTGGGGCGGTGCCGGCCCCGGCTCGCCGAGCAGCTGCACGCGGTCGCCGAGGAATGGGGTGTGGAGCTGACGCTGGCCGGTCTGCTGCCGCATGCTGAGGCCATGGCGGAGGTGGCTGCGGCATCGGCAGGCCTGTCCCTGCTGCAAGACCTGCCCAACTACCGGGACTCGCTGCCGACGAAGGTCGTCGAGTACCTGGCGATGGGCGTCCCGGTGGTGGCGTCGGATCTTCCGGGAACCCGCGCCGCGCTGGAAAGAATGAGGGCGGTCGTCCTCGTGCCTCCGGGGGACACGGAGGCGGCGGCGCTGGCCCTCGACGGAGCGGCGCCGGGGCTTCGGCAGGCGGCGGCGGAGCAGGCGTCGACGGTGCGGGTGAGCCTGGTGTGGCCGGCCGCCGACGTGGTCGCAACCTACGTCGCCGCGGTCGGAGGAACCTCGTAGCGCAAGGAACCGACGCGGCCGGTCCGAGCGTCACATTGGCGACATGACCACCAGACCTATCACAGGGGGAAACATGCGTTTCTGGAAGCTTCTTGCGGGCCTTGTGGCCCTCTTGTTGGTGGTGTCCGCCTGCGGTGACGACGACGAGGAAGCCGAGTTGGCCAACCCCGCCTCGGTGTACTGCGAGGAGCATGACGGCACCTTGGATATGAGGACCGACGACTCAGGCGAAACGGGCTACTGCGTGTTCGACGACGGCTCGGAGTGTGAGGAGTGGGCCTTCTTCAACGGTGTGTGCGCTCCCGGTGACTCGCTCGAGAATGCCGGCCTGGCCAACCCTGCCTCGGTGTATTGCGAGGAGCAGGGCGGCACTCTCGAGATGCGCGAAGGCGAGGACGGCACCACCGGCTACTGCGTGTTCGACGACGGTTCAGAGTGTGAGGAGTGGGCCTTCTTCAGGGGCGAGTGTGAGGCTGGAGGCGCGCTCGGCGGCGCCGGCCTGGCTAACCCTGCCTCGGTGTATTGCGAGGAGCAGGGCGGCACTCTCGAAATGCGCGAAGGCGAGGACGGCACCACCGGCTACTGCGTGTTCGACAACGGCTCGGAGTGTGAGGAGTGGTCCTTTTTCCGGGATGAGTGCGAACCCGCCAGTTGATCCCGCTGCAGACCAGAGGCCGGCGCCATACGGTGCCGGCCTCTTCGCGTTGGCGATCTCTCCCGCGGCAGCGGGAGAGGTGTTCTGGTCTTGCCTCCCTCGTGCCAACGGGGGAGGAACGAAAGCCGCAGGCCCGAGCGGAGGGGCCGCGAGCGGAGGGGGTCTTGCGCAGCGTCAGCCTCGATCTGCTCCTCTGATGAGGTAGCGCTGGCCCAGGCGAGGGTGGCCTCATCGGATGGGGGTAGGAGTGGGGAGAGGTGTATTGGTGGCTACTCAGAGGGGGCACATCCCGCGGTGCCTGTTGGATGTGTGTGAAGACGCGAGGCAGGAATCATCAGCAAGGCGCTTCGGTGCTAATGGCAGGTGGGACGGGAGCCAGCGGCTACGGCGCCGGGTGGTTTGGGGGATGTCGAGCTGGGACCGGGGGCCGTCCCGTGTACCGCTTTTCAAGAGCCGCGCAAAGCCTCCAGGAACATATCGACCAGGCTCTCGCCGCCCATTACCGTGGTCACCTCCAGCGGGTAGCTGTCCCCGGAATTGGTCGTGATGGTGAAATAGGCCATACGGTTGGTCTTCTCGACGGCAACGGCAACGTCGGCTCGGGCCCAGCATGCCGCCTCTCGCTTGATCTTGAACCGGAACCCGCGAGGTCTGTAGTCGAACGCTCGGACGGTTTCGGTCCCCACCGCGATGAACACCGGGTTGGGGAGATCGGAGCTCCGTGCCATGCCGCCGCCGCCGGCCAGCTTGGAGAACAGCACCGAGCTCATCGAGCCGGCGTGGCTGCACGTTATTGCGGCAATCACTTTTTCGTCGCAGTGAGGCTGAATCGCGTCGATGAGTATCGACATCTGCTTCTGGGTCTTCTCATTCATGGGTCACCTCCGAGAGCCATGTCGGATTGCCAAGTGTCTCGAATGATGCTCGTCATCCCAGGGTGGACGCAACCGGCCGGGCGTTTCGCTGGCGGCTACGGCGGAGTTCTTCGGAACGAAGCTCTCACTTCGGTCGTGGAGGGCACAAGGCACCGTCAGGACCTGCGGATACCCGCTCCCGGTGCTGACCGGCGCGCCCACTGTCGTCATTCATGCGTTCGCGATTGTGCTGGTTGGTGGTCGAGGACGCCGCTTTGCTGTCGGCACCGTCGCCGCAGGCAGCGACCAGCACGGGCGCCGGCATCAGCGGGATGACCAATCGTCTCATGGTCCCCCCTCAAGGATGGCTGATCTGGGGGCAGTGACACCTCAGTTCGGCTGTCGGTCTGGCAGACCCTCATATGCGTTTTTCCATCCGCAGCGCAGGCGAGTGTCATCTCACCTGACTGCTCTGGGCAGGCGCTCAACCCCCATAGCGGAGTCGCCATCTCCAGCCAGGTGACGGAACAACCCACCGGCCCTATCCGCTTCCGGGTGGAGGAATGGGGCATTCACTGCTCGCTCGGTTGGCGCGACTTGAGTACACACCCTGCGGTATGGCCACCCCCCTCATGCGGGTACGTTGGCTCGGGGCGTCTAGCCAGCGGAGGGTGACCCGGAGGGCCCGCCGCCCTGCCGGCCGGCCCTCCACCACCAGTAGAGGAGGCCCGCCAGCAACGCTCCGCCAAGGGTGCTGCCGACCACGATGATCAGCAGCATCGAATTGCCTCCGGAATCGGGAATCGGGGTGTCCTCTATCAGCTCCGGGACGACTGGGGGGTTGGCAACGACGGCGTCGAACGTTGCGCTGGCCGAACACTGCTGCCCCACCGCCGTGACCACAAAGGGCGGGGGAAGCGTCTCGATGAAGGTCATCATCCCGCCCGTGTTCGGCCCGTTGGCGAGGAAGCTGCCTTCCCCGTCCGCAATCGGCGGCCCGTCACCCACGACACCGGGGTGGGAGCCGTCGATCAGGAGGTTGACCTGCTCCTCGGGCTGGAAACCGCTCCCAAAGATGTTGAGGTGCCCGGCGTCGACCGATGGGCTCTGATACGCAGGATCCACGTCGGGATGCAGCGTCCCGCCTCCCCACCACACGACGATCTGACAGACCGGGACCAAGGCCGTGTCCGGCACGGTGTCGAAGGACCCAGGCGGCGCGCTAGTTGTCGGAGGCGCCGTCGGCGCCGGCGGGACCGTGGTGGTGGGTGGCGGCACCGTCGTGGTCGTCGTAGTGGTTGTGGTCCTGGAAACGACCCTTGTCGTGGTCGTGGTCGCCCTCACCATGGTGGTCGTCGTCGTGGCTGAGCGGTCCGTCTGGGCTAGGGCCGGGTGGACGGGGGTGACGGCTGTAAGCAGGACGACGAACAGAATCAAGCCCCAGATAGTCGCGCCTGCCACGAGTCGCATCGAACGCACGCTTTCGGCTCCCATTGCACGGGACGAAATCCCGAGCAATGGTACCGATCCAGCACGGGCGGTGCACAGGTCTGCCAGAGGTGAACGGCCACGAGCCGGTGACATTGTTGGGCTTGCCCCGACACCCGATCTTTGCCTCCGCGTGCCCGAACGATCTGACACGACTCCGATGGCTCAGGTGACATTGAGTGACGCTGGCCCAGGGGAGGGTGATCTCACCCGTCTTTGCCAGAAGACGTCTGCGCGCGCTTGCTTGGGGAATCGGAATCACTCCCGAGGCTGTGAGGGAACGTAGGCCTCACTCGCCTGCCTGCTCTGCGGCTACGCGAAGCTGGCGAAGCCGATGTAATCCACCAGGATTCGGTCGACGCTTCCCTCTTGGTGCGACCACAGGATGACCCAGGCCTCCCCGTCGGCATCGAACTTGACGCACCAGAGGGGCGGATCCTGAAACCGGTGGCTTCGCAGCCACGTTTGATCTGGATCGTCCTCCAGGGCATCGAGAATTCTGTCAACCTCATGAAGGACTCTCGCCCGCCGCGGATCGCGTCGAAGTGCCTTGTACTGCTCAAGCGCAATCTCAGGGCTAAAGAAGACCTCGGCCATGGGCCGATATTACCACAGTGCCCCTGTGCCCGATTGTGGTATCAGCTACTTGTGGGTAGAGTGTGTCAGGAGGAGAGAGGAAAACCCAATGACCACTGGCCAAGTAGAGCCTGTCTTGGTCGAGGTTGACCAGAGACGGCGCGTCAGCTTGGGGAAGATTGGGCAAGCGCGCCACAACCGGTACCTGGCTACAGCTGAGACAGACGGCACGATCATCTTTCGACCTGCAGTTGTGATGACCGAGATCGAGGCACGGTTTCTTCAGAACACGGAACTTGTCGACAAGATCCGCAAACAACGCCAGGATCCCGCCGCTTACGTCCGTCGGCCCAAGTAGCCATGGCGACGTTCCCTGAGGGGTGTACCTAGTCGACAGCTGCCCAGGGCAGGGCGATGTCACCTGCTGATTGGGTGAACCCCTGACACGAGCGCGCAGGGTATTCAGATTCAGTCGCTGCCTGCCAGAGGCGGCCACCGGTTGTATCCGATTGAGGGGTCGTTGGCCTGCTCCTGCCGAACGAACTCGACCTCCCGCTGGCTCACCTCCGCGTCCGTCGCGGTCTCGGATTCCCAGAGGATCTCCTTGCGAATAGTGAAGTCTTGCCGTTCCTCGCGGGCGAAGTCCTGCAAGATGAAACCACTGTCGGCGTCACCGAAGTAGTTGATGCTGTCGGTGAGATCCTTGCCGATGTAGATCTTTCCGTTGTGGTAGGTGATCCGGTAGATGACCTTCACGTGTCACTCTCCCGCCAGGTTTCCATATAGGCCATGCGACCACGCTAGTGATAGACCATCTTCACGGGCGCTGTACGCACTGGCCGGTCCAGCGTTGCCCGCCGGAGCTCAGGCTGGGGCAACTTCGGATGGTGAGATTGAGTGACGCTGGCCCAGGGCAGAGTGATGTCATCAGGCATTGCGGGTGAACGCTCCTCCCCTTCAGGGGGAGGTGGACGCCGAGCGGAGTGAGGCGGACGGAGGGGGTGCGTT
>Ga0315554_1002118_pt1 | contig 11586 bp, 11 predicted proteins | sample SalMarSW160370MG_FD_202114 | JGI IMG/M metagenome (GOLD analysis project Ga0315554, IMG submission 202114) | Salt marsh sediment microbial communities from the Plum Island Ecosystem LTER, Massachusetts, United States - Salt Marsh Sediment SW1603-70 ... | reverse complement strand
TGCGCCGCACTCGTCTGCTACTGCCTTGTCTATCTCATCCAAGACATCTGAGAAGTCAGCTTTACTCGGCTTCAAACCTCTTTTGGAGACACTTAAGACGGTGGCGTAACCTTTCTTGGATAGTTCCTTCTCCAAGACATAAGGTTCCACCCTTTTTAATGGCATACGTGCAGAACAGAATCGCCTTCTTGCCCGTGCATTCCGGCAAACGTTTAACGAAAGACTGCACTTCCGGTGCAGGTCGGAGACCCATAACAGGTGTGCCTATAACTAGCAGGTCGAAGTCATTGACGACCGAAGGTTCAGGAGCAGTGGATATGTCAAAAACTGGTGCCTTCAGCAAATCCGATATGGCTTCTGCCAAACGTTTGGTGTTACCTGTGCGTGAGATGTATAGAACGCAAGCCTTCATGGCTCCTATAGAACCCACTCATCTTATAATTGTTGCTTCCCATGTGCCATTCACTAAACTTACTACGCTGCAAGTATGATAACCAGAAGATACGCTATCATGAGCGTGTTAAAGACAAACAGCGACGCAACATTTAACGCACTAAAACGATTCACTGCCCTTTTCTTAAAAATGCCTACAAATCCAGCAAGCCCCGCAATTAAGGGCATGATTGAAAAAAGAAACACAGCTCCAAGGTCCACAGCCGCGGAAGTTATGAACCAATTATAGACATAGAATGTTAACGTAGCTGAGACAGCCAACGCTAAAATAAGAAAGAAAACACTGGGTTCCCCTTTTCGGACAGCAAGATTTCTTTTGCCCCCTTTTCGGTCGACATCAACATCAGGAGCTTCAAGACTGAGGCTGAGAATTAACCCATACATTACAAAAGGAACAGCCAAATAGACAAACAAAGGGTCAAACTGACCCCTTACCGCCAGGTAACCTAACCCAGGGATGGCGAAACCTGTTACGCACGCTACAGCAACCTCGCCAAAGCCTCTTGAAGTCAAACGCAGCGGAGGCGCTGAATAAAACCAGCCCACAAGACTCGCACCCAAGATAACAACAAAAAATTCGATGGGAACGCCAAGAAAAAGGACAAGCGCGACTGCCAACAAATTCGAGGATGCCATCAGCGAAATCGAGATATATCGTGATAATGACCGCAGATTCGGATTACTGACGAGAAGGGTGCTGCCTGAAAAAAACTTTTTCTGCTCGATGTGCTTGTCGACTTCGACATCAAAATAATCATTGCTGTAGTGCGATGATATGTCTCCTAAGAGCACAACGGTATACCCTAAAACCACTCGGGCAAGGTCAAAACTCCCGCCACCAGCAATCGCCAAGAGCGCCCCTAGCGAGAACGCCAGAGCGCCTCCCGCTACAATGTGAATGCGTATTATTCTGAGAATTTCTGGGATGCGCATAAACTATCTCTCAGCTGCTTGAATTTATACTGAGAACAGCTTAATAATAAAAACCATCTAATAAGAGCGAAAAATGAGGCGTGTGAATGAAAGAGACCATCAAAGCATACATGGACCTTACACGCTTGCACTTCTTTTTTGTCTGGCCGATCCTTTTCTGCTCTGGACTTTTCCTTGCTTTTCAATACTACCCGGGTTTTTCTTGGCTACTCATAATTAAAGTCGTTTTGATTGGTTTTCTCGGGTTCGAAGCTGGGCTCGTCTTGAATGACATTGTGGACGGTGACATAGATAAGAAAGACGTAGAATTTGATAAGTCAACCAAGTACTGGCGAGTCTTTGGGAAAAGACCCATACCCCAAGGTCTAATCACTCGGCAAAACGCCGTCTTTCTCTTCACTTTGCTCGTAACCGTTACGATAATTCTAATTTTCACCCTTCCGTTTCCTCAGTCGCTTTATGTTTTCAGCATTATGATAATCTGCTATTGCCTCGAAGTCTTCTACCAAGTCAAAAAACGCGACCAGAGTTTTCCGTTCGCCCAGCTAATTGGACGGATAGACTTCACTCTCTTTCCGCTAGCGGGTTACCTTTGCCTCGGCAGCCCAGACACCAACGTATTGCTTTTCGCCTTATTCTTCTATCCGCTGGCGTTGACGCACTTGGGAATTAATGACATCAGTGACGTTGCTAATGACCGAGTTAAAGAACTGAAAACAATACCCGTTCTGTATGGAATGAAAGGGACAGCGTACTGGATACTTTTCTTCAGCATAATCCATTTCGCGACCGCAATAATCTTTCTGAGCGTGCTGGAAACAGTAGCGATCATAGGTTTCGCAATGGCATTTTTGCTGATATCTGTGGACAATTACATAATACTGCGGGGAAAAAACGCGGATTCCGGAATGAAGGCACTGCCACTTTTCCACGTGGCCCTGCTGATATATGCAATTACGATTATACTGGAATACGTAATATAGCGCCTGTTTTTCAGGGATTTGCCTTGACCAAACAAGCTTCTGCTTTCCTTAACTGCAGAAAATAAAAAAAGAGAGTTTTATGGCTATTTTTTGCGTTTTGAGTTCGCGTATACGCCGACACCGAGGACTACTATGATAACAGCTGCGATACCCGCGATGTACACCATTGATATGCCTTCGTTCGTTGTTGTTTCTGGATCTCCACCTGTTTCTGTTGTTTCTGAAATTTCGGCGACCGTCCACGTTGAGAAGTGGTCAGTGTTGCACACCAAGTATCCGTTTTGATCCATGTAGCTTGGCACTGTTTCCCATTCGGCGCGTGTCCTGTTCCAGTACATCCACGTGAGCCTAGAAGCGTTGACTACTCTGTTAAGCTGCTGATTAAGCTCGGTTTGGTTGATGTGAAGTCGTAGCTGGGCGCTCAGCTGAAGCGTGGCGTTGGGTTCTATGCCAAAGTAGCAGTTGAGAGTTCGCTCCATGACCTGTGCGCCTTCAAGGGGCGAGCCGCTCAAGTTCATTGTCAGTGTCATTGTCTGGTTCGGGTCTATTGAAAGGCCGAAGAGCTGGGGCTTCACTGCTGGGTCTACTGTAACAATTAGGTCGCAGTTTCTGGTGCAGTTCATTAGCATAGTGGTGTTTCTGTAGCAGAATAAGGCTGGTTCTCCTGCCATAACCTGCTCCATTTCAGCCACAGGCGTTACGTCAGTTTTGTTGTATTGCACCGCGTTTTCAGGGACACCTGGAACTTCGGGGATCTTGCCAGCATCAGCTGCTTGTCCAGCGCCAGCAGAAGCCAAGCACAGCGGCGCAAAGTAGAGTATCATTAGCAAAGCAATAACGGAAGCGCTGATTTTTGTTCGGTTTATTTTGTGGTTGATTTTTACCATCTCAAATCACCATACACAATATACACTGATCCCTAAGTTAAGGGACACTGCGAGAAAATCATTTCAAAATCAGGAACGCTCATTTCAATCCACACTATACGGCTTTACACACCGAGCCATCCTGTACGATAGATGCATAAGAATTATAATTTTGAACAGAGCTAATTCGGCAATGAGCTGACATGACAATCTGTGGCGGAAGAGCGCTCTTCGCGGTTATGTCGATAATAATACTAATCTCATTTGTCACTGCAACCGCGGCTGGTGAGGTACGATTCGAAGTTGAAGACACGAATCTTACAGTGTACAGGGACGGGTTGGTTCACGTTACACAAACATTGAATGTGAACGAGTTGTATCCTGAGATAAGTCTAACGCTTCTATCTTCGTCAATTGAGAATGTAATAGTGCTTGACGAGAACCAGCTGGCGGTGGACTACGAAATAAACGGAGGCAACTTGACTGTTTTCACCTTAGGAGCCGAGCATGTTTCTGTAGAATACGATACGATTGCGCTCACGAGGAAAGAAGCTGAAGTGTGGACGTTAATTGCTGATAACCCGTACAACCTAACGGTTTTTCTTCCGCAAAATTCAACGGTTATCTACCTAAGCGCGATGCCAACCGCGATAGACACGAGCGGCACTGGAATAGCGCTGTCTTTGTATCCTGGTCAATGGGAGATAAGTTATGTCCTACCCTTGCGCCCAGAAGATGAATTGAATGGCGATGAGGGACCTTTATCCTCGATTCCTATTGAATACTTAATCGCAGCCATAGTAGCGGCAGCCGCCGTTGTTCTTTCAGCGTTAATCTTTGTAAGGCGAAGAAGAGGACCTAATGTTGATAAAATATTGAAAGCTAATCCTCAGTTGAAAAAAGAAGACAAAGAAGTGATACAGTTTCTGGCTGAAAAAGATGGCAAGGCTTTTGAGGCTGAGATAAGAGAACGGTTTCCAGAAATGCCGCGAACAAGTCTGTGGAGACTGGTTAGAAGGCTTGAGAGGCTAGAAATAGTTGAAGTAAAAAGGATCGGACTTGAGAACCAAGTGCAGCTTAAAAAATAAACAGAAAAAAAGGGCTGATTTTTTAAGGACCGTTGCCGCCGCTACCAGACCCGCCACTGCCCATACCACCTGAACCGCCAGCAGAACCGTTGCCTCCTTGATGTCGCTGCATCTCCTGCATAAGCGCTTGATCCATCTCTTGAACCATCTGACCTATCGCCTCTAAGTCTTGCAGCGCGTTCTTGAAGTCTCCTGTTTTACCTTGGGCTGTTTGAATCATGTTCTGCAGACTTTCCATGAATTGGTTTTCGCTTTGGTAACCGAGAGATTCCAGAATACCAGTGAAATCGACTCCTGTTTGGTTCCCTTGTTGGAATCTTTCCCTGATCCTTTCCTGAACTCTTTCGCAATAGCCAAAGATTCTCCAAGCGTTGGATTCTACACCTTGCTCTTTCAAGTACTGGTAGACTTGAGAGATGAGCTGTTTAGCATCCTGTAGGCTGGATCTAACTTCGGTTTCTTTGCCTTCCAACAGTAGCGCTCTAGCTGCGTCTATGTCTAATAGCGCTTCAGCGTCGTCAAGCAGTTGTTTAATATCGTCTGGTGCGTCTTCTGGCAGGATATCTCTAAGGCGGTCTATTCTTTGCAGTTCGCGTGTTATGGCTTCTAATAGTCCTTGATTATCAACTAAGTGTCCTTTCTGCAGACCTGCAGCCTCAAGGATGACGTGTATGGAGCTGAAGACTTCTCTGAAAACGCGTAAAGCTTCGGTTGCATAGGCGATTGCTTCTTCGTAATCTGCGATTTCAATCGCATCGTGAGCCGCGGTCAAGTTTCCCACGCCTTCGTCGTACAGCGTATGATTGCTTTCCAACTCGTCAAGAAGACCAACGTCTTCAATTTGTTGTAAAGCCGTTTCGTTTGCATAAACTAGGTCAATTAGATTCTTGACTTGTTGCTCTGCTCTGTCCGATAGCTCTACTAGTTCTTCCGCAGGGGTCGCTTGAATTTGGGCTTGCCCATAGAGTATAGCCGAGGCGGGAGCCGCTGCTATTATGACGGACACCAACATCGCCAAAGCCGCAAGTTGACTCTTTCTTATCATGCTGAATCACAACTAAGATAGCGCCACGACCGTAGTTAAGGGACACTGTGAAATGAGCATTTCAAAATTTGAAACGCTGCTCTAACGTTAAAGTTGACAGCGGAACATGAAAATAATTTTGGTTTGGGTGTGAAAAAGCTTACTCGTCATCGGAACCTACGAAATCTTTGATCGACGCAACGATTTTTTGCAGTTCTTTTTCACTTAAGGGCGGTTCATACGGTATTCGCAGCACTTCCCAACCTTTAGCCTCCAGCAACTCGCAGATTTCTTCGTCGCGTTCTTTCTGTTTGTCGCCTGAGTGAGCTTGGAAGCCGTCCAGGTACACCGCTTTTCGCTTGTTGAGCCAACAAAAGTCAGGTACTGTTAACTTCAGCACGATTGTTTTCTGTGTTACCATGCCGTTGGTTAGTCCAGCCGCGCTTAATGCTTTGAACACTTCTATCTCGGCTTTGCTGACTTTTGGATGCATGCGTCTTTTGAAGCTCAGCCTAAACGCCTCCTGTATTCCTTTGTAGGAGTGTTGTCGCCTTAATAACTTTTGATTTACCCGCACCTTTTGACAAAAGTGCGAGGGAAAACTTCGAAAAGTTTTCGATCTATCAGAAATTTTCTGGAGCGCTGTTTTTCAACAGTTAAGCGCTACTCTAAATCTCGAATATAGATTTCCCTTTCATAAAGTTATTCTTTAGTATCCTCGTTGTAATTTTTGATGAAAAATGAGCGAACAAAAAGAGTTTGAAAACCTGCAATCAAAACGAGCGGAGCTTGAGGCAGAGTCGCGTTCTTTGAAAGAGGAACAGAAGAAACTGGAGTACAGCGTGAAGATTCTTGAGGAGAAAGTCACGATTGAAGAAATTAGTGAAAACAACAAGGCTGCTAAAGAGGCTATATCTAAGCTGGAATCCAAACTAGGTGAGCTTGAAAACAGACTAAAAAAGAAGCCACAAACACCCCCAGAAAGTTCTGCACCACCTGCGCCACCACCTCCACAGGAAACTAAGACGGAAGTGGTTGTATCTTCCGAACCAGAAGAAGCACCTGCGCCTGCTGAAGCAGCACCTGAAGACATCGAAGAAAGCGGTGTTACTGTTACCGCCATAGACGACGACGCCCTAGTTGAAACTCAAGAAGCAAAAAGCGATAAGGCACAGGAAAAAAAGAAACATAGATTCTTCTAAAGCCATACAAGAAACAACGTTGCTGCACCCTTAAAACGGGAAAGGGCTTCGGTTGTCTCAAATTTTAGTTTTACAAAGGTTAGAATCTTAACTTTTGAAGTAGCTGAGCGCGGCGTTTTGTTTGCTTGCATCAACTATGAGACGGCTTTAAACGATTAACAAGCGCGGGCTTCTTTAGTGTTTGTCTAATTTTCTATTTCTGAGGGGTCTTCAAACACTATGGGTATTAGGCTTACGTAGTCTTCTTCCTTAGGTGAAGAAGGTTGGGTTTTCTGTGATTCTCTGTGGTGCCCGATCCAGTATAGACTCCACCCAACGATCCAAAGAAAGATGATTGCAGGAAGAAGTAACGCGATAATCGCTCTGTTGCGCTTACGTTTGCCTTTCGAGCCTGTCAAGGGTGCACCTGATGACTAAGTTTATAGCTGTTTTAAAATAAGCTTTGTTTACTTGAAATATAGATGTACAATCAGCTCAGTTTGTCCTATAGATAAGTCGAATTCACAAAAGAATTTTCGGGTTCTTAGATCAAGGATCTGTGTAAAATAAAAAAAGGAGGGCAGTTGAGAATCTATTTTTTCTTGGTTGCAGGCTTGGCTTTTTTCTTAGTTTTCGGCTTGGTTTTTGGCTTAGCTTTCGGTTTAGCTTTCACAGTTTTCTTAACGGGTTTCATCGGCGTTTCGCAGCACATCAACTCGACTACTTCGCAACCACAAGGATCCTCAACTACGACGACAAGTCCGCATTCTTCGCACTTGTATTTTTCACCTTTTTTACTCGCCAAAAGTTTGCACCTACACAGATTACTATAGCATATTCTTTCGCCATTCATTCTAATAAAATTATCCGAAATTACGTAACACGTCTGAGTTTGAAAAGAAAATGAGGTTTAGCCACTGGCGTTTCAAAATCCTGTTTCAGTTCCTGTCTTTCATCATGTTTCGTCGTTAACTATAGCTCTTCTTTTCGCCTGTAGGTGCGGATGGAAATTCTTTGAGTTTTTCCGCCATCTCCTTAAGTTGCTTGTCTACTCTGTAATTCACAGTTCCTTCTTCGAAGTTTCCATCTTGGCGTCTTTCTCCTGCTTTAACTCCAGTGAGGACTTCTATGCCTTCGTCAATAGTTTTTGCAGAGTAAATGTGGAATTTTCCAGCTTTAACCGCGTCAACTATTTCTTCCTTCAGCATCAAGTTTTGTATGTTACTATCTGGTATCATTACTCCCTGCTGGCCTGAGAAGCCCTCAGCTTTGCAAACTTCAAAGAAGCCTTCGATCTTCTCGTTTACGCCGCCTATGGCTTGAACCTCGCCTTTCTGGTTAACCGAACCCGTTACCGCTATGCTCTGCTTTATTGGCAGTCCAGAGAGGGCTGACAGCATAGCGTACAGTTCTGTGCTTGAGGCGCTATCACCTTCAACTCCTCCATAGCTTTGTTCAAAAACAAGACGAGCTGAGAGACTGAGCGGCTTATCCCGCGCGTATTTTTCGTTCAAGTAGCCACTCAAGATTAGGACGCCTTTTGTGTGGATGGGACCGCCCATCTTGGCTTCCCTTTCAATGTCAATTACGCCTTCTCGACCTAAGCCTATGCTTGCTGTTACGCGGGATGGGTTGCCGAAAGCAAAGTCGCCAAGCCCCATAACCGATAACCCATTTACTTGTCCAACTTTTTCTACGTCTGTGTCGATAAGCAGTATGCCTCGCTTGATCATCTCTTGGATCTTCTCTTGGATAAGCTTCGATCGGTAAATCTTTTCTTCAATGGCTTTTTCAACGTGGTTTCCAGTCACCAAGTTCGAATTTTCCTGCGTGGCATAAAAGTTGGCTTCACGAACGATGTCGGCAACTTCTGCAAACCTCGTAGACAGCTTCTGTTGATCTTCAGCTATCCTCTGGCTATATTCTACTAGCTGGGCTAACGCTGACCCATCAAGATGTTTCAGTTTTTCCTTCTCACAGAGCATGCAGACAAAAGCCGCGTATTTCTTCACGTTTTCTTCTGTCCGAGCCATGGTTGTGTCGAATTCCGCTTTAACCTTGAAGAGTTCCTTGAAATCCGAGTCCAGAATGAATAGTTGTTGATATAGGTACGGGTTTCCGATGAGAATCACTTTGACGGCTAAGGGAATTGGCTCGGGTTTCAGGCTCTTGGTGCTGATGAAACCGTACCGTTCTTGCGGCTCTTCGATAACTATTTTTTCGTCCCGCAGGGCTCTTTTCAAGCTTTCGTAAGAAAACGGGTTTCGAAGCAACTCCTCCACTGGGATGATTAAGAATCCGTTATTAGCTTTGTGCAAAGATCCTCCGCGAATCATGGTGAAGTCTGTGACTAGAGCACCGAACTGCGCTTCCTTCTCTGTCCTGCCGACTAGGTTTTGATAGTTGGGATTGGTTTCCATTATCACTGGAGCGCCTTTACAATCCGAGTTGTCAACGACCATGTTTACCTCGTACTTTCTGAATCGGGCCTCCTTCATCCAAGGAACTGGAAAGGGCATCCTCTGTTGAGGTTCACCTCGCTTTATGAATTGAGACAGGTTATCCAAAATGTCATTCCGCACATCGTTCAAGTAACCAGTGATTTCCGAGTTGTCCGCGTATTTCTCGATGAGACCTTCCACTAAATGACCTATGGCGTAAAGAGCAACTTCCCTGTTAAGCTTCTTAAGCGCCTCACCGATTTTCCGTTCCATGTCTAAAAACTGTCTCATCGTGCTTCTCAGTTCTGACTCCAGTTTTTCCCTTTTTTCCTGAATTTTCGCCTTTGTCTCTTGAGGCAAGCTTAACAATTCTTCTTGGGAAAGCGGTTTGCCGTTTATCACGGGAATAAGTAGCAAGCCTATGGGTGTGCTCTGAATTACGAAGCCTTCCTGTTGAGCCTTTGCGTTTAGTTTATCAATTAATTCTTTCCTCTGCTTTTCCAATATTCGGATCGTTGCTTCTCTTCTTGAGGCGTAATCCTCACTCTCAAAAGCTTTAGGAAGAGCCGTTCGAATGTTTTCGATAAGACTCTTTACTCTGTCTCGGAATTCCCTTCCTTTCCCCGCTGGCAACTGTACCGCCTTCGGTTCGTACTGGTTAGAGAAATTGTTCACGTAGCACCAGTCAGGAGGCACTGGTTTACCTTTAGCTAATTCTTCCACGAAGTTTTTGACAGCCGTTTTTCTACCTGTTCCAGGATAGCCCGCCACGTAAATGTTAAACCCATGGTCCTTAATGCCTAAGCCGAACTTTAATGCTCTGACGGCTCTTTCTTGGCCAATTATCTCTCGGATAGGCATCAATTCCTCGGTTGACTTGCAGCGAATAAACCTCGCATCACATACTTTTCTGAGACTTTCTGGAGGCAACTCATTTACCAAAATTTACCAATCTCCTTAAACCTTAGATTAGTCGTTAACAATTTACTTGATGAGTCTGTTTTATATTCTTCGGTTGACTAAAAAGCGTGGATGAACCGTTGCACGACTTCTTTATTTCTGACTTCAGGGTGAAACAACACCCCGTAAATGTCCTTCTGCTTATGTTTTATCGCCTGAACACATTTAGCGGATTTAGCCAACACCTCAAATTCGTCGGAAGGCGCGATTGCGTAATTATGCAGCGAGTAAACTTTGAACCTTGAAGAAAACAGAAGATTCGCCTTCATCGTCACTACTTCCGTCATTCCTATCTCACGGCATTTTTCCAAATGCGCACCAAACACTAAACCAGCAGTTTGCATTCCAGCGCATATCCCCAAAATCGGTTTGCCGCAGCCTTCTATCCAAGTGAACTGCCCTGTCTGGTCCAGAGTCACAGTGTTTTTTAGTGCGCTGCCTGAAAGTATAATCTTGTCGTAACCGTTCAGGTCCTTTTCGTTTACCTCGAGATAGTGCTTAACAACACATTTTTCTAATTCTTCAGCGATGGAGACGATGGGCAGGACAAATTCGGAAAGCCCAAAAGAGTTCTTTTTGGAGTTCATGTCAACAACGAGAATCATTTTTCCGTCAACCTCGCTTGTCTAATTCTGAAAACTCCAGAGTTGCCCCTAGCTTCCACTTTATAGTCCAGAACTTCGATTTTCTTCCTAAATAAAGGAGCGTCCAAGACTGTTGTTTCTATTTCACCGCCTTCGCCTGAAGGACTTAAGCCATACTCTTTGCTGAGAGCAACCAGCTTTTTTATCAGGTCTTCGTCTATTTGTTTTCCAAGCCACCTTTTATCGAGAGGATAGGCAAAAACCCCTGAAATTACAGCTTTGAAGCCTTTGGTCACGATTTCTTCTAGAAGTGCTTTCTGCTCTCTTTTCCAAAGCGGGTTAAAACACCAAAGGTCTAAGCGATTGCATATCTGCTGGATTCTTGCTGCTTGGTAAACAGATTCTACTGCGCCCGTGACAACGCCTTCTATTTTGAAGCGTTTGACTGCTTGCGCTATTGCTTCTTCTAAGTCTGTAAGTTCCTCTTCGGATTTACCTTCAGTTAATTTCTTTATTAGCGGCAAACCTAGGGCTTCGGCTTGGAGCGCTGTTACGTCTATGTTTGGTGTGTGGAACATGTAGCTCTCTTTGTTCTCAGAAACAACCGTGATTAGGCACACGACTTCTTCTTTTTCCACGGCTTTGTGCAGCGCAAGTGTTGAGTCTTTGCCGCCTGAAAACAAAACCCCGAGTCTCATCGCTTACCTTAAGCACGTAAGTCGCTTATATACAATGTCCGAATATTATGTGGAACGCGAGGTACGGCATGCTCAGCGTCAACGGCTACAAACATGCAATAGACCTAAACTTTCACGTTACAGATGTTTTTAATTGCCTTTAAGGTCTCTATGATTTTATTGGGAACTTTCTTGTGCAGTACGTAGACAGAAATTGCATAGCCGCTTTTTCCAATTTGCCTGGAATAGTTTGCTCGTATGTTAATGTCGTTGTCAGCTAACACCTTGTCAATGTTCGCAAACACCCCGGGAACATCGCGGTGATGAATAAACAGAGTGTAGACTGGTCTCTCTTCAAGCTCGATGCTTTCGCCCGCGTTAACCGCGCTGCCGAAG
>Ga0315554_1002117_pt1 | contig 11587 bp, 5 predicted proteins | sample SalMarSW160370MG_FD_202114 | JGI IMG/M metagenome (GOLD analysis project Ga0315554, IMG submission 202114) | Salt marsh sediment microbial communities from the Plum Island Ecosystem LTER, Massachusetts, United States - Salt Marsh Sediment SW1603-70 ... | reverse complement strand
AAATTTGGCAAGGCCCCATATATATGAATCGTATTCACAATCCTCACATGTCGGGAATGCACCGATTTGCCCTGTGTGCGGATAGGCGATTGCACCCTCGGGCGCATCACCGTATTCATATTTCAATTCCTGCATACACTCAAAGAGATAATCTTCCACTTCACCATCAAAAGCTATGCCATCGGGATTATCAATGGGTTGGGTGCTGAATCGGAATCTCAGGTAACCGATTCCCGGAGAGAATATACTGTCTTCGGTAATAATTTCAACGGTGTTTTCACCTTTTGTTAATTCAATTCTGGTTTGTTTATAAGGGAAATCCTCTGATATGTTGATTTTACTGATGTTATCAGTCTCTGCTGGTGCAGGAGCATACCATATACTCAGGTACCCGTTTGTAGAAGCTGTTACCGTTACTTCAACTGTATCTCCGGGCATCCATACCCCATCCGGAAAAATCACGCCATCATCATCATCTCCGGTTGCCAGGGAGTCGGATTTACCGTCTTCATCAGCGCTGACTCCGGACCCGAGATAAACAGTCGAATCAAGAAGGTGCCGAGCCCCGTCTTCCTGAAGCAGGGTGTGAAAGGGGTAGGGTGCATCTCCGTAATCAAACCGCATTTCACCGATCCGGATTGTATAATCCTCTACTTCACCGGGATAGTCGCTCGGGCCACGGGGGCCGGGTGCAGGATCTCTTGTAAATCTGAATCTGGCGTAGGTGAGACCTTCAATGGCATCTTCAGGTATTTCCACATGATAGGTATAACCCCTGTCAAATCTGCCTGATTCCTCAATAATTTTCTCACCCGAATCATCAAAATCTCCATCCTGATTAAAATCGATCCAGGCGTGTAAGAAGGCATCTACACCAATGGCATAGACTACAATCGTGTATTCCTCTCCGGAGGTAGAAGGATAGAAAACCACGCCGTCTTCATCATCCCCCCCAGATAGATCATCGCCTAAAGCGTTTTCTGTCGGGTGCCCGTTTGAATCGGGTTCGCAGAGTTCTCCGAGACGCACATAATGATGTTGTGAATGACAGGCGCCATTCGGTTTGAGTGTTCCATAACTTTCAGGTGCATCCCCGTAATCATAATAAATGGCCTGTACATGATGCATATAATCTTCCACTTCTCCCGAACCGCCTCGACCGTAAGAAAACGAAAATGGATCAGTTGTGTATCGGTACCTGGCGAAAAGTGCTCCAAGCTCCACATATTCCGGCAAATCTACAACCAACTCTTTAAAGATATCACCTTCAGTGTTATTATAATAAATTGCATATTCATCTGCATCATGCCAGTCTCCATCCTGATTCCAGTCGAACCACCCATGTAATGTGCCATTGCCGTGAAAATGGATTCTGATTGCTGTTGACTTACCGGGTGAAAACAGTTGCATTGGAGCAACGCCACATTCATCATCTATGCCGGTGAAATCGTCGCCTGTTGCAGTCGAGGAGGGATTACCATTTCCCTCGAGGTCCGGCGGAATTGTCGCTTCTCCCTCATGGTATGCCGTACCCAGATAAATTTTATCAGACACCGGATGCCGGGCGCCGTTATGTTCCCGAAGCGTTTGATAATGTAAAGAATCATTATCCGGCGCATCACCGTAATCGTAAAAATGAAAATTCTCCAGATAAAACCTCATGTCTTCCACTTCACCGCCGTTCACTTCTCCATCAAAGGAAGGAATCATTTCATCGGAATAGCGGAAACGGGCATAGGTTGGGCCTTCAACCGCATCCTCCGGCACAAAAATTTCCAGCTCGTTGGCGCCTTCACCAACCTGTTCGTCCACAACTTCCTCCCCTTCATCCTCCCAGTCACCGTCCTGATTGAAGTCGATCCAGGCTTTTAAATAGCCGCCTAAGGAGGCAGTAACACTGATACGGGTTGTATCACCCGGCACCAGTTCCTGAAGCAGTTCCACACCGTCTTCGTCATTGGAACCGTGGGTGTCATCACCGGTGGCCGTGGAATCGGGCTGACCGTCCGCTTCCTTGTCCACTCCCTGACCCAGAAAGAGGGATGCATCGTATGTATGCCGGGCTCCGTTCTGCTGGAGGGTAGTCGGGTAAGGATAAGGGGCATCTCCGAAATCAAAAAACCGGGATACATTGACCGCATTGTTTTTGGTCTTGGTATCCTGTCCGTATTGATTGGCAACCACAAGAGTGGCACTATATGAAGCAGCACCGGAATAGGTGACTGCATGCGGACCCTTGCTTAAAGCGCTGGAAGGGCTACCCCCGGGGAAACTCCAGTTCCAGGTGGTGGCATCAACCGACTGGTCCGTGTAGGTGACTGTCAGGGGACTGCAGCCGCTGGTTGGACTCACTGAAAAATTGGCAGTAGGGGAGCAATCACTGATTTGAATGTATTCGAGTTTAACTTCTTTGTCCGAACTATTATTACCCTCCACTTCCAGGGTGACGTCAAAATTTCCGGGATTCTGATAGGTCACCTGATGCGGACCCTGGGTGCTGGCACTTTCAGGCAATCCGCCCTCAAAAGTCCATTCCCATTTTTCCGCATCCACGGATTTATCCGTGAATATGACCACCAGCCCCTGACATCCGGTTGTTTGATCGGCTTTAAAATCGGCAACCGGATCTTGGGAAAAAACCGGCATAGAAAAAAATAGTGTCAGGAGACAAATAATACCTACAAAGATCTCCCTTCTGCCCGGATAATATTGTGATAACTTCATTTTTAACCTCCAAAACCATTCATTGGTTTTAATGATTGACCTTTTTATCTGATTCTTCTCTCAATTATATATTCGATGAAAAACAGTAAATATGGAAAAAAATTATTTTTTATTGATTAAATCAGCTTTAATTTTTACATTGAATTTATGCTTGATGCTCATGACAGGGACTTGGTTAAAAGAATTCAGGCTGGAGAAACCGAGGCTGAAACCAGGCTGTTTCACAAGTATGGTCCTTTGATCATGAGAAAAGTATCTTCTGATCTGGGAGCCGGAAATGCGGACTGGAAGGATGTGGCTGCCAATGCCCAGCTGGCACTTTTAATGAGTCTCCGTCAGGGGAAGTTTGATGTGAATCGAGGAACATCCCTGGGTTCGTATATTTACGGTCTTACCATCAACAAAATTCGTGATTATTTTAAAACGCAAAAGAGACGTCCTCTTATCACCGAAACATTACCTGAATGTATCGTCAGTGCGGCTCAGGCATATGATATGGAAAAAAAAGAAATCCAGTCACAGTTGAAAGCGTTACTGGGAAAGCTGAAATTTAAATATAAAGAAGTACTCTATCTACGGTACTACGAGGATTTGTCCATTACCGAGATCAGTGAGAAAATCAATCTTCCCTCGAAAAGGGTTAGTGAACGCATTCATTATGCTATTAAACTGCTCAGAAAAAAATGTCATAATCAGGAAAAATTTTCAATATTTTTGAGTGTTATTATAATACTATAGTAGAGAATCAGATAAAGAGGTCACATTCATGAAATGTGAACTGAAAAACAGAAAAGAAATAATTGAAAAATATGTGAAGGGGAAGCTTTCAGAAAATGAACGGAAAGCTTTTGATGAACATTGCTTTAACTGCGAGCTATGCTCCCGTGAACTGATGTTTTACCAAGAAACGGCTGAAATAATCAGAAGAGAAGGGAAAACGGTCTTTTCCGATTATCTGGTAAAATCAGAAGGCAAAAAGCTCTATACATTTCAGAATATCTTTGATAAAACCTCCCGTTTCCTGACTGTTAAACCCTGGCGAACCGTCGTAACAGGTGCAGGTCTGGCTGTTGTTTTACTCATTTTCATTCTGAGACAGCCGGCATCCGTACCTTCCAAAAATTTCGAAACTTTACCTTATTTCGAAGAAATACTTTCCGATGTGTCCCGATCCGAATCCATCACGGTTCTGTCTCCTGAAGTAGGGGCAGTTGTTCAGGATAAACCTCTCTTTAAATGGGAAGACCTGGAAGAGGAAACGGTTTATCTAATCATTCTGGATAATCTGGGGAATGAACTTTACAGATTCACCACCGATAAAAATCACTTTACATTATCTAAAAAATTAAAACCCGGCCTCTATTACTGGAAGCTGGAGAGTGAGGAGGATTTGCTGTTTCTGGGGAAGTTTTTGGTTAAGTAATTGGGTAATAAGGTAAAAAGAGGTATAGGGTATAAGGTATAGGGTATACGGTATAAGTGTAGATATTATCTAATATTCTATTTACTTTTCTGCTTTTTAACAAAGTTAATGAAACCATTTAATGTTCTTTTTGCAGATTCCAATAAATTCATTCCTTGAGTATAGGATTCCTCAGGAATATACTTAAGTTTCAAACAGCTGATTAGATGATCTTTTAATTCATATAAAGATCCTCTGGCAATACGATAAAATTGCATGCCTTCTTGATAATAATAACGTCCATATCCTTCTGCTATATTTGCAGTAATGCTTATAGATGCCTTTCTGATTTGATTGTTTAAACTATATTTTTCTTCGACAGGCAGTTTTGGTATAACTACCTCGTAAAAAAATATTTTTACCTCCTGTGCTTTCTGCCATGCATACAATGTTGTAAAATCTTTTGATATATCATAACCTTCACCAGGTTCATTGATATAAATATCATCTTCATTTTCAAAATTTTCCTGATATTGCTCCGTCAATGTCCTATTTTCCTTATACCCTATACCTTATACCTTATGATTCATTCCCCGATCAGCACAAAAGAGGCCCAGGATTTGGGGAATGCGGTTTTGGGATTTTGCAGCATATGCAGCTTGGCCTTACGCAGTGCCTCGGAGTGACTGTTTCCGTTTAAAATATGTTTATACAGCTCAGTCATTAACTCGGAGGTGTGTTTATCGGATACTTTCCAGAGTGAGACAATCAGGTTGTCCGCACCGGCATAGATAAATCCCCGGGTCAAGGCCATTAAGCCCTCCCCTCTTACCAGCTTGCCGATACCGCTCTCACAGCTGCTCAGTACCACCAGGTCAGCATTTAAATGCAGATTATAGATCTCTCCCGCATAGAGAATGCCGTCCTCCTGATTGGTTGGATCCTGGGATTGGGAAAAAATGATACCCGAAAGCTGGGGATATTCTTCGTTGACAATGCCGTGGGAGGCTATATGAATATATCGGTAATTGCCTGCGGTTGCTTTAAAGTTGTTTTCCGAAGCCTCTTTTCGGTAATATCCTTTGGCTGTTTTTTTATTCTTTTTAAAGTGCTGAACAATTTCCTGTATTTCCTTTTCCGAGTATTTTAATTCATTGAACCGTTTTCCGTCCACGCGTACGGCACGGTAATCGGATTCTGAATAATCCAGATCCGTCAGGGCGAACCGGTCAGCAGGAATCAGATTGTTATCCGCCTCATCGCTGAATACCGGGGCAAAGCCGGCGAAATCGTTTAATGCGGAACCTTCTTTTTTGCCCGCTGATCTCTTTGCATAAAGAGTTGCTGAATAATTGTAGGTGATATCATAGAATCGAATCATATAATTGAGTTCTGCAAAATCAATCTTGTTCGATACATCAGACATATTAGTAATCAGAATTTCAAAAGGTATCTTTGATAAGATACCATGAGGAATGATAATGAGTTTGTTCTTCCCATTGATCTTAGTCTGTACTGGATCAATGAGTTTTTTATAAAGTTCTACGCTTGCTGGCAGGAAACCCTGAACATCAATTTTTTTAATTGTTCTATTCAATGTACCGGCTAAATCAGAGAATGAAGACTCTTTTACGATTTGAAATACATCCATATCATTCCTGGTTACAGTGAAAACATTAATCACATTTTCCCCAATAAAATATTCAACTAAAACAGATTGATTATCCAGTAATTTCTGCAGATCTGCAACAGATGTGGTTTGGGTCTGATATTTCAGATCATAATATTTGGGATATTGAACCTCGAATGCCTTAACCAGTTCCTGATACTGACTGTTGAGATCAAAAAGTTTGTTTTCATAGCTTTGAATCTTGGTACTATCGCCTTTTTCTTTCTTTTGAAGCTCTTTCTGTAATTGAGTATTATAAAAAGCAAGATCTGCTTTTATCATGTTCTCCCGTTGAAGAAGAGTGTCCGGAATACCTGCAAACTGCTTTGCTCTTGACTCCTGTAAATGGAGTGCCAGTGTACTAAATTTACTCTTTTCTGCAAATTGAAAGGCCTCTTCTTTATAAAAGGGATCATTGGTCAACGTATAAAGTTCTATGGCTGTTTGAATGGCCTTATCATATATTTCAATTACATTTTCTCCTAAAAACAACATGGATCCCTCTGCCTTATAGCCACTCCGCATATCATCAATCAGATCCGATGCACGTTTGTAAGTGTTCAAAGACATCTGTAAATCTTCTCTATTTTGTGACTTATCAAAATATAGTTTATGGAATGATTCTGCTTTATAATGCAACGCATTCAATAAATCCTGATCGGAAAGATTGTTATCGATTAATGGATTCTGATAAATATCTGGTTCGTTGAATTCAGGAGCTAAAGAAATAAGCGCTTTCTGAAAAAAAGTAATGGCTTCCTGATAATCATTTCTTTTCAAATAGACTTCTCCAAAAGAATTATAGATTTGACCGATTTGGGGATGGTCTCTTCCGGTCAGGTTGAGTTGTATGGATAATGCTTTATTAAAATAATCAAGGGCTTGGTTATAATCGGACATTTCATTGTATATTCTACCCATATTCATATAATCAACTGCCACAGAAGGATGATCCCTGCCCAGGGTTTCGAATCTGATAAGAAGTGATTTATTAAATTGTTCAAATGCTTTTTCATACTTTCCCTGACTGAAATAAACCCGACCCATGTTGGCATAGGTATTGGCTACAGAAGGATGGCTCTCTCCGAATATTTGAATTTTACTACTGAGCGCTTTATTATAATATTGAAGTGCTTCCGGAATATTTCCTTTTCTGTAGTAGATAACGCCAATATTATTATATCCGTAGGCGATACCATAATGTTGGGTTCCAAAAATCTCACTACATATGGTTATCGATTTCTTATAGTATTCAATGGCTTTATCCAGGTCTCCTGTTTCTTTATAAAATCTCCCCATAGCATAATAGGATTCAAACACAAGACGATGTTTTTCCCCCAATAGTTCCAGTCTAATAGTCAGCGCCTTGGTTAAATTTTTAAATGCCAGATCATAATACCCTTTGAGCATATAGGTATAGCCCATGCCATAATAAGCTGAAGCAATGGATTCATTATTCTTTTGATCCAATTGTTGGTATACATCTCTGGATTTTTTAAAGCTGGATAAGGCCGCATCATAATCTCCCATATCTCGATAGGTCAAAGCAAGATTATAATATCCGATAGCAATGTCTTTATGGGTCAAACCAAAAATCAGTTTACAGACTTCTAAAAATTTTTTATGATATTCAAGTGCTTTTTCCAGGTCTGATTGTCTGTAAAAAAGGGTGGCAAGACCATTATAAACTGATTTGATAAAAATATTATTCTCACCCAATTTTTCAAGACAAAGATCCAGGGCTCTGTGAAGATATTCTGAGGCCGCTTCAAATTTCAATTGTCTGGTAAAATTTTTTCCTATGTAGCTAAGGCAGTGAATATACTTTCCCCACAGGGTAAGATCATCAGTATGATCTAACCATTTCTTATAAAGTTCACTTGCATTCTTGAAATAATGAAGTGAACTGTCATATTGAGTATTCCTAAAAAAATCTTCTCCTTTAATGATATATTTTCCCGCCAGGGTTGTATCGGATTGGATTGAAAAGATCTCTGTTTGACTTTCACACAGTAGGGGCCGGAACGCAAGAATAATAACAACTATAATAATACAATCCAGGCGTTTCATAATCTTTCCTTTCTCTTATATATTTCAGGAAAAAAATATCCTATGATATTTAAATTATTTGATTAAAATTCCTTTTTTAATACCGAATAATCTTACTTACACCTGCTGTCCAAATTCTAAATATGTAAATCCAACTTAATACCATAATTCCCTTATACCCTATACCATATACCCTATTATTTACTCCCCGATCAGCACAAAAGAGGCCCACGATTTAGGAAAGGCAGTGCCGGGATTTTGCAGCATATGCAGTTTGGCCTTTCGCAGTGCCTGGGAGTGACTGTTTCCATTTAATATATGTTTATAAAGCTCGGTCATTAACTCGGAGGTGTGTTTATCGGATACCTTCCAGAGCGAAACAATCAGATTGTCTACCCCTGAGTAGAGAAATCCCCTGGTGAGAGCCATCAGGCCTTCTCCTTTAATGAGTTTTCCCATACCACTTTCACAGCTGCTGAGCACTATCAGATCGGCATTCAGGTTAAGATTGTAGGTTTCACCCGAATAGAGAATACCGTCTTCCCCTGAGTTTTTATTTGATTGTGCAAAGATAATGGCCGAGCGTTTAGGGTCCGATTCATTCATTATGCTGTGAGTAGCGATGTGTATGTTTTTAAATTGATTGATCTCTGTTTTAAATGTCGATTCGGAGGCGTCCGCATGATAATAGCCACTGGCATATTTTTTATTTTTTCTATATAGCTTTACAATTTGTCTGACTTCATCCTCGGAAAATGACAATTCACGTATTTTTTGTCCGTTGAGCAAGGTGGAGCGGATAGTCGAGTCAGCCAGATCCGAGACAGAGGAGTAACTATCGGTGTCTACCTCATTTCCTTCTTCTGATCGGTCACTGAAAACAGGGGCAAAACCAATAAAGGTTAATTGGTTCCGCCTGTCTCTTTTAAAACTATCCTCTAAAGAATTAAAATAAAGTGTAGCTGAATAATGATAGCTGATTTCATATTGATTGATTAAATAGTCGGGTTGTCTGTTTTTTTGTGGTATTTTAGAGATCAGGGTTTCAAACGGTATTTTATACAGGTCACTGTGAGGTATGATGATCAACTTTTTACAACCAGCCAGTTTATGTGTAACCGGCTCGATTAGGTGTTTATACAATTGATGGCTGGTCTTTAAAAATGTGGTTTTGTCCAGTTTTTTAATGGATTTGTTCAGTGATTCGATCGATGCCTGAAACGAGGTATCAATCGGAATGTCGAAAACATCCACATGGTTCCGAGTCACTGTAAAGATGGTGATGTTTTTCTTACCAAGGAAATATTCAATCAGAACGGATTCAGGATCAAGGCTATTTTGTAATTCAGCGGCAGGTACGGTTCTTGTTTGATATTTTAACTCGAAATATTTGGGGTAATCGGTTTCAAATTCCATAATCATTCTTTGATATGCCTGGTTCAGAGAAAAACACTTGTTTTTATAAGCTTCAATCTTCAGACTGTCCGGTCCCTCTTTTTTTTGAAGCTCATTTTGTATCTGTGTTTCATAAAATGTCAGATCAATTCTTAATTCTTTCTCTCTGTTCAGCAGTATTTCGGGAATACCGGCAAACTGTCTGGCTTTAGAATCCTGCAGAGACGTTAATAACACACTAGATTTTGCTTTCTCAATCAAATCGAAAGCCCTGTTTTTATATTGAATTTTCCCAGTCAGGGTATAAAGCAACAGGGCAGTTCCGATGGCGCTATCATATATTTCCTGCGTTTTTTCATTTAAAATCAGTTTCGAACTTTCATACTGATACTGATTACGCATCTGGTAAATCAAATCAGAAATAATCTGGTAGGTGTTCATGGCGGATTCAAGGTCCTTCAGATCATGAGATATATGCTGATACCGTTTTTCAAGGGCAAGGGCTTTGAGTTTCAAGGCATACAGCATTTTTTTTTCATTGAGTACATTGGTCATGGCGGGATTGATATACCAGTTGGTGTTATTAAAATTCGGGATTAAGGCACTGATTGCTTTTTGGGCATAGTTTAATGCTTCCTCGATATGGTTCCCATCGAGTTCCAGTTCGCCTATTCGTGTATACACCCAGGAAACACTGGGATGTTTATCCCCCAGATTATACCGATGGATATTCAGGGCTCTTAAAAAATTGGTACGTGCTTTGGCAAAAAGATTTTGTTTTTTATAGTACAAGCCAATATAGCCATAGGTATGTCCGACATTTAAATGGTTTTCCCCAAAAGCATTCTGATAAATGGAGAGAGCCTTTTTGTGATAGTCGAGTGCCTTTTTGAATTCGCCATTGTCCCGATACAGTTCAGCCATTTGATTGTAACTTGCCGCAACATGATGATGGCCCTCACCCAACAAAGTTAACCGGAGATTCAACGCCTTATGGTGATATTTCAGAGCTTTATCGTAATCTTTCAAGTCATAAAATGTATTGGCAATATTATAATACAACCCTGCGATTTTCCAATGTATTTCTCCCACAACTTCAAGTTCGATTGAAAGGGATTTCTGGTAATATTCCAGCGCTTTTCCATAATCTCCTTTAAACTCATGAATCACACCCATATTGTTATATGTATTACCGACTCCAGAATAATTTTCACCATAATGATGGATGAAAATGGCCAGGGCTTTTTTATAGTAATTCAGGGCTTTGTCGTAGTTGCCCTTAATACGGTATAAAATACCCATAGAAATATAAGCGTTGGCAACTGCGGGATGCTGCCGGCCATGATACTTTATAACACCCTCCATGTGTTGTTCCAGATAGTTGAATGCTTTGTCATAATTTCCCATTTTTCTGTTAATGATGCTCATATCCTTGTATAAACGAAAGACTGAAATATGATCGTCTCCGCGACTGGTGCGGTTGATGAATATTGCTTTCTGATAATATGCAATCGCTTTCTCGAAATTGTCTGTCTGTCCATAGGTTATAGCCATATACCGGTAGGTATCGGCAACTTTATGATGGTTTTCGCCCAGTACTTTTTGCTTGATAGCCAGACTTTTTTGATACATATCCAGTGCTTCATTGTATTGCCCATTTGTACTGTGAAGGATTCCAATTTGGTCATAGCTGTAAGCGACCACCCGATTGTTATCCCCAAAAATTTCCTTTCCCTTGGCCAACGCCTTTTCTGCAATGGCCAGCGCTTTATCAAGCTGCCCTTTCACTCTGTAATTGTAACTCAGCGCATTCTGGGATCTGATATAATTTTCCCAGCTGGTTGAATCATTATATTGAGAAGCAAAGGCCTGATAGTGATGTCCTGCCTTTTCAAAATATATAATGGAGCTGTCATGCATGGCTTTTGCGGAAAGGGCTGTTCCCTTGCTGTACAAGCGGGCAGCCAGGGCTGTGTCCGGCTGAAAAGAAGCAATCTCGGTTTGACATTGACTTTCTGATGCACAGAATGCGAGAACTAAAGAAATAGCGGTTATGCCAATGTGATGCTTCATGGTATTTCCTTCCCTTGATTTTATGGCCATACCATATATATGTCTAACTAAAAATCCCCTAAAAATATATCCATTATGAGGAATAAAAATAATTTCATTATTGGATATTCTTATTAAATTTTATATTGACCGTACTTCTCTATTATTTATTATATCAATATACACATGTAACAATATTGAACTCCAAAACAATCTTTATTCCTTTAGAAAGCAGTTAGCAAATATTTTTCTATCCCCATCCTCCTATAAATATAATATTTAAAAAATTAATTATT
>Ga0315554_1002116_pt1 | contig 11587 bp, 5 predicted proteins | sample SalMarSW160370MG_FD_202114 | JGI IMG/M metagenome (GOLD analysis project Ga0315554, IMG submission 202114) | Salt marsh sediment microbial communities from the Plum Island Ecosystem LTER, Massachusetts, United States - Salt Marsh Sediment SW1603-70 ... | reverse complement strand
AGTCTTCCTTCATTTACCGCTGTAATGTAGTCGTTTGCTGACTCGATGTTGGAGTAAGAAAACTTTTGAAGATAGCCCATGAAGCATCCTGCTCCTGTTGTTAGGATGCCTGCCCAAGGCCATCCGTTTAGGCAGTTTTCTTTGGCGTGCCATTCTACTCTGGAGTAGCGGTCGTGACCAATTGGCTTGTAACCCGCCTCTGTGAATAGTTCGTATGCTGCAACATACATTTTCTTCTCTAATTCTGTGTCTCCTTGAGGAGGCACCCGCCCAGCTTTCAATTGATTATACAAAACCGTTCCAGGGCGCACTTCAAGGCAGTAGGCATCAACTTCTGCATCCAATTCGATTGCTGTCTTCACAGTGTCGATCCAGCTTTCCAGTGTTTGTCCTGGAATATTGTACATTATGTCTATGCAAACGCAGAGTCCCAGTTTTCGGGCGGTTTTAACCTCATTTTTTACATGTTCTGCGCTGTCCGGTAGATTAAGCATCTTTCTCAGTTTGTCGTCGAAAGTTTGGGCTCCCATGTCCACTTGAAAGGCGCCATATTCTGCCGCTGCAACCAGCTTGTCCTCGTCAAAGCTTCTGGAGGAACCCGTGATCTTGATGAAGTATTCGTCTGTTGTGTTGAAGTTTTCTTCGCAGAATTTTATTAGACCAATCATCTGGTCTTTGGTCATGAGGCTTGGGGTTCCTCCGCCCAAGACTATTTCGTCGAATTCGCTGGTTTGAACATACTTTGTTTCAGCATACATCATCAGCTCTTTTCTTAAAGCCTTGAGATATGGTTCCATCATGGCGCTGGAATAAGGGTTGTTTGGGTAGTAACAGAAGGTGCATCTGGAATCGCAGTAGGATATCCACGGCTGCAGCTCCATCACCTTGTTCGACGTGTTTTCGGTTGACAAGAACTCCATGAATTCCTTGTATGTTTCAGGTGCGATATCCGGATAATCTAGGTATGTGTAAGGAGGCCAACTCTCTCTTGAGCTGTAACTATTATCTTTCTCTGTTTCTGGGATAGCCGCTTTCATGTTGAATTTCCTCAGATTCTCTTTTAATAGATTCTTTGCGAATAATATAAACTTGCGTTTTTCATTGCCATTGCTAGATTGTTCTAGTTATTTGATGCTTGTTGAAGCTCATATTCAGTGCCAGAAGAGAAAAACTAATCTTTGTATATTTTCCTTCTACATTTCTATAGACCGTTTAATAGGATACTTTTCTAATGAATTTGGGCAAGATCAAAAACTTGCGATTCTATAAGAGATATCGGAAAAAGAGCATACGATACTTAAGGTGGGCTGTTAAAGCCGCTTTTCTGCTCCTTTTTACGGTGCCAGTAGCCTACTTGGCTAGAAGCCAGCAGTTGTCAGTAAGCAGCTTCTTTTCTGTAAAGCCAACCGGTCAAATAGCTGGATTCACTTCCATTGAATCATTTTTTATGGTGCCCATTACTCAATCACCATGTAGTGTATAGTTGAGTTATTACGGTAGCATAAATCCGGGCTTATGGATTATGGATCCATTCGGCGGATTGCAGGTTCTGCTGTCTGGTCAAGTTGAGCCTTTGCTTCTTATTCCCACAATTATTGCGGTTCTCATTTTTGTTATTCTGATTGTTCTGCTGGGAAACGTTTTCTGCAGTTGGGTTTGCCCTGTCGGCACAATAATAGACAGCTTTGACAAATTTGTCGAGAAATGTTTTCCAAATATTGAAGCTAAAAGGAACAAGAGGTCTCAGCAGAGGAAAGAGCGGAAACAGAAGGAAGAAGGGAGTAGTCTGGGTTGTCCGTTATGTCCACTGCATAAAATAAACGGGTTTTGGCGCATGGAATTATTGCATCAACGCTTGTTGGTTCTGCTGTTTTCAAGTTTCCTGTATTCTGTGCTGTTTGTCCCATAGGAATCGTGTCTAGGGGGCTGATACATTTCAAAAGCATGATGAGGGTTACCCGAATGTGGATGGTATGGTGGCTTGAGCTGTTGGCGGTGCCAGTAGCGGTGACCCTTCTCAGCCTTAGAGAAAAGAGATACTGGTGTAAGCGTCTTTGTCCTGTAGGAGCGTTTCTAGGCATGGTTGGTTCTTTGAATCCTTTCATCAAACCGCGGGTGAAGGAAGAGCGGTGTATTATGAAGGGGTGCCCTGAAGATTGCAAAGACAGTCACCTAGATATCTGCCTTTTCTGTCGCTTAATGGATGACAAAAAGTGCGAAAAAGTGTGCCCTGTAGACATTGATTTGGTTAATAATGGTTCGCTTGCTAAATGCACTAAATGTCTAGAGTGCTATATTGTATGTGACTACGATGCAATCAGTATCGATTTCTTAGGTAAACCGGACGTCATCCAGTCAAGCACTCGCTTTTGCAATCGTATCCGAGGACGTTTTTAGAATTGGTTCAACAAGGATGTGAAGATGGTTCGCAGACCGTTTTTTAGCAGAACAGTATGCGGTTTTCAGGAAAAAGCTGTTTTTCAACAATGAAGTATTATTAGTCTCCTAATATGAAAGAAAAGGGGCTTGGGTAAGTTTGTCTTTTGGGAAAGCAATAAATTTCGTTCAACTGAAAGGGGTAGTTATATTCGTTTCAGCGGTGATTTACAACGAGACACAAGAGAACTCTGCTGCTCTTAGCCATATTCAGCTTAGCATTCCTCTTTAGAGTAGTCGTTATCTTCCATAACGAGTACCCGCCAAGCTCAGACATTGGATTGCACGGCAGCATCATAAACCTGATTCTCGATGAGGAAAAACTGCCTCTCTGGAACCCATATCACATGGGAGGAGAACCGCTTGTAACTCCCCCGGGATTCCACTTTTTTGTATCCATCCTGATTCTCTTAACAGGAATGCCGTTACTTCTTGCGCAATTGATCACCGCCGCATTTTTCAGTTCGTTCATAGTTTTTCCCGCTTATCTTGTCTCCAAAAAGATGTGGAATAGCCACAGCGCAGGATTTTTGGCAGCCTTTTTTGCAGCGATTTCAGCGTTAAGCCTTGAGATGGTAAGTTGGGGAGGCTACACTAACGTGGTTTCTCTTGCCCTAATGGCGGTAATCTTCTATTTGTTTCTCAAGGACATCGATCAGCCAAACCACTTCAACCTATTGATGGGAACGCTGCTTTTTGGCAGTCTCATCCTCACTCACACATTCAGCCTATTCGTCTTTTTCCCAATCCTGATACTCTACTTCGTTTCCCTGCTGATAGGTAAGGCTCTGAAGCTCAAGAAGATAGAGCTCCGAAAGACGCTGCGTTTCTTCACAGTTTCAGCAGCATTAGGAATCTTAGCGGTATCGCCGTGGCTACTGAGAGTCCTCAGCTTTTACATGGGCGCTTCAGAGGAAGGAGCCCTCTTGGGAGGAATGGCAGATAACAGAAACCTAATCCTCACAAACCGCACAGTCGACAGCATAATTCTTACTCTAATCATTGTTCTCATCCCAACATTTTTCATGTTCAAAGCATCCAGAAAAAACTATGCTGATAACGGTAGCCTGCTGCTGGCAGCATGGTTTCTTGTGCCCGTAGTTATGACTCAAGCCTACATTTTTGGCGTATTCGTTGACTACTCAAGGTTCATGTATTTCATCGACTTTCCCGGAATCCTGATAATATCAGCAAGTTTATTCTATCTTTTTCACTACACATCAATCGCCGTCAGTAAAGTCCCAAGACTCGAATGGAACAGCGTCAAAAAATTAGTTCCTGCACTAGTTTTTATTGCAAGCCTCTTTGTCTTTATTGTTGTTTCGCCTTGGTCTATTTTTCCAGACGAAGCCATTGAACGAGTGGACTTTTACACGACAATACAGAAGCCTGAAGCAACTGCCATGGAGTGGATTCAAAACAGAACCCCAGAATCTTCCGTGCTCGTCGCCGATCACCTTTATGGGTGGTGGCTCTCCGGAGTTGCCAAGAGAACCACCCTTAGCGCAGCTGGTTTAGAGTTCCTATTATATTCTCATGAGATGGAGGTTGCCAAATCAGCGCAGCTTCTTTTTGACACTAACTACTACATTGACAACGGCTTAATCCAAGTTAGAGAGGATGGACCACATTTTTCGCGTCACAACCCTGAGTTCAGCATAGAAACATGGAGTGGAGAATCTTATTCACTGTTTAATTTCCAAGATAACACGACATTATTTTTTTACGAATGGATTAATAATTACGGACAAAGAGTTAGTGAAAATACAACATTAGCAGACATGGAAACGGTTGAAAAACATGTACTAATGAAAGACGAAAACGCGGCAAACTTGACAGTGACATTTGAAAACGATTTTTTCACGGTTAAGAAAACGTTGACAGTCCAGCGGGGAGTAAGATTCGTCGAACTATCATATGACATAGAGGTCAAAAATTTTCGAACCAACCTCTTCAACATTTGGCTCCCAATCTACTTCAAAGAAGGCAACATAACAAAATACCAAACGGATATGATGTTTGAATTCTACGACCCATTTGAGGACGTGTGTGGACAGGTAATCTTCAAAGAAGACACCCCCGCAGAAATCAACCAAAAAGAGTCCCCAAACAGGGTCGAAATGCTGTACAGATACCCATGGAAAAGCAACATAAACATCAAAATCCTTGTCGGCGCTTTTGACGCCCAAAACCTAAGCTACCCAGACGAAGTTAAAACAAAATGCTATGAACTCGCAGCTTCTCCCCTAGAAACGGTAACCCTCGATCCGCTCATCACATGGGATTACGTTGAAATGATGGATAAATATGATATTTCGTATGTGGTGTGCAGAGACCATAGGATATATCTGAAATTCTCGGAAGACCCCAAGTTCAGGCTGGTGTTCAACAGCGGAAATGTCGCAGTTTTTCAAGTAGTAAAATAAAATAAAAAACTGAAAACGTTTCTATGAGCCACAGGGTTTTGAATTCACACGTGCAATAGCTTCCACCAGCTCATTTAACTCGTTAACAGTTACATGCTTTACTGAATGCAGCAACCCTTCCAACCCCGTTGATGTACTCGATTATAATTGGGGCGCAATTTAGTTCCATGTATTAGAACAGAGTGTTCGGATTCCTGAACATTCCCTGCATGTGCCCTTTTTCATGAAAGGTTACCGTTTCTTTGATAATCTAAGAAGGATTCGAGAAACCAGCCGCTTTCGTTTGAGGTTTATTTTCAGGGTTCCATTTTCCATGCAGTCTAAGCAGATATTGAAGTCACAGGTTAAGCCGTCATGAAAAACAAATTTGCATGGATATACGACTTTAACTGCATCGCCGCAACAATCACAAAACAGATGCTTCATTACTTCAACCTTACGAAGCAAGAGATGACACATCTTAAAAGGGAAGTTTCTTGCGCATAAATGCTGGGAAAACTGATGTATTTGCGAATACGGATATATTACGATGCCAGTAGAAGTTTGTACTAGAGCAGGAATTTAGTTGATGGCTAGCAGAATCCTCCTCGGTAAATAATCCACCGATTAAAACTGGATGTTTTTATATGGTGAACTTATTAGTCATATATCCATTACATCCTGCCGCTTTGGAGGATAATTAGTGCAAAAACTAAGACTACCCACTATTGAACTGGTTTTCATCCTAATAGCCGTCTCCACCATCTTCATCATTACAGTTCACCAGATGTCCACAGACGGAGTTCTTCCCGGAAACGACCCCGCAGTACACCTAGGAAAAGCAAAGAAAATAGTAATGGACGAGAGAGTCTCCTACAGCGAAGTCGCATGGTATCCACCCCTCTTTCACACCATCCTAGCGATGCTCCAAATTTTTGCAGGAACCCTTGACGTCATGGTTGCAGCGTTCATCCTAAAACTGCTGATTGCAACCCTCAACGCGCTAATCCTGCTTTCCATCTATTTGCTGAGTCGAAAACTTTTTGGAATAGGCGTCGCCGTCACTTCAGTCGTCTTCACGATTCTGTCAGTTCCACTTCTTGAAATAATTTTTTGGGGAGGCTACGCAAACTTTCTGGGTTTAGCTTACATAGCCTTTATTTTTTACATACTGAACAAGGACTTCGGAGTTTCAGTTAAAACCTTTCTCCTGTTTCTGGGAACCTTCACCATTGTATTGTCCCATCAGCTTGCCACCTTCGTTTTCGTTCTGATGTTTGTCCCCGCTTTCTTAGTCAGCACCATCGGATCAAAAAAGAAATTCATAGTTTTTCTCGCCGTGATCGTGGGGGGCGGCTTAGCTATGCTGGCGTGGTACGCAAGGATTCTGATTGAATACGCTGACGTTGTTATAGAACACCTCTTCTTCGCTATGGAAGAGAATGTCTATCACATCTCCGCAGTTACATTTGACGCTCTAAACAAAAACTTTGGGGCAAGCCTGTTCCTAGCTTTAGCAGGTATCCCATTGACTTTCATTTTAGTGATGAAGAAAAAAGCCTTGAAGTCCTCTATATTGATTATTTTTTGGCTCGCCGTTCCCTTCCTTTTGTCTCAGTTATTCCTCTTAGGAATTTACTTGCCATACCACCGCTTCATCTACTTTTTTGCCATGCCAATAACCATCCTTTCTGGCGTGACGGTTTACAGCATCACAAAGTTACTTGTCTACATAGAATCAAAACTAATTCCGAAAATCACAAAAAACCCTAAGATATTGAATACTGCCAAGATTTTTACTATTGTGCTGCTGATCTTTTCCCTGCTCTTTATCCAAGCTTCTGTGTTTCTCCAAAGAATCGAAACTTATCCACAATTCTATGAAAGGGCATCAATCGCCAGTTACAATTCAGGCATTTGGGTGAAGCAGCACTCAGTTCCGGACGGCACAGTGATTGTCCCAAGAAGCCCAGGATCATGGTTTTACATCTTTTCCGACCACTACACCATGGAAGAGACGGACCCTCTTTACTCAAGAAACGCAGTTGCCGAAGCAGTATTGTACAGCTTTTATGAAATGGAAAACAGCCGCACTCTCACGCGAGAGTATGATCTAGAAAGCTCAAGCTCTGGTCAGTCAATATACGTTTCAGTTTACAACATTTGGACGAAGTCCCTGAATATTCCAAATAATCAGGTCAAAGTAATCTACGTTAACTCTGTCGGCGAATGGGTGACGATTCCCCTCTCCGAAACTGTTGAAAACATTTACTGGACGCAGAACTCCACTGACAAAGCACAGCTGGTTTCTGAATACATCCACGAACTCTTTACGCTCGAAAAAGCAGTTACATTCTCAAGTGACAGCTCTGTAATCAATGTTGATTGGAAGATCGAGGCGCATAAAAACCTAGCAAACGCCAAACTGGCAGTCAGCAATTACATGGAACCTTCCCTCGACTATAAGGAAGCACTTGTTCCCGGAGTTCTTAACTGGCAGAACCCATGGGACAACGCCACGTACGTAAATGCCTTCGAAGAATGGTCGGTAGTAGAAGGCTCTTTCGACATATTGGATGAAAACCTTGTAGCAGTACTCGATGAACAAAACGGCGTATTGGCAGCTTTTGAATTCGATGACCTCCCAGACTGGTTTACTCTTGGCGCCCTAGATAACCGCTTCATAGACTCCCTGAGACTCCGATATGAACTCGGTGATTTAGCTGAGGGCGAAAACCGAGAAATCTCTTTCTCCATACTTGTTTACGCCTTCCAGTTCGACGACATTGAACGATGGACAGAAACAGCTTTGAAGCAACAATTCGAATCAAAAACGAATTTGCCAGTTCAAGAAAGGGACTTCCGCACCTACATCGAGGAATACAACATTAAATTTGTAGCCGTTGACACTCAAAAAGTTCTCTCAAACATCGAGGCTTCTCCTGCCCTAGACAGAGTTTACGACAACGGCAGAGCCACAGTCTATACAACAAAAAGATAAAGCCAGCATTATTAGATGCTGCATACATTATTGTGCACGTAAACTTTTGGGGATGTAAGCACACGCTGGATCAGAGGCGAAGAGGTCTCCTGTATAGATTTCCGCCCTGGTTCGGCAACCACCACAAATTTCACGATACTCACAAACACCACATTTGCCCTTCAAGTTACTGCGGTCCCTGAGCTTAAGAGTTAATTCTGACGTTTGCATGTCAGTCCAGATTTCCTTCATCGACTTGTCTTTGATGTTGCCCATCCGGTAGCCTTCGTTGAAGCCGCAGGGTCGACTATCCCCATTTTCCAGCAGACCAATGTATCTGCCGCCGATGAAGCATTGACCAAGAAACACATTGTTGAACCAGTGGTCAAAGTCTGGCATGCCCCGTTGTTTTGCGATGCGAGCAAAGAAGGGACAATACACGTTAATGCTGAGTTTCCCCTGATACTCCTGCATCAGGTCATATATTCTGTTCAAAACAACCTCATACTGCTGCGGAGTAGGAGCCAACTCCAAATGCTCCTGAGCCCTACCAACAGGAACATAATTATGATAAACTACACGAGTAGCATCGTACTCATGTCCCACCTGAGCTACATGATCCACTTCCGCGCAGTTACGCTTATTCAGCGTCGTTACGATGCAATCAAAAATTCCGCCCTTAGACAATTTCTCCATAGCTTTGATGGCTGTTGCATAGGCGCCTTTGCCTCGTACAAAATCGTTCGTTTCTTCTGTTCCATCAAGGCTTACGGCAGTCATAACCTCGTTTCGAATCAACTTGTCGAGGATGTCGCCTTTAACATAGTAGCCGTTTGTTATGAGGCTCACGTTCATGCCAAGGCTCTTCGCATGAGCTATAATCTCAAAAATGTCTTTTCGCATAAGCGGTTCTCCACCGCTCAGCCCGAACCACTTTGTGCCCATCTCATAAAGTTCATCAACGATGCGCATTCCACCTTTAGTGTCAAGCTCATTAATAGCGGCAGGGCTTGAGCCAAAACTGCAGTGCAAACAATTATAGTTACAGGCTCTCGTACATCTCCAAGTCATCATGTATAAAAGGGGTCTTTTCTTCACGTTTCGTTCGTTCTCCTTCACGTCAATCCCTCAGGCATACTTAATAGCGGTTTTAAGTGTTGGAGCCCCACTTTGTTAGCCAAGCGGTGTCCAGTCGCTGCTTTTGTGCGCCAGCGCAGGAACAACCATGGTTTTAGGTTCCGCTTTTGTGAAATTGATTTTTCGGAGAGAATGTGACAATAGAACGAATCTTACAATGTTTTTCATGTTGGAGGCTCCAACGATTCATTTTTATGATGAATATCGGATAAAAGCGTTTTTGTTAAGATTTCTTGACTATTAAAAATTTATGCAAAAGTGTGTTAGTCAAGATTTCTTGACAAAAGAGGTACTCACGGCATTTAACAATAAAAAAGGGTTATTTTACTTTTTCACGCAAGAGTTTAGGAATGTATCCGCATGCTGGATCAGAAGCGAAAATGTCTCCGGTGTACATCTCTGCTCTGGTTCGGCAACCCCCACAAATTTCACGATACTCACAAACACCACATTTGCCCTTCAAGTTACTGCGGTCCCTGAGCTTAAGAGTTAATTCTGATGTTTGCATGTCAGTCCAGATTTGCTTCAGCGGCTTATCCTGAACATTTCCCAGTCGGATACGGTCATTGAAGCTGCAGGGGATGACGTCTCCGTTTTCGATTACGCTCATGTATTTGCCGGCGATGGAGCATTTGCCAAGGAAAATGTTGTTGAACCAGTAATCAAAATCGGGCATGCCCCGTTGTTTAGCGATGCGAGCGAAGAAGGGACAATAAACGTTGACTTCAGGTTTTCCTTTGTACTTTAGGCGCAGATCATAGACTTGGTTCCAAATCTTTTCGTACTGTTGTGGGGAGGGAGCTTTGGCGAGGTGCTCTTTTGTTCGGTTGAAGGGAATGAATCCGTGAATCACCACCCATCTGGCGCCATACTCTTCAGCCAGTTGGATGACGTGCTCCATATCTTCGGAGGTGACGTTAGTACGGGTTGCGTCAACATTAGCAAGAGTTGCCACAAGACAGTCCAGCAGTCCCGCTTTGGAAGTTTTTTCCATGGCTGAAACGGCTTTTGCGTATGCGCCCTTTCCTCGTATAGCATCGTTTATTTCTTCGGTTCCGTCAACGCTTATCGAGACGCGAACCCCGTGCCGAACTAGATTATCGAAGATTTTGTTGTCAAGAAAATAGCCGTTGGTTATGAGGCTTACATTCAAGCCAATGTTTTTGGCGTAGCCGATTAGTTCGGGGAGGTCTTTTCGCAGGAGGGGTTCTCCACCGCTTAATCCGAGATAAGTTGCCCCGAAAGAGTATATTTCGTCTACAATACGCATGACTTCTTTGGTTCCGAGGGCGTCGGAGGCTGGGGGATTTGATGCGAAGCCGCAGTGTAGGCAACTGCTGGTGCATGCTTGTGTGCATCTCCAAGGCAGAATGAAGAGGGGTCCATTGGGTTTCAAAATCTTCACCATGAACAGTATTCAAGAGTCTAACGAACCAATAAAAACGTATTTAATTTTTCTGGAAAAGGTCTTGTTTAACAGTTTTAGTGGGGTCATCTCTTTTTTCAACTTCAATCATCGTTTTGCTGCACGGAATTAAGGTTCCTTTTTTTGATGGGAATTTTTGTTGTTTTTGTTTTCTAATTTGTCGAGAAGATGTAGGAGTTCGCTGGTGTTCTTCACGGTTATGGCGCCGTTGTTTTTGAGTTTCGTCAGGTAGTTTGTGGCTTTGCCGTTGGTGAAGTCCCTCTCTTCGATTGATCCGTCTTCTAGGAGGATAACTGGTATTCCTTCTTTCAGAGCCGTTTCTGCCGCGTCCAGGTTTCTTAGGTTGCCATCACCAAACTGAGTCGGCGTTATTACGATAACGTTGGCTTTACTTATCATCTTCAGGTTTGCTGTGTGAGCGTCTTCGGTTATGGGAGAAAAGGGAGCTTCGCTTGTTATTGGAATCTTTAACAGTTGAGCGGTCTCTTGATCCGTGTCTAACAAGTTGAGAACCCCAGCAGTTACGAAATATCCTTCATCCTTCAAAATCTTCATCAGGGGGCTACCGGTGCCGCATCCACAAATCAGATGGATAGAAAGGCTCTTTTGTTGCTGATTTATGGGTCTTGAAAGTGGGATAACATGAAGGAAACCTGTGACAGGATGCTTTTTCACGATAGTGTCAACATTGAAAACTTTTCTAACGTTTTCGCTTGTGAGAGTCTCGTTTGATTTCCCGACAGCAACAATTTTCCCATCCTTCAAAAGAATAACAGAATCACAGTAACGGGCAGCTAAGTTGAAGTCATGGAAAACCGCGACTATTAACAACTTTTTTGTTTTGCATAAACACTTGATGAGGTCCATTATTTCCAGCTGGTTGCTTATGTCCAAGTGGGTTGTCGGCTCGTCTAACAGAAGAATTTTTGGTTCCTGAGTTAGGGCACGCGCGATTATCACACGTTGCCTTTCTCCACCACTAAGCTCAGTTACAGGTCTGTCAGCAAACTGCCAAGTATCAGTGAATTCCATGGATTGCTTTGCTATAGCCAAGTCTTCTTTACTTTCCATCTTGAATCGTGAAATGTGGGGGTTCCTGCCCATGAGAACTACTTCCAGAGAAGTAAAGGCAAATGTCACTGGTGTATCCTGTGGGACTACTGCTAACTGTTTCGCAACTTCAATGCTTTTTAGTTTGTATAT
>Ga0315554_1002115_pt1 | contig 11594 bp, 8 predicted proteins | sample SalMarSW160370MG_FD_202114 | JGI IMG/M metagenome (GOLD analysis project Ga0315554, IMG submission 202114) | Salt marsh sediment microbial communities from the Plum Island Ecosystem LTER, Massachusetts, United States - Salt Marsh Sediment SW1603-70 ... | reverse complement strand
GATATAGACTCTGTATGGGCATACGATCCAGGCCTCTCAATGTGCGGACAAGATTGGTGTGTCTGGAGCCCTGACGGCGTAGAAAACGACAACCTGAAGATATGGCCAGGCTGGGGATACTGGGTAATGATTAAGGACAAGCCAGAAACCGAATGCGGCTTCAAGCCAAATTGCTTCTGGTTTAAGGACAATGAAGAACCATTATGGATGGTCCTAGGCGGAAGCCTGTTCAGTCCGGCAACAACACCACCAAGCAGAGTGTTGGTCGACGGATGGAACCTCATAGGCTACTATGGAATAAACTGGGAGAACTATGACTGGGGCGACTTCGACTTCATGTGCGGAGACGCCTACCAGTGGCCAGACAAGTTACTGTATGGAAGCCAGTCATATTGTGCATTGAACTCCCTGATTGATACGCAAGAAGGATATCCAAGATGGAGCTCACTGTGGACTTACATAAACTGCGGAAACCACAATACGAACTGGATGGGAATAAATTCATGCATTGAAGAAAGCATGTATAGTGCACAGGACAAGATGTATGCAGGCCGCGGTTACTGGATAGAGCTGGATGTGTCTGACAACTATGTGCCGGCAACAACATGCATCTGGAACAGCGATTTCGAGTGCGTCTGGAGCGGAGTATTTGCATAGGCCTACAGATAGCTTTTTATATTTATTTTCTAACTCTTAAGTGATAAAAATGAGATACATATTGGCAGCTGTTATGATTGTTCTGTTAAGTAGCGTTGCTCTTGCAGTTCCAAGCCAGCCTCATCGATTCTACGGAACTGTTACTGTGAACGGAGCGCCGGCTTCAGACGGAACAACTGTATCTGCCAGAATATACGGAATAGGGGTAGCCTCTACGACCACAGCAGACGGCAGGTATGGTTACTCTCCTGTATTCTATATTGCTGATCCTAATAGTGTTAGGGCAGGATCGACAATAGAGTTCTTTGTTGATGATGTAAGTACAGGCCAGACAGCTACATTTGTTAATGGTAAGTCAACTTCTCTTAATCTAACAGTTACTATAACAGCGCCAAGCGATGGAGGCAGTCCCGGCGGCAGCAGTGGTAGCGAGGCAACAACAACCACTACGATCGTGCCTGGTGTAACAACAACCACGATATGCCAGGAGTCGTGGACTTGTTCCGACTGGTCAGCTTGCAAGGATGGAATAGAAACAAGGCTGTGCTTTGACGAGAACCAGTGCGGCACTGAGAACGACAGGCCGTTTGAATCGAATCCGTGCTCAGCTGAGGAGGCAGACAGTTCTGGCATTGACATGACTGGCCTCTTTGCCGGCGTAGTGGGCAACCCGTTTGTGGGAATAGTTGTAGTCATAATAGTAGTAACAGCAGTGTATCTGATCAAGTTCAGGAAGAAGGCTACTGGAGCTTTCAAGCCAATTCCATTTTAATTCCACTAATTAGCCAAGAAATCACGAGGCAATTACGAAGTAATTACGTTTGCAACATTTTTGGCTAAATTCTGGCATTAAGTTTATAAATCTTTCAGTTTTAGTTATCACTCATTAGGTGTGATAAATGAGCAAGATAATCTTCAGCATTGTTGCAGTCCTAATGTGCGCAATGCCTGCTCTTGCATTTACAGGAGATTACTATCCGACAGAGGGATACGACGAAAGCTATCACGGCACAGGCATGTACGTGCTGACAGCAGGCGATCTCGCAGAGCTGACATCCAGTGATGACAACCGATACGTAAGCTATGCTGTCTGGAACAACAGGAATTATAATGATTACGACTACATTGAGTTTGACTTTTCGCCAGACTTGCCTTCCTGCGCTGTTGTTGAGAGTGTAATAATAACATTCGAGTGGCAGAGGACTGACACCTGCTACAACATAAATACCGCAAGGCTGAAGATATGGGATCAGAGCTCAGCTTCATGGTTTATTGACAACTTCCCAACACCTTTGCCGCTGCTATACATAGACAGGACAGAGATAATAAACGCGCCTTATATCAACACAGTAGAGGATGTAAACAACCTTAAGATATGGTTCCAGGTATCGCTGAACCCGGCATACCCGCCAGCAGATGTTACCAAGCATGATCTAGTAAAACTAACTGTTACCTACTCAATACCATGCGACTGCTACACGGACATGCCGTCCTGCGAGCAGAATGAATGCGACTGGTGTCCTCTTTGTGATGACACACGTGTAAATCAGTGGTATGAGGGAACATGCGTTGAGAGCGGATCTGACTGCGGTTACCACTGTGATACTGACTACTGCGGTGCAGAGTGTGAAGGCTGCGATTGCCAGGGTTACTGTTCTGGTAACATAAGGTATTTTGGCGGAGCTTGCCTTGATACATGCTTCTGTTCATTCCAGTCAGAGGACTGCGACAGCTATGACGGCTGGTACGATACATACAGCAAGCAGTGGGTACCTGTTGATCAGTGCAACGAGAAAGAGCAGAAAGAGCAGAAGTACAGGGATTATTACTGCGACCCTGAGGGCTGCGCTTACAATGTCATTGACAACCAGTGGGTTGATACTGGCAATACAAGGTATACAGAAAATGCCTGCGACGATGGCTTGTACTGTACAGTTGATGACATGTGTATACAGGGTGCCTGTGTTGGTGCAGAAAGAGATTGTTCAGGCCTTGATAACCAGTGCCAGGCAGGAGTATGCGACGAAGAACTAGATTCATGCGTACCTGATTATACTAACTATCCTCTAAGTACGCCATGCGAGGCAGATGAGGACCTTTGTACAGTAGATCATTGTGACGGCCTTGGAAGCTGCGTAAAGGATTATGATGTTGACTGTAGCTATCTTGACACCTCTTACTGTTCTGGTGATGACGTATGGGAGGATGTAGGATACTGCTCACAGGGAGAGTGTTATGCAGAGTCATTCCCAGTTGAATACTGCTATTATTATGTGGAATACTGCTCTGAGAATGATGATATAGTTTACAACGAGGGTTACTGTGACCAGTCAACGGTTACCTGCAGTTATGAGACAGGCTTTATAGAGAGCTGTTACTTCTATAACGAATTCTGTAGCGAAGATTCTAGAATGGCAGAAGAAGGATTCTGTAATTATGATACGGTTACCTGTGATTCAGAATTCTGCGAGGTAGAAGACTGTTCAGTTTATAATTATGAGGACTGCCAGGATACTTATTACAAGCACTATTACACAGAATCATGCTACGAAGACCAGGAACAAACACAGTGCCTGCCTTCCTCTTCACTAATCGACTGTAGAGACGATCTATGGTGCAATGGCCAGGAGTATTGTAGCGAGCTAGATGGCGTGCACTGCGAGGCTGGAGAGCCTGTTGACTGCAGCGGTAATGATATTCCGGAAGTGGCAACCTGCTACTTTGATCCTGATAACTTTGCTTCTACGTTCGACTGGAGATGTGCATTCGTAAGCGAGTGCGTTGAAAATGGCTGCAACAGCGGTTACTGCTCACAGGGAGACGAGACAGTAAGCCACGTCTGTGCAGATGGTGATGACACAGACGGTGTTTTCAATCACGGCGGCGTGCAGGTGTGCGAAGCAGAGTGTGACGGAGCAGGAGAAGAGTGCGAGCCAAGAATAATTGGTGATTACTGCTATTATGGTGGCGAGTGCAACACAGATCCTACTGTGTGTTCATGCAAGTTCGCCTATGACGATTATTGTCCAATGCCGGGCACAGTAGTTGATGATATTTGTTATTACGGAGAGGGCAGCTGCAGCGAAGAAGGCTGTTACATAGACGAAGAGCCTATAAGGCCTTGTGAATACTGCGATCCGTTATTGGGGCCTATGGACATAACACCGCCTGTTGTAAGCGACATCTCTGTTAATTCGCCAAGATGCTGCGAAACAGCAGAGATAACAGCACTTGCAGAAGACCCGATGGGATGCAACAACATCGTAGAGGCTGAATACTTCTTTGTTACTGAGGGCGGATGTGGCGACCCAGGCACAGGCGTTTCCATGAATGCCCAAGACGGTTATTTTGATTCGCCTTCTGAAATAGTAGAGGCATTGATAAATGTGCCTTGTCCTGATGGAGCATACAACCTCTGGATCCGTGCAAAGGATGCAGCTGGAAACTGGGGCGAATGCACGTTCTACATGGTTATCGTGCAGAACTCAGCACCTACCACATACAATGTTTATGTTGAAGACCTTACAGTAACAGCCACAATAGAAGGCCTTTCCGTAGTTGGCGCAGAATACTTCATTGACTGGATGGGACCTTCCGGCCTCGGAACGCCTATGGATGCAGTAGACGGCACATTTGACAGCTACATAGAGGATGTTATCGGTGAGCTGGATCCTGGCCTGTCACCTGGTTTGCACAGGGTCTATGTCCACGGCAAAGATAACGGCGGCTACTGGGGACTGTTTGCTTATGCTGAGTTCACTGTATACGAAGGGCCTGAAATAACTATAACTGCACCAGCACCAGGCTGGTATAAGGGCATCATAACAGTCTCACACACAACTGCCGGCACGGTCTGCGATTACAGGTATGTGGACAATGGAACAGAGTCAGCATGGTTTTCAATAACCTGCAATGCTGATTTTGATTTCGATACAGCCAGCTGCATGGACGGAGAGCCATGTGTAATAGAACTTAGAGCAAGCAACGGATTGTTCTACGGCTATGACGCAGTAACAATAACTGTTGATAATTCAGCACCAATAATCACTTACGTCTCAGCGCCTGCACAGGCCGAGAGAAATGAAACGATCAATATAACGTCTGACGGACATGATCCGCAGGGCCTGAAGAGCTGCTGGGCATTCCTGATGTCAGGCGAGGATGTAATCGAATCATACAACCTTGGTTTGGATTGCGCAGACGAGGAACTGATACCTGACGTAGCTGATGGCAATTATATTATAAGAGTCAGGGCAAGGAACAATGCTGATACTGACTCATTTGCAGAGACAGGCCTTATAGTAGGCGAAGGAGCTCCTCCATCTCCACCATCTCCGCCTGGCGGAAGCCCAAGCGGCGGCTATTACAGTTCGTCTGTACAAAAGGAGTGTGTAGAGAAATGGGTATGCAGTGAATGGAGCGAATGCACAGGCACACAGGTAAGAGAATGCATTGACGAGAATGCCTGCGGCACAGTATCAAGCAAACCAGCTGAAGAACAGGCATGTGAGATGCCTGAAGAAGAAGTGCCTGAAGAAGAGCCTGAAGAAGAGGTCAAGGTGCCTGCTGTAGGGATAACAGGCCTGTTGATAGGTGCATTAACTGACCCATTAACAGCATTTATTATTTTAATAGGAATAATAATACTGGCTTACCTGCTATACAGGATACTGAAAAGAGGCGGCGGTAAAAAGAAAAAGGGTTCAGTATCCATGATTGCCAGGAAGAAAGCAAAAAGGAGAAAGAAATGAGGTCAGACTTCATAATTCTGATAATGGTATGCGCAGCAATAGTTTTCGTTACCATGAATTCTGTAACTGGCAATACCGTCTACTACCAGACCAATGAAAAAGCAGAGGGCGGCGAGTTAGTAAGTGCTGTTGTTGAGGCTTTTTCTGACATTACTGTAAAGGAATACGAGACGTCAAACGGAATGAAGCTCGTGCTTGGCAGGGTTGATAATTACGCTGATGATGAGAAGAACATCATTGTCCCTGTTGTCTTCAATGATAAGACCATCTATTATAACCTTACACTTCCTGCAGACAGGTCCTGGACCTATGCGTCTGTAAACGGAGTGCTCATACTGCCTCAGACACCTATGGTAATAGACCCGACAAAAACAACCTATTATCATTCAGGCGAACAGCTGCTAATAAGCATAGAAAAGGATTATGAAGGAACAAGTACTTTACAGATATATTCTGAAGCGCCAAGCGTGATAATGGCCGGCACCCCGGTAAGGTGGCATTACGACTACAAATCCAGGTCATTGATTATATCGGGCTCAAATCATTTCAGCGAAATAATGCTTTATTTTTCCGCGTTCAATCCTAGCGGGACGGTGTTCCTGGAGGACAGGAGCAACATAGAAGAGCTTGCTTACAGGGCTGAAAAGCTTGAGCAGAGCATTGAAGGCATGAACACCACGATAGTGCCGCTGGAGGATGTTGTAAGCAGCCTGGCATCAGAGATAGAAGAGCTGAAAGCAGAGAGCAGCGATGTTATAGAAGAGACAGCGGCAATTAAAAAATCAATACCGCTTACAAACAGGACAATAGATGCATACGAGCAGAGGATAGGCAGTAATGCTGTTGTTGCACCATCAGGCGTTGTAATAGGAGGAATAGTAGCACTAATCCTGATAGTTGTGATTATAGATGCCCTGGTGCTGACAAAGAAGGTGAAAAAATGAGAATAATTTATCTGCTAACTATTTTATTCATGATTGGCGTAGCGCAAGCAGGCGTTCTTGATTTAGACAAGAGCAAGATAGACGACGGTTTCCTGACACAGGACGGCGTTACATACAAAATACTGGATGACAGAGAATTTACAGTAAACTATCTTGACAACGGCTTTACAAGCTACAGGAGAATAATTGTCGAGAATTTCAACGAGATGCAGGCATTGGAAGAGAGAATAAATAACGTCTTCTCCAGGGTTGACCAGCTGAATGTTCAGATAGAGGCAGTTGAAAAGCAGATATCAGAGATGGGGGACGAGAAGTCAGAGCTTCTAGCTGAGCTGGATGAGCTGAAGATGGAAAGGGACGAATATAAGGCAGAGCTGGAGGTTCTTGAGGCACAGAAAACCGAGCTGGAAAACACGATTACCGGCAATTTCATAGTCTCGCCGCAGACCTATCAAATAGGCGTGGCACTTTTTATACTAATAATTGTTGTGGCCATACTTATCAAGACAAGGCAGTACATAACCAAATAAGCATACTTTTTATCTATAAGGGTAAACTCAACCTTTAAAAAAGTTTTATTAGAAGTTTTATCGAGTAGTGATTGTTATGCTTAAGGGATTGTCTGCAAAGTTAAGGGAGAGCATAGAGAAGCTGACTAAGATAGGCTTGGTTGACAAGGCAGCTGTTGAAGACCTGATAAAGGATATACAGCGCTCGCTGATAGCCAGTGACGTAGACGTGAAGCTGGTATTTGAGCTCAGCAGCAGCATACGGCAAAAATCTATGCAGAAATTACTGCCGGGCCTTACAAGGAAAGAGCACGTAATAAGGGTTGTTTACGACGAGCTCACGAGAATACTGGGCAAGGAGAAATCTATAATAGAGCTGAAATCAAAGAAAATACTTCTTATCGGATTATTTGGATCAGGTAAGACAACAACATCTGCAAAGCTGGCAAGGTTCTACCAGAAAATGGGCCTTAAGCCTTGCCTGGTCTGCTGCGACACAGTAAGGCCAGCTGCTTACGAGCAGTTAGAACAGCTGTCAAAGCAGATAGAAGTGCCGTTTTTTGGAATAAAAGGCGAAAAAGACAGCAGTAGTGTTTTGAAGGAGGCCATGAAGAAGGTAAAAGCCGATATCCTGATTGTCGATTCCTCGGGCAGGAGCGCACTTGACAAGGACCTTATAAACGAGATAAAGAGGCTCAATGAAATACTTAAGCCAGATGAGCGCATGCTGGTCATACCTGCTGATATAGGGCAGGCAGCAAAGGAGCAGGCTGTTGCTTTTCATTCTGCGCTAAACATAACAGATGTCATTGTTACAAAGCTTGATGCCACTGCAAAGGGCGGCGGTGCATTAACTGCCTGTTACACAACCGGAGCTAAAGTAAAGTTTATTGCCCTTGGCGAGAAGACCGATGACCTTGAAGAGTATGACCCTACCAAGTTCGTATCGCGCCTGCTTGGTTTTCCTGATTTAGAGACACTGCTTGAAAAGGCCCGTTTAGTTGTAGATGAGAAAAAAGCAGAAAAGGTTATCAAAGGTGATTTCGATCTAGATGACTTCTATTCGCAAATCGAGTCTATGCAAAAGATGGGGCCCATGACCCAGGTGCTTGACATGATGGGTCTTGGAAAGCTCTCTGGCAAGGTGCCTGACATAGGAGCGCAGGAAGGCAAGATGAAAAGATGGAAATTCATCCTCCAGTCAATGACACCTGAGGAAAAGGCAAAGCCTGAGGAAATTAATTCAGCCAGAATAAGCAGGATTGCACACGGCTCTGCCTGCGATGAAAGCGAGGTCAGGGAGCTGCTGGCCAACTACAACAAGACCAAGAAGATGATGAAAAGGTTTTCGCCGGAAAAGATGAAGAGATCCGGCTTCTTGAAGCAGTTCGGGCTGAAGTAGCCTACACCTTATACGGCAGAAATGAGTTCAGGAGCTTTATGTAATTCTCCAGGTGCTTTGTAATAAGGAAGTTCTTCTTTACGTGTTCTCTTGCTGCAGTGCCCATGGTTTCTCTGAGCTTCTCGTTTTTCAGTAGTTTTACGCAGGCATCTACTCCCTGCTCTATGCTGTCCATCAGAAAGCCTGTTTTGCCGTCTATGACCTGCAGCGGTATGCCACCTGCATGGGTTCCGATAACAGGCTTTCCTTTCCACAAAGCCTCGGTAACGGTCATTCCAAACCCTTCCTTTATGCTCTTCTGCAATATTACAGTGGATGCACGTTGGATGGCATTGACAGTCAGGTCCCCTGCGTTTGTTATTATATGAATATCATCATTATACTCTTTGGTCTTCTCCTGCAGCTTGTTCAGCATAATCTTGCCCTCGGGGTCGTCGTCGACAATGTTGCCAACCATCAGCAGCTGGCAGTCGAACTTTTCTTTGACCCTCCTGTAGATATCTATTACGCCCAGGGGATCCTTCCATTTATCGAATCTTGAAACCTGCGTTATTATCGGCTTGCTCGGGTCGATATTATTTTCATATAGTATCCTTCTGACCTCTTTATCAGAAAGCTCCCTGTTCTTGTGTGAAAAAGGATTAATCGTAGGCGTTATTATCTCCTGCCTGATATCCATTTCCTCTTTCCTGTATTTCTTGTCAGTTATTATCATCGCGTCGTACCGCCTGATGAACGGTGCAAGGAAGTTCCACATGACCGGGTCCGGTGTTGTTATATCAATATGACAACGCCATATCCAGGGCTGCTCCTTCTTGTAATATTTTATCAGCGCTACCGGCTGCGGATCGTGTATTATTACAAAATCATTGTCCTCGACTATGTGCATGAGCGCATTCCTGTGGATATACTCCATATATGTTTTTCTCTTTCTCGGGGTCAGCGATATCGGCGATCCCTGCATTGCATTGTGAAACTCCTTTGTTACGAAAAAGAAATCAGGAGTAGCCTTGAGCACTCTCCAGCCTGCCTTGATGCCGACGTCTGTCATCAGCAGCACAAGTGTGTTCAATATCTCTGCAACACCGCCGCCAAAGGATACTGCGTTTACGTGAAGAACGTCCTTGCCCTTCAACGGCTTTGCAGATTCCACTATCCTTTGGATTGTCTCTTTACCGACAATCTTCCTGTAGTTATTCAGTTTCGGCGGCATCGCATCACATTAGCTTTAGATATGAATTCAATATTATAAATATTTATTTCCTGTAATATTTCATCATTGCGAGTTTCGCAGCGCCTATTGCCGGGTCTTTTACTATAAAGATTCTTGCCTTTATTCTGTTTTTGATATACCTTAATAGCGGCCTGGCATTGAAGACGCTGCCAGCCAGTGCAACGTCAAATTTTCTGAGGCCGGTTCTCTTTGCTACAGCCCTGATGCCAAGCACGTATTCATCAGCTGCTGCTGATAATATCTGCCTTGCTACTGCATCGCCTTTTTTAGCAGCTTTTTCTGCGAGAGGCGCGTAGTCTGCAACATCTTTTTTTTCAGTATTCTCCGGCATCACGTTTACAATGTCTCTCATATTCTTTATCCTGGCCTTTTTCATTACCATCTTCTCTAGTAGTGTCTGCCTTCCGCGGCCATCATATGACTTCACAGATGCTCTCAAAACCATGGCAGCTATATCATAAGCAGAGCCCTGGTCTGATTGTATGTGGCCAAGCCCGCTTGCTCTTGCTTCCTTCTTGTTGTTCTTTGCATAGAAGTTGCAGCCAGTGCCACCGATTGCAGCAACGCCGTTTTCTCCAATAGCAGGGAGTATTATCTGGGAGTCGTTAACAAGCAGTATAGGGCACTTCAGCAGTTTTCCGATTCTGCCCTTCTTCAGTTTTGAATAGACGATATTGTACTGCTTTTTGGAATCTATGCCTGCAATTCCAAAGCATGCATAGCTGATTTTCTTCTTGAACTGCCTTATCAGTTCGTAGAGGTGCTGCTCTGCCTTTTTGATGCCGATTATACTGTGATTGGAGTCCTTGCCTGTTTTCTTTGCTACCACTTTACCGGATTCGTTGATTATGACAGCTGTGGTCTTTGTTGCACCGCCGTCAATGCCCAGGAAAAACATTACACCACATTTATAATTATTTCCAGGCTTATTTATTTGTTCACATGCCTGCAAAAGGAAACTTTTATAAAGTTAATAGTACAATTAAAGATAGAATTCTAAGTTGATCCTATGGAAATTTCTCCAATGAAGCAAATGGGCTATGACCGGGCTATCGTGGTATTCTCCCCTGAGGGAAGGATGTACCAGATAGAATACGCAAGAAAGGCGGTTGAGAAGGCAACTACATCAGTAGGCATTGTCTTTGCAGGGGGCGTGCTTCTTGCAGCCAGCAGATCTGTGCAGAAATTAATGGTTCCTGACAGCATTGAGAAGATAAGCAAGATAGACGAGCACATCGGAATTGCGTCTTGCGGGATTCTTGCTGATTGCCGCGTGCTTGTGGATTATGCCAGGGTACGCTGCCAGGTCAATAGAATAACGTACAGCGAGCCTATAGAGGTAACTGCCCTGGTCAAGGATATCTCTGACAGGAAGCAGCGATTCACCCAAATAGGCGGCCTAAGGCCGTACGGCGTCAGCCTGCTTGTAGCAGGCGAGGATGGTTCGCCGCACCTCTATGAAACAGACCCGTCCGGCACTATTAGAGAGTGGACAGCGCACGCTGTTGGCAGGGGCAGCAAAGAAGCAAGGAAAGTTCTGATAGAAGAGTATAGAGAAAATATGACAAAGGACAAGGCAATAGAGCTTGCTATCAAGGCGCTCAAGGCAGGCGAGAAGAAGATATCCTCAAAATCCGTTGAGTTCGGTTTGATTGAGAATAAGAAATTCCGACAGCTGACAAGCCAGGAAATCAAAGAGGCAACAAAGAAGTTCGCCTGATTCTATTAGATTCTACCCATTTCATGCCTTAAAAGTCCTGCCTATTTGCTCTAGATAAGACTGAAATCTCTTGTTAGCTTCTTCAAGAGTAAAATAAAAATATCTTGGAACATAGAGAGATTTATCAGGTATGTCTTCTGATGGTTTAGACCTCTTATAGACTTCATCGAACTCGTCTATTTTTAGATTACCGTTTATATCATGAAAAAACTCAAAGTCATCAGGACCATCTACACGAAGAATGGTACCCTCGACTTCATTTTCAGAATATTCTGCATGTCCTTCAATAATGTTGCCGTACCAATCTTCAAACTGTACTGGACCGCTATAAGTAAATGTTGGATTTGCCTTGGCTTCGAGTATCTCATTTAAGTAAT
>Ga0315554_1002113_pt1 | contig 11597 bp, 11 predicted proteins | sample SalMarSW160370MG_FD_202114 | JGI IMG/M metagenome (GOLD analysis project Ga0315554, IMG submission 202114) | Salt marsh sediment microbial communities from the Plum Island Ecosystem LTER, Massachusetts, United States - Salt Marsh Sediment SW1603-70 ... | reverse complement strand
CTGCTGTCACAATTCCGACAAATACTATTATTAACCGGAGCTTTAAAACTTTTTTAAGAATGATTACCTCGGGTAATGATAGCCCGATTACACTCATCATAAATGCAAGCACCGTTCCGAGCGCCGCACCTTTTTCTAATAATGCCTGTACTATTGGAATTATTCCTGCAGCATTTGAATACATTGGAACTCCAATTATAACTGCAATTGGTACGGACCACCAGGCGCTCTTCCCCATTAAAGCAGCCATAAAATTTTCGGGAACATAGCCATGAATTCCTGCTCCGACTGCAATACCGAGAATAATGTATATCCAAACTTTTCCCACTATTTCTTTTACGGCATCTAAACCGGCAATAATTCTCTGTGCGAAAGGTTTGGCAGTTTGGGTTTCTTCCTTTTCCAGATGATCGGCCTTAATTTGATAAACCCAACCCTCAACATATTTTTCTAGTTTTAACCTGCTTATAATATAACCTGAAATCATTGCAATAATTAAACCTGTAGACATATAAATCAGTGCTGTTTCCCAGCCAAATAAACCGAATAAAAGAACCACAGCTACTTCGTTTATCATCGGTGCAGCAATTAAAAAAGAAAATGTTACACCGAGCGGTACACCGCTTTCGACAAATCCAAGAAATAACGGGATTGCCGAACAGGAACAAAACGGAGTTACAATACCTAGCATGCTTGCAAGAACATTTCCGGCAAAAAGCTTTTTACCGCCTAGCATTTTTCTAGTTCTTTCCGGAGAAAAATATGATCTGATTATCCCCACCGCAAAAACAATTAATATAAGAAGCAGCATAACCTTGGGAACTTCAAAAATAAAAAAGTTTATTGCACTTGTTAGATGAGAATCTCTTGGAAGATTAACTAAATCGTAAACAATCCAGTCTGTTATGCTTTGAAGGCTTAAATAAAGAAGAAGCCATAAAGGCAGAAGTAAAAAAAGAATTGTAATTTTTACATTCTCTTTATTAATTAATTTAATTTCAACAAACGAATTCATTTGAATTCCCCTTATTATTAACAGACATCCGGTGCTTTTACAGTTCCTTCTTCAACTACTTTAAAATATTTTTTCTGAAACCATAATGATACATTTACCAGGCTGATCAACACAGGCACTTCTACAAGCGGGCCAATTACTGCAGCAAATGCTTCACCTGATTTTATTCCGAATACCGCTACAGCCACTGCGATTGCAAGCTCAAAATTATTGCTGGCGGCAGTAAAAGAAAGTGTTGCACTTTGGGAATAATCTGCCCCGATTTTTCTGCCGAGATAAAATGAAACAAAAAACATTATTATAAAATAAAATACCAACGGGATTGCAATCCTAACAACATCAAGAGGAATTTTGACTATATATTCTCCTTTAAGCGAAAACATTACAATAATTGTAAAAAGAAGTGCAACCAAAGTAATAGGACTTATTTTCGGAATAAATTTATGTTGATACCAATCCTTACCCTTTATTTTGATTAAAGAGAATCTCGTAATGATGCCGGCAATGAATGGAATTCCCAAATAAATAAAAACGCTCTCTGCAATTTGACCGATTGTAATATCAACTTTAAATGTTTTCAAACCCAGGGCAGAAGGAAGAATTGTTAGAAATATATATGCATACACAGAAAAGAAAAGAACCTGGAAAATTGAATTAAAAGCAACAAGACCTGCAGCATATTCGGTATCACCTTTTGCTAATTCATTCCAGACTATAACCATTGCTATACATCGTGCGAGACCTATCATTATTAAACCGGCCATGTATTCAGGATAGCCTTGCAGAAAAATTATTGCCAACCCGAACATTAATATTGGTCCAACTATCCAGTTTTGGAACAGGGAAAGAGATAATATTTTAACATTCTTGAAAACATCGCCTAATTCTTCATACTTTACTTTTGCAAGAGGAGGATACATCATCAATATTAATCCTATTGCAATAGGAATGTTTGTTGTACCGCTCTGGAATGAATTCCAGAAATTAACTATCCCCGGGAAAAGATATCCGGAAAAAACTCCAACAAACATTGCCAGGAAAATCCATAAAGTTAAATATCGATCTAAAAAAGATAATTTCTTAGAAACTGATGACATATTATATCTCGTCTTCATTTATCAATTTGATTTCCAGTTCATTTATCCATGACATAATTTTTTCTTTTATTTGATCCCGGATAATTCGTGTACCAACTAATTTTTCTTCAAAGCTGCCATCAATTGCGGCAGGGTCAGGAAAACTCCAATGAAGTCTTTTGCATATTCCCGGGAATATTGGGCAGCGTTCGGCAGCTGTTTCATTACACACTGTAATTACATAGCGATACATCTTTCCCTGCTTAAAAAAATCGAATACACTCTTCGTTTTATTTTGTGAAATATCTATTCCATCTTCTTCCATAACTTCAACTGCAGCCGGATTCAAGATTCCTGGTTCGAGCCCTGCACTTTCAACTTCAAATTTATCCCCGCCATATTTTTTTAGATATGCTTCGGCTATTTGACTTCGTGCACTATTTTTTATACAAACGAAAAGAACTTTCATTTTATTCATAATGTCTCTTAATTTTTTTTATGTTCCTCAGAAAGTTCATCCATCAGCCAATGTGTAAGTGTAGATTTTGTAGGCAATTTTCCGCTAAGTATTACTTTTCCATTTAACACCAATCCAGGTGTGCTCATTATTCCATATTTCATTATTTCTTTATAATCAGTTACTTTTTCAATTTCGGCGATTAAGTTATTTTCAACAACAACTTCATTGCATAATTTTTCCAGGTTTTTACAATTGGTACAACCTGAACCTAATATTTTTATATTCAACATTTTTATCTCCCTAAATTTTCCTGATAAAATTTGTAAAACTCACTTTTTATTTCATCTCTTATTTTTCTAAATACTGAAAGTATTTCTTCCTCAGTTCCAAATGCTTCAGCCGGATCTTCAAATCCTATATGTAATTGTTTCCCTACCTTACCGAGAAAAACCGGGCAGGTTTCTTTTGCATTGTCGCATACAGTAATTACATAATCAAAAGATTTATTTAAAAACTGCTCAATGTTTTTTGGAGCTTTTTTGCTTAAATCAATCCCTATCTCTTTCATTACTTTAATTGCTTTGGGATGAACTTGAGATGATGGTTTAGTTCCGGCAGAAAAAACTTCAAGGTTAGGATCAAATGATTTAAGAAATCCTTCAGCCATCTGGCTGCGGCATGAATTACCTGTGCAAAGAATTAAAACTTTCAATTGTGTTTCCTATATTTTGCCAAATATCGAAATGTTTTACAAAAAAATGTTACCTGCTGCATACTTCATTTCTATCCACTTTCTGAATCTTCTGTTTATCGGAAATAATTAAATTATCATCCGATATCCAGAAATCAAGAGTTGATAGAACAGAAGAAATCCTTTGATCAAAAGGTTTTTGATTAATCATATAATTAACCCATTTACCATCCTTTTCCTCAACAATAAATCCCGTATCTCTTAAAATGCTAAGATGTTTGGAAACCGTTGAAGTGGCTAAGTTAAGAACATCAGTAATTTCACAAACACATAACGATTTTGTCTGCAGCATCTTCAAAATCCTTAACCTGTTAGGATCAGAAAGGGCTTTAAATAATTTTGTGTTTTCTTTTAAATTCATTATTTCATTTCGTTATTAAACGAAATATAATCGGAATTAAATTCAAATTCAAATGCTTGAGCTGAAAAATTTAGGGATATTTATTTTGAAATATTATTTGAGGTAAACCATTTTCTTACTGTATATTTGACCGTTAAGATTTAAAACGTAAAAATAAATACCGCTGGCCGCTTGTGTACCAAGGTTTGTGGTTCCATCCCAGGAAGTCCTATTTTCCTTTTTAGGAGTAATACCGCTAAATAATACTTTTACTTTTTCACCAAGACTGTTATAGACTATTAATTTCGCTTCAGAATTTATTTCCGAGTTAAAAATTATAACTGTCCTATTATTAAACGGATTGGGATAATTTTGAGTCAAAACAAAATTTTGAGGCACATTTATAATTTGTTTTACCGTATCTACACCGGTAATTTTAAAATTCCCATAAACAAATGAGTAATTAATATTTACAGGTTCTCTAAAAACATTACCGGTACTATCAGAATAAGTAAAATAAAAATCTACTTTTGTTCCGGTTGTAAAAGTAGGCATAACGACATCATATTTTAATTTACCATCATAGTTCAAAGTTAAATGATTTATATTCAAATCGGCTTCTGAATAATTAAGAACAACAGAGGAAGGATCTATTCTATCGTGGTCTAAAAATATTTTGTGTAATATATATTCACCATTAACATATTTAAAATTAGGATACGAAATTGCTCTTGATGCCGATACAAGACCATATCCCCTGTTGCTATCCGGAGTAAAAAAATTATCTGCAGTGGTTAATAATATATCCCTGGCTTGAACATTTGACAAATACGGCCAGGCAGACAATAATAATGCTGCGGTTCCCGCGGCTAAAGGTGCAGAATAAGAAGTTCCATCGCCTGTATTATAGCCGGAAGGATCAAATAGATCGGCATGATAAACATTTACTCCCTGTGCAAGAATATCTGGTTTGATTCTTCCATCGTAGCTGGGGCCACGGCTGCTGAAATAGGCAACAACATTATTTTTATCGACAGCCCCGACAGCAATAGTATTTATACCATCAGCGGGAGCTATTATATAATGCCATGCTGTATGACCTTCATTACCGGCAGAAGTTATTGTAAGTATCCCTCTTTGAAATGCTAACTCTGCAGCTTTTGTAACGATAGTAGTTTTACCGTCCATATCTTTATAAGTATAAGAATATGTTGAATCATCGAATTCATTATATCCTAAAGAAGAACTTGTAATATCGACTCCTATAGAATCCATCCATATTAAAGCTCTTGCATAATTATCTTCCTCTACATGAGTTTCGCTTCTTTCGTCTTCTGTTTTTGCCAGGATATAGCTTGCATTGTAAGCTGGACCGATTATTTCGCCATCTTTATAACCGCCTATTATTGAAAAGACTCCTGTTCCATGCGAGTCCTGCTTAGAGATATCGCCTGGTTGATTGGCTGTAACGCTATCATTGAATACAAAATCATATTCCGCAATTACCTTTCTAGCAGAAAGAGCTTCATGCACTTTCCATCTGAAACCGCTGTCTAGTAAACCAATAACAACACCTTCCCCGCTTAACCCTTTTGATTGAACTTTAGGAATATCGATAAGATTATCCTGACCGAATGATGGACCATAATTCAAACCATCAATAATAGCATTTTTGTAAAGTGAAGGTTTATTTATTTGGCTCTTGACTCTTTTATAAATCAAAATCTTTACCGGTTCCACTTTTTGAACAAAAGAGAATTTTAAAACAGCGTTTTTCTGTTCGTCGCTTAAATATGCGGAAACTGCATTAAACCATTTTAATTTATTTTCAATTTTAATTCCGGAATTTGATAATACTTTCAAATAATCTTTGCTAACAGGAATATCTTCATAAGTAATAAAATTATTCCCCATACTTTTTCTTCTTCTCTCGATGCTTCTTTCAGATAGTGAATTTATTGCTTCTGTATAAAAAGGTGAAGCTTTATTGAGTATCTCAGTTTTTTGGATCCCCTTGTCTTTAAAGTAGATTAAATATTTTGTTTGAGAATAAGATATTGTAACAAATATCAATAGAAAAAGAATAACCAATTTTTTCATTTAATTATCATAAAAGTTATTTAGTATTTAGTTTAAATATATCTTAAAAAAGAAAGAATAAAAAAAGATAAAAAAATACTCTCTAAAATTTAGTGAACGGTTGTAAATAGTCTACTATATCGAATTGAATTAAAAAAATCACCAATGTTAGAAACAGATTTATTCAAATCAATTGACCAATAAATTAAAAAAGCTCTGCCGATAATTTTGTCTTCCGGCACAAATCCCCAATACCGGCTGTCAAGACTATTGTCCCTGTTATCTCCGAGAACAAAATAATAATCTTTTTTAAATTTGTAATTCCTCACAGGTTTATCATTTATTGTTATTACCGTACCTTCAACTCCGACTGCTTTTTTCCCGATTTCCCTGTCAATAATCATCTGCCATTCTTTAATATTTTTTATATTTATATCGATAGTTAATCCTTCATAGGGGATAAAAATTGCTCCGTAATTATCCTTGTTCCAGTTTTTATCCGGAGGAAATATTCCTTTTCCACGTTCTCCTTCCATAATTATGTCAGAGGAATCTATTAAAGCCGACGGAGGATTTAATATTCTTTTACCATTAATATAGACTTTCTTATCGTATATCTGCAAGAGATCTCCAGGTTCCCCGATTACCCTTTTAACATAAGTTTCTCCGTTAGGTGAATTTAATTCATTTATATTTCCTGGAAATTCAAATACAATTACATCGTTTCTTTCCGGCTTTTCTAGTTTGATTAATTCAATTCTAGAGAGTTCTATATTTAGAATTGGAATTACACGTGGAGTAGATATCGAATAAGCAGCTTTATTAACCAGGATAAAATCTCCCGGCAGTAAAGTATTTTCCATTGAACCGGTTGGGATTTTATATGCTTCAAGAATAAAACCCCTAATGAGAAGAGCTAATATAAAAGTTATAAGAAGAGTGAATAAATATTTTTTTAATATACCTCTTTTATTTGAAGCGATAGTTTTATCTTCCGTATTATTATTCTTTTTTAAGAACAATTTTTATCCGGTTTAATAGACTCTTTATTCATCAATTTGAAGAACGGCTAGAAAAGCTTCCTGGGGTATTTCAACATTCCCCACCTGTTTCATTCTTTTCTTCCCTTCTTTTTGTTTTTCAAGAAGCTTTCTTTTACGCGTTATATCGCCGCCGTAACATTTTGCAAGCACATTTTTCCTTAATGCTTTCACTACAGATTTTGAAATAACCTTTGTACCAATTGTAGCCTGGATGCTAATTTCAAACATTTGTCTGGGGATTAAATCTTTTAATTTGCTGCAGACTTTCCTTCCCCAATCATAAGCCTTGTTTTTATGAACAATCATCGATAAAGCATCTACTGGTTCACTGTTTAAAAGAATATCAAGCTTAACCAAATCCGATTCTTTATACCCGATATATTCATAATCAAAAGAAGCATACCCGCGCGACATTGATTTAAGTTTATCGTAAAAATCAAAAATTATTTCCGACAGCGGCAATTCATATAGAAGATCTGCACGGGTTGGATCTAGATAAGATGTATTTTTATAAATACCTCTTTTTTCCATTGAAAGCTGCATTAAATTTCCGACATATTCACTCGGACATACAATCTGTGCTTTAACATAAGGTTCTTCGATTCGTTCGATATCACCGATTTCAGGCATCAAAGCAGGATTATCGACAATTATTTCTTCACCGTTCTTTCTATAAACGTGATATTCAACGTTGGGAAGCGTGGTAATAATAGACTGATTATATTCTCGCAGAAGTCTTTCCTGGACAATTTCCATGTGGAGCAAACCTAAAAAACCGCATCTAAATCCGAATCCTAAAGCAGCAGAAGTTTCAGGCAGGTAGCTAAGTGCTGAATCGTTTAGCCGAAATTTTTCCAATGCATCCCGCAGATCTTCAAAGTCTTCGGAGTTAGTCGGATAAAGTCCGCTGTAAACCATCGGTTTTACTTCTTTATATCCCGGTAAAGCTTTTTCAGCTTCATTATTTTTAAGTGTTACCGTGTCCCCCACTTTGGCATCATGAACATCTTTAATACCGGCAATTAAATAACCGACATTCCCTGCTGAAAGTTCATCTGCCTTTATTCTTCTTAAACCTAAAATTCCTATTTCTTCTGCTTCAAATTCTTTATTAATGGCAAAAAATTTTATTTTATCGTTTGTTTGAATTTTTCCGTTAAACAGCCTGATATAAGCAATTGCTCCCCTGTATGCATCAAAAATTGAATCAAAAATTAATGCTTGAAGCGGTGCATCGGGATCACCGGTTGGTGCAGGAATTCTTTTAACTATGTTTTCAAGAATTTCTATTATACCAATCTTTGCTTTTGCTGACGCCAAAAGAATTTCATCTTCTTTGCATCCTAATAAATCCATTATTTGCTTTTTAACTTTTTCAACTTCTGCACTAGGCAAATCAATTTTATTTATAACAGGAATAATTTCAAGTCCTGCATCAAAAGCAAGATATAAATTTGAAATGGTTTGTGCTTCAACTCCTTGCGCAGCATCGACTACTAGCAGAGCACCTTCGCAAGCTGCAAGTGAACGTGAGACTTCATAAGTAAAATCGACATGCCCGGGTGTATCAATTAAATTTAAAATATATTCTATTCCATCATTTGCTTTATACTTCATCTGGATTGCATGTGATTTAATAGTAATACCTCGTTCTCTTTCAAGTTCAAGGTTATCTAAAAGCTGCGCCTTTGCTTCCCTTACCGATACTGTACCGGTATTTTCCAGCAGGCAATCAGCAATGGTAGATTTCCCGTGATCGATGTGTGCAACAATGCAAAAGTTTCTAATATTTATCATTTATTGTCTTAATATTTAAATAATAAATATACTTACCATAAGAGAATATTAAAAGGGAATAAAAATATGAAAACAAAGAGAAAGGCAACGAACTATTTCGAATTTTGGATTTTGAATTTCGAATTTCAAAACAAATCCACAGTCCCCAATCCGAAATCCGAAATTTCACTTCCTCCTTGCATGCAAGTTGAGATATTAATATTTTTTGAAACAAAATACATAATAAATATTTAGCAATGGAATTTTTCGATTTAGGATTGGCATATGTCTGGGAATATGATGACGGCTTCCTTGAACTTATTGAAAGAACTCTACAGAGCGCCGGGATTACCACTTTCATTTTATCCTATCATAATTTTCCCGAAATACAGGAAAAAGTTGTTAATAGAAAATTAGGCTTCAATTTTTATCTTGATAGAGCGTGGGATGTAGATGAAGGTTTTGAAAAGCTCGGGCAAATCATCAATAGAAGAAAAACAATAATATTTAACCCGTATAAAAAAGTTTTGCATGCAATAGACAAAGCCAGCATGCACCTGGAATTTTTAACTGCCGGATTAAATGTACCTTATTCAATAATAATCCCGCCGCATAGTGAAATTGAAAACATAGTTATCACTATTGAAGAATTAGAAATTCTTGGAAGGCCTTTTATAATTAAACCTTGCAATACAACCGGCGGCGGTGTAGGCGTTGTAACAGGTGCCGAATCTCTCAGAGAAGTCCTTGATGAGCGATTAACCAATACAGATGATAAATATATTCTGCAGGAAAAAATTTATCCAAGGATGCTGAATGGGAAAAGGGCCTGGTTTCGTTCCTTCTGGGCATTCGGCAAACCAATCCCTGTTTGGTGGGATGACCAGACTCATCTTTATGAAGAACTTAAACCAGAAGAAATTGAAATTTACGGGCTGAGAAAACTATTTAATATAACCAGACAAATTGCAAGAATTACCGGGCTTGATTTTTTCTCTACGGAAATAGTCCTTACTAATGATGATAGATTTATTGTTATAGATTATGTAAATGATCAATGTGATATGAGACTGAAATCTAAACATATGGACGGGGTTCCTGATTCGGTTGGTTATCAAATAGTAAAAAGTATGTTAAGAACTATCTTACGCGAAAAGAAAAAAGCTAAAATTTAAACTATGTATTTTTTTCTATTTTATCGGAACTTGAAAAAATCGGTTGTTGAAGGATCCTTTTTTAGTAATTAAATACTATAACAATTAAATGAGGAGAACCACTATTTATTTCATTGCCGGATCCTTAATAATTTTAGTTGTTATATTTTCATATCTATATATTTTCAACATTTATGAAATCACTTATTCGGTAAATCCTTCTTCGCTATACTCTGATAATGAATCAATGGTTATTGTTACTTCCGATCCTATAAATGCTTTCGGGTGGAAAATACCTTTTAGAAATGCTTATGCCGAGTTTAATATAAAGGAAGGAAAAGATTTGATTGATATTTTATCCGAAGACAATAAGAAAGGGATTTTAAAGTTAAAAGTAAAAAACAAAACCGGTACAGTTGTTGTTTATATTAAATCGAAATATGCACTGCTTCCCTCTGAAGTTGTAATTCATATTTATCCGAATGTAGCTTGAAATACCTCCGAACAAAAGAATGGAGTAACGAACTTTTAGTAAAACTCTTTTAATAAATATGACATATTAAATAATTATTGTTATTTTTGTTTTAGTGAATTCATTATGAAATTTTATGATAAGAATTAAAACTCTACTTCCCTTCATATTGTTTTTTTCCACTTCAATTAATTTGGCACAGGGAACTGCCGGAGATAATGCAAAATATGAATACAGGTATTTAATCGATATGCCTACTGCTGGAATTTTAGAAAAAGGTTATGTCGGCTTTACAAATGATGTTCTCCCGGATGGTGTTTTAATCTCAAAGCTTGAAGTTGGTGCATTTGATAATGTTAGCTTTGGAATATCATATGGCGGAGCAAACGTAATTGGCGCAGGAACTCCAAGATGGTATAAATTACCAGGTGTAAATATTCGTTTTAGATTATTTAATGAATCTATCGCTCTCCCTGCAATAACTTTGGGATTCGATTCTCAAGGGAAAGGAGAATATTTCGATTCTCTTGGAAGATATGCCGTAAAATCTCCCGGTTTTTTCGGTGCCGTTAGCAAAAACTTTGCTTTTTTAGGTTATTTAAGTATACACGGCTGTGCCAACTATTCATTAGAAACAAAAGATGGCGATAATTTTATTGATTTGTATGCCGGATTTGAAAAAACATTGGGACCTCATTTTTCTATAATTGGAGAATATAATTTTGCTTTTAATGATAATGCAGCAAAAAGCTTTGGAAACGGAAATGGATATCTGAATATGGGTTTAAGATGGTCCTTAGGGGATGGATTTACTTTTGGTTTTGATTTAAGAGATTTGCTGGATAATAAGAAAATAAATCCAACTGTTGCAGATAGAGCAATTAGAATTGAGTATATTAAAAATATTTTCAAATAAATGCGTTTTTTAGCTTTTCCATCCTTGTATTCAAACCTATACAAATAAGTTCACTATTTTATACAAAATAAGTGGTGATTCACTATACTTATTAATAAATGAGATTAATTTCACACTTTCATTAGGAACGATTTTTGCCAATATTTGTAAAAGTATTCTTGTGGAGGTTAGAAATGAAATTCTATAAATTTTATATATTCTTAGTAGTTCTGGTTTCGGCGGTTTTCTTAGGCGGCTGTTACACACAAGTCGCAATGAGAGAATACCCGAACAGGGATTACAATCATGATTATAATAATAATTATAACTACGATGATTCGACTTATTCTGACGATTCATCCTATTATGATGACTCTACTTATTACGGGAATGATTATTACGATAATACCCCTTCAATAAATAATTACTATTATGGATTCGGATATCCATATGGACATAGATACTACTGGAATTATTACCCATCCTATTCATTTGGTATTACTTTTGGAAGTTATTATGATCCTTTCTACTGGGAT
>Ga0315554_1002111_pt1 | contig 11601 bp, 9 predicted proteins | sample SalMarSW160370MG_FD_202114 | JGI IMG/M metagenome (GOLD analysis project Ga0315554, IMG submission 202114) | Salt marsh sediment microbial communities from the Plum Island Ecosystem LTER, Massachusetts, United States - Salt Marsh Sediment SW1603-70 ... | reverse complement strand
TGGGCGACTTGCTGCTGCAGATAGTTTTTCACAGCCAGATAGCGGCTGAAAGTAAAGAATTTGATATAAATGAAGTGTTGAAATGTCTTATAAACAAATTGGTAAGAAGGCACCCACATGTATTTAAAGGGGTAAATTTGACAAGCAGTGATGAAATACTGGAGAGCTGGGAAAATATTAAGAAAAGAGAAAGAAAGAATAAACCGGAAAAAGCTGATTCGATTTTCAGTGGTATTCCCAGATCACTGCCTTCTCTCCATTATGCTTATGAGATTCAAAATAGGGCCTCCAGGCTGGGATTTGACTGGGATAAACCGGAGGATGTTTTTGAAAAAATAGAAGAAGAATTGGCCGAACTTAAGAGAGAGATGGATAAAAACAGGAAAAGTAAAATTTTTAGTGAAATAGGAGACGTTCTTTTCAGCATAGTAAATTTCAGCAGGCGGCTTGGCATGGACTGTGAGGAGAGCTTGCATGGTGCCAGTAGAAAATTTACAGAAAGGTTTGATCTTATGGAAAAATATGCCCGCGACAATGCTCTGGATTTTAAAAACTTACCGCTGGAAGAGAAAGATAAATTGTGGGAGAAGGCTAAAAGGGAGTTGTCATGAGAAAGACTAAAATAATATGTACTATCGGGCCTGCCACCAAAAAAGAGGATATCTTAAAAAAGCTGATAATCGGCGGAATGGATATAGCCCGTATAAATACTTCCCACAGTGGGGCCAATGAAGTAATTGAAATAGTTAAAAAGATAAGGAGAATCTCCAAAAAATCCGGGAAAAATACGGCAATAATGCTGGATCTGCAGGGCCCTAAAATAAGGGTAGAAAATCTTAAAAATAAAATAAACCTGTTAAGGAAGCAGAAAATCATTTTTACCACGGCTGACGGTGATCCCGGCTACTCCGATATAGGCAATGTGGTAAAGGTCACCTATGATAGATTCATCAAAGATATCAAGAAGGGAAGTCTTATTTTCATTGATGACGGCCTGATTGAATGTAAGGTATTGGAAGTTGACCTGCCTAAAAAGCGTGCCGTTTGTGAAGTTATAACAGGCGGTCTTCTCAGCTCCAATAAAGGCGTTAATTTGCCGGGCGTGTCCATAAGCGAGGAAACGGTTACAAAAAAAGATCTTGAATTTTTAGACCTGGGTATAAAGCTGGAGGTTGATTTTATAGCCCAGTCCTTTATAAGAAGTGCCGACGATATCAAAAAAATTGAGAAGGTATTGAAAAGTAAGAAAAGTAATGCCATGGTCATTGCTAAAATAGAAAAGCATGAGGCAGTCGATAGTTTTGATGCTATTTTGGATTCAGCAGATGCCATTATGGTGGCCAGGGGTGATCTGGGTATCGAGATCAATGAGGAAGAAGTCCCTTATATTCAGAAAAAGATTATAAAGAAGGCCAATATGGCAGGCAAGCCGGTAATAACCGCTACGCAGATGCTGGATTCCATGATGAGGAACCCGAGGCCGACCAGGGCGGAAGTAAGCGATGTGGCAAATGCAATCATAGACGGTTCGGATGCAGTCATGCTTTCAGGGGAAACTGCTGCAGGGGAATACCCCCTGGAATCCTTAAAGATGATGGTCAAGATAATAAATAAAACCGAAGCTTCGCTTGATTATGACGCCATTATGCGAAATAACGCCATACTTAAAAAGAAATTAAATATCTACCATAATTCCATTACGGAAGCCATAAGTTTTGCTTCCCGTGAAATTGCCAACATACTGAATGCAAAAGCCATAATTTCATCAACCGAGTCGGGATATACGGCAAGACAGATCTCCAGGAACAGGCCCAGGAGCAGGATAATTGGCGCCAGCCCCAATCAGTGGGTGGTCAGGCAGCTTATGATCAGCTGGGGGGTCATACCTGCGAAGGTAGAGTTTGCAAAAAATATTGATATGATGATCGAAGAGTCAATAAATGTCTCCAAAAAGCTGAAGTATATAAGTACAGGCGATAAGGTGGTTATTACGGCCGGCGTAATGGCAGATAAACCGGGAAAGGGAAGCACCAATTTTATAAATGTAAAAGAAGTGAAATGACTTACGGTGTGCGGTATTTCCTGCGGTTTTAATCCTTTGTAAAGCGCAGTTTTTTCAGCAATTTGTTCTCCCCGATTAATGTCAGGACATCATCTTTCTGGAACTTGTAACTTACATCAGGAGGAGAGACTATTTCGTTTTTGCTATTTTTTATGCTTATTATGGTAACACCGTACTTATTACGCAGGTTCAAATCGGTTAAGTTTTTTCCAACAATCATTTCAGGCGCTGGTATTTCAATAATACTTACGTCGGGACTGACTTCCAGAAAGTCTATAATATTAGAGCTTATAAGATTTCTGGCCACTCTTTCTCCCATATCTTTTTCGGGATATGCTATGATATCCGCACCGACTTTTTTAAGGACCCTTCCCTGTGTTTTGGTTCCTGCCTTGGCAATTATTTTCTTTGCTCCCTTTTCTTTAAGCAGAAGCGTTACCAGTATGGAATTTTGTATATATTTTTCACCTATGCATACTATGACTGCCTCATAATCAGATATACCCATAGATTCCAGTATTTCTGCATCTGTGGCGTCACATTCTATTACGTCTGCTATTTCTTCCGAAACGCGCTGTGTTCTTTCTGCAGACTGATCTATGCCTACCACGCTGTGTCCGGCTTCGGTCAGTGTTCTGGCGACACTTGCTCCGAATCTTCCCAATCCTATTACTAAATATTGTTTTTTCATAATTCCTATCCGATAGTTATTGTATCTTCAGGGTAAGTCATTTTATTAATGGCTCCTCTTATTGCAATAGCTACAGACAAAGTGCTGATACCAATTCTACCAATAAACATACTCAGTATCAATATTATCTTGCCTGGTATGGAAAGTGTCTGTGTTATCCCCGTGCTTAGTCCTACGGTGCCGAATGCCGATATTGCTTCAAATAAAGCTTCTTTGAGTGAGCACTTTTCAAAAACCAGTAAGCCGATTGTTGAAATTATGACTATTGCTATTGCAGTAATGGTCAGGGTCAAGGCTCTGTATATCAATCTTTGGGGCATTTTTCTTTTAAGCAGCACCACATCACTTCTCCCACTGATGGAGCTGAAGCCGCCTGCCGTTACAGCGGCAAAAGTGGTTGTTTTTATACCGCCTCCGGTTCCTCCGGGAGATGCCCCTATAAACATAAGGAAAGCAAGAAAGAAGATAGTGGCAACATTTAAGCCGGCAATATTGGTGGTATTGAAGCCGGCTGTCCTGGCGGTAATCGATTGGAAGAAGCTGGATAAAATTTTAATCGAGATAGGTTTGCCCGCAATTGATTCGGGGTTATTAAATTCAAGGAGGAAGAACATGACCGCGCCTATCAGTATCAAACAAGCAGTTGAGATCATAACCACTTTTGCATGAATGGAGAATTTTTTTATTCTCCTGTATGCGATAATTTCAGAAATTACGGGAAAACCGATTCCTCCCAGTACGATTAAAACCATAAATATTATATTCAAGGGAATATCGGAGCTGAAACTCTGCAGGCTGCTGGAATAAAGGGAAAAACCCGCATTACAAAAAGCGCTGATGGTGTGAAATAAACTAAAAGTCATTGACGTCCTCAGCGGATAAAGGTGCTTGAAATAAAAAATAGCGGTCATAATGGCAAATGCTACGAATTCTATGGTAAAAGTTGTTCCTGCTATTACCATGAAAAATTTCGATGCGCTGAATTGCTGCTTTGAGCCAAAACTCGAATTTATGTAAAATTTATCCCTGATATGGATCTTTCTTCCCAGGATCAGTCCGAAAATGGAGCCGACGGTCATAATCCCCAGTCCGCCTATCTGTATAAGTATAAGAAGCACGATCTTTCCCATATCGGTAAAGTATGTGGGCGTGTCCTGGACTATAAGACCCGTGACACAGATGGCGGAGGTAGATGTGAAGACCGCATCTATGTAACTGATCTTCCCGCCCTGCGTCATCTGGGGGATAAGCAGGATTGCAGAACCAAGAATTATAGCAACGGCGAATCCGAGCAGCACCTGTTTGGCAATTTTGTTTTGTGTCCTGGAAGAGAATAAGGGTATGTCTTTCATTACATTTTTAAATTAAATTATTGGATAAAATCTAGCATATAGGTTGATATTTTAATAAAATTGCAGATTAAAGACAACAGCTTTATTTTTTGACGCTTAACTTATACAATATTACCGGAATTTGGTAGATATTGGATTATTAAGATATATGCTTTATACTTATACGAATACATGGATAAGGCTTGATTATAGAAAATGTAATTAAAGAAGCAATAATACAGCAATTAGCAGTTAATAAAAACATAGCAATAAAATTAAAATGGATGAAAATATAAAAATTGTAAGCAGGCTGTCCAAAAAAGCAAAAATTAATATTGGCATCGCCATCTTCTTACTCTTCATTCTAATCACCGTTCTAACCTCTATAAACCAGGTTAAAAGCATTGTTGAAAAAAGGGAAAAGATTATTGAACTGGAAGAAAAGCTGAACTGGTATAGAAATGAAAATATAGAACTTCTGGCACTTGAAAAAAGCTTATATGACGGAGAAGCTGTTGAGCTTGAAGCAAGAAAACAGTTCAATATGACCACCGGTGATGAGACCAATCTGTCCGTGGTCATAGGAGAAAGTGAGTCCATAGATGGCACAGAAGATGCCGCCGGACCGTCGGGTGAGGAAGTTTACTCAAATTCCGATTTATGGGAAAACATAAAAATTTTCTACAATAGGGAAATCGGAAGCAATTAACAACTGGCCGCAAAACGAACATATAAGTTTATATGAAATTAGCATCCATTGATATCGGGACCAATTCCACCAGATTACTTATCACTGATTACGACCGCGCTAAATTCACCACTCTGGAAAGAAAAATGGAAATTACCCGGCTGGGCAAGAACCTGGTCCCCGGTGGTAAAATACTAAAACAATCTGCATCAAGGACTCTTAAGGTTCTATCCGGCTATAAACGCTTAATGGAAGAACATAGTGCTAAAAGATACAAGGCGGTGGGAACAAACGCAGTAAGGAAAGCATCAAACAGAGATTGGTTCATATCTTATATATACAGGCATTCTGGCATTAAGATCGATGTTATAAGCGGAAAAGAAGAAGCCCGGCTCAGCTTTCGGGGTGCGGTAAGATGTATGGACGTAAAGCCGTCTTCTCTTAACACAGAAACACAGGGAAGCATCCTGGTGGTTGATGTAGGAGGGGGAAGCAGCGAATTTATACTGGGAGACGGTGATTGTAATCTTAAATTAGTTGAGAGTATAGATATGGGATGTGTCAGCCTGACCGAAAAGTTTCTGGGCAGCAGCATACCGGACGCACCCAGCCTGAATAGGCTGCATCAGTATATTTCAGATAGACTTAAGGAGACAATTGGTAGGATTAATCAGCACAGATCCCTGTCTGTAATAGGGGTAGCAGGTACCATAACTACCCTGGCGGCTATTGACCTGAAACTGAAAACATATGACAGCGAGAAGATACATCGGCATATTTTAAGTCCTGGGAGGATTGAGAGCCTATATAAAAATTTATGCAGCCTGAGTCTAAAAGAAAGGAAAAAGGTAACCGGGCTTGAACCCGGTAGGGCGGATATTATTATCGGCGGTGCGGCAATTTTCCTTACGGTTTTAATTATGCTGGGCGGTAAAGGTATTATGGCAAGTGAGAGGGATATACTGGACGGAATCATTTACAGTATGGTTGATTTTTGATAATATGAATCAGCAAATTTAACCCCTGCCCGAGTGGCGGAATTGGTAGACGCAACGGACTTAAAATCCGTTGAGGTTTTACCTCGTGCCGGTTCGATTCCGGCCTCGGGCACCATCTTAAGACTTGTATCAATACATTAATGAAAATAATTATTAATAAGTTTTTTTGGTTCCAATCTTCTTTGGGCAAGGCAGTCATTTGAGACAACTACATCATAGTTATCTTAATTGTATAAAACCTAAAAATTCCAATAAATTCTAATAATATAATAAAAATTATATAATATTCTTTAACATAATAATAAAACAACTATTATTTATAATCTTACTTAGGAGCATCTAATTAGGAGAAATAAACTATCCATAATATTTGCTATCCTAACCTGTATATGCATCTTTTCTGTAGCAGCAATTGCAGATCGATGTAGCTACAGAGCAGCACCCATTGAAGAAAAGGTAGATGTCGGAGAAAAAGAAGATGGGACATCTGAAGAAGTATTAAACAAAGAAGAAGGGGAAATCTCTGAAGAAACAGAAGAGGAAGATGAAACTGAAGAGGTTGTAGAAGAAGAGATATCAGAAACAGAAGAAGGGAAAGAGCATGAAACATCCGAATCGGAAGAACAAACAGAAGCTCCCACGATAGAACTTGAGATCTATGAAGGTCCGATATATTCTCAGTCTGACAATGTATGCTTTTATAGAATAAAAGCAAATGTAATTGGTGTCCCCAATCCTGATATAGAGTTTTCCAAGGATGATTCAAATGGTGCCTGTGGAGAGTTTAAAACTCAAGTTAATCTATATGATCCTGCTGATACATATAACCTAATCGCTACTGCTACCAATTCTGAGGGTACCGCAACTTCTACTATAACTCTTAAATGGGAATGTGACGGACAAAAGACAGAAATACAAAAAACACATACCAGTAGTGAATCAGAGATAGAATACTTTTTTGAAATAGCATTTGGTACTGAATATGGCGCATCACAATCCTTATTACATAGATGGACAAATAATATTAGAATCAAAGTAAGCGGCACACCGACAAGTACAGATTTGGATACTCTGAACCAGGTTGTAACCGAACTAAATTCTTTGATAAATAGTATTTCCCTCCATGTAGTTGACCAGAATCCAAACATTGATATCCATTTTACTACTATAGATCAATTCGCATCAATAATACCCAGTTATGTGCAAGGAAACATGGGATATTTTTCTGTACGGTGGAATGAAATAGGAGTTATATATTATGGAAATATTCTTATTGCTTCAGAAAGATTAAGTCAGCAAGAGCGCTCACACTTAATTCGTGAAGAACTAACACAGAGTCTTGGAATTATGAAAGATTCAAATAGATATAACGATAGTATTTTTTTTCAAGGGTGGACTAATACCATTAACTATACACCGATAGACCGCGCAATTATCAGTTTGCTGTATGATTCTCGACTAAAACCAAATATGACTAGAGACCAAGTAAGAAAAGTACTTGGTATCCCTTAGATATAATAAGTGTAATCCTGGTTCTAACTGAGTCTGTTACTATCAATAAGTTTTTTAAGTTCCTCCAATTCTTTCAATAAACAGTTCGACATTGCACTGCCCAGGGGCACCATCTTAAGACATATATAAATACTTATATTAAATATAATTGGCTCTTCACTAATTAACGGGGCAACTCCATTCTAACGACATAAATTTCGGACCTTGAAATTGTCTATATGATTTCTATAAATTTATTAACCAGCGTTGGGTCAAACTGAGTGCCAGCGCATTTCTTTAATTCCTTAATCGCTTTATCAGTGCTTAATGCTTTTCGGTATGGCCTATCATTTGTCATGGCATCATAAGCATCAATGACTGAAATAATGCGAGAAATAAAGGGAATATTTTCGCCTTTTAATCCTTTGGGATAACCTTTACCATTCCACCACTCGTGATGATAAAGTATTCCCTTAGCAATAGGGGCGAGCTCTGCTGATGTTACAGCAATACGATAACCAACTTCAGAATGTCTTTTAATGGTTTGCCACTCTTCTTTAGTAAGACTTGTAGGTTTAAGCATAATACTATCGGTAATAGAGATTTTTCCAATGTCATGCAGTGCAGCAAGAAGTACTACCTCATCGATTATTTCTTCTGAAAGATTCAGCTCCTTACCCAGCTTAATTGCTAATTTTTTCATTCGCTTTACGTGTGCTTCTGTTTCATAATCCCTTTCTTCTAAAGCCTTTTCCAAATAAGATATAATTGTGCTATGGACACTTTGATGTTCTATCAATTTATGCCTGTACATTTTATCTTCAGCAGTTTTAATTAATTCATCAATTTTTTGAGAATTATTCTCTTTAGTTGATAAACCAAAAGCAACACTTAAAGGAATCGTTTTGGTACTATCTTTTTTAAATTTTTCATTTATCCTGAATATAATCTTTAAAGTATCTTTGAGTTTAATTTTAGGTAAGATTATACTAAATTCGTCTCCTCCCCATCTGGCAACGATATCTTCACTCCTAAAACTTTCTTTTAGGATATTAGCTATCCTTTTAAGAAGTTCATCTCCTTTTTCATGACCAAAAGCATCATTTATAATCTTTAACCCATTGACATCTCCAATTACTATTGTCAAAGGAAGTTGTCTTCCTGTATCTAATCTATGCAATTCCTCTTCAAAAAAGGCTCGATTATAAATCCCAGTTAAATAATCATGAAAAGAAAGAAATTTTATCTTCTTCTCAGCTTTTTTTCTTTCAGTAATATCAATTAAAATTCCTCTGAGTCCAACAGGTTCTCCTTTTTCATTTATATTTATATTACTATAAATTTCTACATCTATTCTCTGGCCACCCTTTTTTATAGCGGTATATTGCTGTGGGTCCAATTTCTTATTTCTAAATAAAACTTCCATATTATTTTTTAATCTTATATGGTCTTTTTTATCCGTTACTTCAAATAAACTAATACCTTTATTTATATCTTTTTTATTGTAATTAAAAAGTATACAGCCTGTCTTATTAATATAGGTTATCCTCCCTTTAGCATCAGACTCAAATACCATTTGCGGTAACATCTCTGCTAGATCCCTAAATTTTTGCTCACTTTCTTTTATAACTTTTTCTGCTTCCTTATAAGTAGTAATATCACGGATTGAGGCAACATGAACTATTTTTCCCTTAAAGGGAATAGGCCTTGCACTTATTTCTATAGGAAACTTTGTTCCATCTTTTTTAATTCCTTCAACTTGATATGGCTTACTGTAGTTAGCCATAATTTTCCGCAAAACCGTTACACGACTTTTTTTAGTTAAAAATTTAAACACCGACGTTTTACTTTGATCTGCATAGGGAACCCCAAAAATTTGAGCCAATCTTTTATTTCCATCTAAAATCTTACCCTTGTTATGGATAATAATACCCTCTGAAGTAGCTTCTGAGAGCAGTTTAAATCTTTCTTCACTGTCACTTAGTGCTTTTTTCGCCACAATGCTTTCAGTAACATCTCTTAAAATCAATTGAAAGCCAACGACCTTACCGGCTTTTTTTATTTTTCCATGGCGTACCTCCGCAAAAAAGTCTTTTTTATCTTTAGTTTTTAGATTAACTACAAAGGGCTTGATAGATTTACCTCTTAAAACTGCAAAAAATAATTTAAGATATCTAGGTATGTCTCTTAGGGGTACAGCACTGGTCCTGACAAAATGCTTGCCTATTAAATTCTCTGGTGTGTAACCGCTATAGTCATATAATAATTTATTACAAGAAGTTATAATACCTGTTCTGCTTAAGGTTAAAATTCCAACAGGAGCATTTTGATAAAGGGCTTTATACGTTCCCTGGCTTTCAAGTAGATCTTCCTTAATTTTTTTAGATAATTCAAGCTCTTCTTTTAATTTAAGATTTAACTGGTTAAGTTCATAAGTACGATTTTTTACTTTTTCTTCTAAATTCTGATTCATAATTAGCATGTTTCTTTCAAGTTCTAAACGCTTGGATATATCTCTGGCAATTCCCAATACTACTCTTCTGCCATTTATTTTGGTGGGGTAAGTAGATATTTCTACTGTTACTAGATTTCCATTCTTAGTATTTAAGATAAACTCATCTGGTCCCGTAGATCTGCCAAGTTTATTCAGGGTTAAAAGTTTTGCTGCTTTTAGGATTTGATTTGCGGGTAGTATTTTTAACTTTAAAAAGCTTTTTCCTATAAGTTCCTCTTTTTTATATTCAGTCAGTTTTTCTGCAGACTTATTTCCGTCAAGCAATACCCCGCTTAGGTCACTTATATAATATGCGTCTGGAGCTTCATAGAATAATATTCTGAACTTATCTTCAAATTCTTCTAACTCAGGCTGACTTTTATCCATATATTTTTTTAAATCTCTAATTGCTTCTAAATAGTAATTATTTTCATTAAAACCAATTTTACTTATCTTTCTTAAAATTGGAACTTTCAGAACGTCTTTATTAATTATATAGGTATTAAAATTAACTTGACATAAGACATCTTTAGCCTTTCTAAGCAACTTTCTCCGTTACAAGCAGTAATCATTTCATATTTATTTGCCTTTAATCTCGACTTTAATAATGCTACTACCTGTGGCTTATCATTTACTGCTAATAATCTCCTTGCCATATATCCTAACTCTCGTTATTTACCTCACCTAAGGCCTTCCTAATCCTTGACAACACATCATCGGCCTTAAATGGTTTTGAGATAAAATCTACAGCTCCCATTTCTTTTGCCTTCTGTTGTATTTCTGGGCTGGGATGAGCAGTAATTACAATTATCGGGGTTATTGCAGTTTCCACAGAGTTACTTAAATTATTTATCACACTAATACCATTGCCCCCAGGCATCTTAATATCTAAAAGGATCAAGTCCGGTTTCTCCCTAAAGGCTTTGGCTACAGCCTGCATTGCATCATAAGCTACCACTATCTCGTATTTATTTGCCTTTAGCCGAGAGGCTAAAAGTAAAACGATCTGCTTATCATCATCAACAATTAATATTTTCTTAGCCATAATTGTTAAATCTTCCTTTCAGTCATTTTTCTATATCCTTTTATAATTGTACCATATTTAACAACTCTTCTTTTGTCTTAGCATCTTCGGGAAAACTGGCGGCTCTTAGGTCAACCTCTATTTCTTTAGCTAATCCTTCCCTCGATAAGTAATCGTTAAGATTTGATTTAAATCTTTCGACTGCTAACTCTGAACCTTTTTTATCGATCTCTGGCAGCACCACCAAAATTGATCGGGTATCTTCAATACTAATATCTGACTCGCACCTGAGGTTAGTTTTGACTAGTTGTTCTAAACTGTGCACAATAGATGCGATCTTATCCTGGCCTAACTTTTCCTGTAAAGCATCATAATTCTTGACTTCGAAAATGATAATGGATAAAGATAAACCCTCTTTAATCGCCTCTACCAAGCCATTGGTGACATATTCCTTAAATAGCTTCCTTGGACTGTACTTGGGTAGGGTAAAACTGATTTTAGTTCCCTGCCCTAACTTACTTTCTACCCAGATTTTCCCCCGATGTAATTCAATAATACCTTTAGAGATAGCCAGACCAAGACCAGTGCCTTTTTTTGTGGACTCAAATTCCTGGCCAAATTGTGTAAATTTGCTAAATACTTTGGGTAGCTCCTTTTCTGAAATACCTATGCCGGTATCGGAAATTGCGCACTCTACTATATTTTCTTTATCAATTATGGAGATTTCTATATAGCCAGCCGGAGTGAATTTAAGGGCATTACTTATTAAATTCACGAATACCTGGGCAATCCTGTCCTTATCCATGTAAAGCTCTATATTAT
>Ga0315554_1002109_pt1 | contig 11603 bp, 9 predicted proteins | sample SalMarSW160370MG_FD_202114 | JGI IMG/M metagenome (GOLD analysis project Ga0315554, IMG submission 202114) | Salt marsh sediment microbial communities from the Plum Island Ecosystem LTER, Massachusetts, United States - Salt Marsh Sediment SW1603-70 ... | reverse complement strand
TGATTACAAAAAATGAATTGAAATATTATTCTAATTTGCTGAAAAAAAAATTCCGTGAAGAAGAAAAGAAATTTATTGCCGAAGGTGAAAAAATTGTTGTGGAAGGATTAAAAAGTAGTTTTATCTGTGAGAAAATATTTGCAACGCACGAATTCTATGAAAATAAAAAAGATTATTTAGATGATTTAATTACCGGTAAAGATATTTTAGAAATTCTTAAAAGCCAGGATTTCAATAAAATTAGCGATACAGTTCATTCTCAAGGTATAGCTGCAGTTTTTAATATTCCTCAAAATAAGAATCAATTAGATCAAATAAGTTCAAATTTAATTGTTTGTCTCAATAATATCTCGGATCCCGGCAATGTGGGAACGATTTTACGAAATTGTGATTGGTTCGGAATAAATGAAATAATATTAACTAAAGAATGTGCAGAGATATATAATCCAAAAACAATTAGAGCAAGTATGGGTTCGATATTTCATCTTAAAATTTTTGATGAAACGGATTTTACTCTTCTTTCAATTCTTAAAAAGAAAAATTACAAGTTATTAACTGCAGATATAAAAGGTGAAAATATTTATAAATATAAATTTCCCGAAAAAGCTGTTATCAGTTTTTCAAATGAGGCTTGGGGTCCTACACCTGAATTATTAGAAGTATCCGATAATTTAATTACCATTCCAAAATATGGAAATGCAGAATCACTTAATGTTGCAAGTGCGTCAGCAATCATATTAAGTAAAATAAAAGCTATGGAGAGTAATGGAATTAATTAAAATCTTCCAAAAATCCATAGCTCGAAAATTACAAAAGTAACAAAACAAATTCTTTTTAATTTATATCAGTAAAAGCCGGCCTGCCTGCATTTACCCATGCTGTGTAAAATAGTGATGCTAGATCTTCCTCTGCTGTTTTAAATTGCGTTTCGCTAATATACTTTGTCCTAGACCAAAAAATCCTGTAATAATCATCACTTTCCGTAGAGCCTGATTCCGAATGAGCCAATTTATCCCCGTCTAAAAGAACAACGTTCACACTGTTAGCATTGGAAATGTAATTAAAAATGAAATTAAGTGGGTTGCTAATAAAATTTACATTTGATGAGTCTAATATTTGTTTAAGAGTATTTATATGCTTATCAACCATAGTTACTTCATACCTAAAATGCACCCCTTTCTGGTTAGAAAGTTGACCGTTATAATTAACCGTAGTATGCATGGGCTGATGTCCATCTGCAACATAATGACCAAGATCAGCTGCATAAATTAAAATTTTATCCCTATTTTTTTCCTTAAATGCTTCGGTTAAATTATTCAATGTTTGCAAAGTTGCCCAAGGTAGAATTCCTTTTGAGGTTACTGTACTATCACCGTATTTAGAAATCAATTCGCCCTTGTTTTCAATCATTTGACCATTTAAAAACTCTTTATAAAAATCAATATCGATATAATGACGAGGAGCTTCTGTTTTATCTGCTTCTCGTCTAATATCTGCATCCGAGGCATGTTGTCCTAAATAATTTTTCCATACTTTAAAGGAATTCATTTCTTTCGGAAGAATTTGAACTGCATTCTCGTTTATAATCGTATGTCCTTTTGCTCCCCATGAGTAAATGAAACTTAGCGGCAAAAATATTATTATAAAAGAAAGTTTTATTTTAGAATGAATCTTCATTTATTTTTTCCCTGTAATTTGAACAATTATTTTCCTGCTTCTTGAACGGTTATCGAAATCTACTAAAATTATTTGCTGCCATGTTCCCAACAGTAATTTTCCTTTAGAGAAAGGAACTGTGAATGATGCTCCCTGCAGTGCAGCCCTTACATGAGCATATCCGTTTCCGTCATGCCATGTATTATCATGCTGGTATGAAATATTTGACGGAATTATTTTTTCAAAAAAATTCGGATAATCTTTTAATAAACCCGGTTCGTGTTCAATTGTAGTAATTCCTGCGGTTGAACCCCCTACAAAAATAAGTGCCTGTCCCTCTGTAAATCCTGAATTATTTATTTGAGATTCAACGTTACCTGTTATATCGATCATGTCTGTATTCCCTCTTGTATTTACCTGGAAGGAATGTGTTTCTATTTCCATAATTTTAGAAAATTAATATAAATTTAAAATTAGTTATTGGATTTTCAAGTATCAAGGAAAAAGAAAAAAATAATAATTTAATAATCCTGATTCTATATATTTTAATTTTTTAATTAAATAAAAGATGAAAAAATCGTATCTCTGAGATTTCAAACTATCTTTCCCTTTTATTAATTTAACGATTCAAAAAACTTATTTAAAGGAATCTTTATGCAAACCAGAGATCTCATTGAAATAGAAGAAAAATACGGCGCTCATAATTATCATCCGCTTGATGTAGTTATTCAGAAAGCAGAAGGAGTCTGGGTTTATGATGTTGACGGGAAGAAATATTTGGACTGCCTTGCAGCTTATTCTGCAGTCAACCAGGGACATTGTCATCCAAGAATAGTTAAAGCTTTAAAAGAACAAGCAGACAAAGTTACTCTTACTTCAAGAGCATTTAGAAATGATCAGCTTCCTTTATTATATAAAGAATTATGTGAACTTACAGGGTATGAAATGGTTCTCCCGATGAATTCGGGTGCCGAAGCAGTAGAAACTGCTTTGAAGGCAGCTCGAAAATGGGGGTATAAGAAAAAAGGAGTTAAAGAAAATTCAGCGGAAATAATAACCTGTGCAAACAATTTTGCTGGTAGAACAATTACTATTGTTAGCTTTTCAACTGAAGAACAATACAAAGATGGGTTTGGACCTTTTACTCCCGGATTCAAAATTATTCCTTATGGTAATTCGGATGAACTTGAAAAAGCAATAACAAAAAATACTGTTGCTTTTCTTGTAGAACCTATTCAAGGAGAAGGTGGAGTTGTAGTGCCGCCGGAAGGTTTTTTGAAAAAGGCTTTTAAAATTTGTAAAAAAAATAATGTCTTATTAATAACCGATGAAATACAATCCGGATTGGGTAGAAGCGGGAAACTTTTTGCTTTTGAATATGAAGAAATAAAACCGGATGTTGTTATAATCGGAAAGGCATTGTCAGGAGGATGTTATCCAGTTTCTGCAGTTTTATCAAATAAAGAAGTATTAGGAGTGTTCAACCCGGGTGACCATGGTTCAACATTCGGCGGAAACCCGTTAGGTGCAGCCATTGCACGAGAGAGCATTAAAGTTATTGTTGAAGAAAAACTTGTTGAAAAATCTTTTGAGTTGGGAAATTACTTCAGAAATAAATTAAAAGAGATTAATTCTCATCATGTTAAGGAAGTCAGAGGCAAAGGGCTTTTTATCGGAGTAGAATTAAAACCTGAAGCAAAAGGAGCGCGTAGATTCTGTGAAGCCTTAAAGGAAGAAGGAATACTCTGTAAAGAAACTCATGAAAATGTAATACGTTTTGCTCCCCCTTTAGTTATTAAGAAAGAAGAAATAGATTGGGCTGTTGACAAAATAAAAAAAGTTCTATTAAGTGATTAATTAAAATTTATTCTTGAACTTGCTCTTGAACTTGAACTATGCTTAAGAATAGTGCCATTATTTATTTATAATGTAGTTTTGCTTTTAAGTTTGAAGAATACCTCCGGCTGAATACAAAAGGCTCCAGAAAATCTTTTATAAAAATTGCAAAAGAATTATTAAACCATTTTTCAACTTTTTCGACATAGTTTAAATTTATAATTGTTGATCTGTGAATCCTGAGAAATATATTTTCAGGGAGAATTTCTTCCCATTTTTTTAATAATCTTCTTACAATAATTTTTTCACTGCCCGCAATGTATACATAAGTATATTCACTAAAAGCAGTAATACAAGAGATCTTATTTATATGAATTAATTTAGGCTGGTTTTTAACTTCAATTATTACATGTCCGTTGTCATTAACTTTAGTAGTATCCAATTTCTCTTTTTCATTGCCGTTATTTTTCTTATTTGTTCCCTTCAAAAGTTCTTGTTTTTTAAAACGTATCTTTACAGCATTCACCACCTCATCAATCTTAAAAGGTTTAGTTAGATAATCATCAGCACCAAGTTCCATTCCCTGTCTTATATTCTTTTTTTCCACAAGTGCAGACAAAAAAATGAAAGGGATTAGCACAGTTGAGCTATCCTCAGAAAGGGATGATTTAACTGAATATCCGTCCATAACGGGCATCATAATATCACAGATTATTAAATCGGGTAAGCTTTCTTATGCTAATTGTACCCCTGCTTTTTCATTTGGAGCAAAAAAAACTTTATATCCTTCATTTTCAAGAATATCTGATAAAACACCTTGGAGAGCGTGATCATTTTCAATAACAAGAATTTTTTTCATCGTAAAACAATAATAATTCTAACACAAATTTGCAAAGATCTAATGCATCAAATATAACATAGTTCTATTTAGTATTTAGTACATCAAATATATTCTACTTCTTCATTTTTTTTGTAATAAGAATTTTTTTTGTAGTTTTCTTTTTTGTTGTCAAATTTAAATTGATTAATTAGAGATTCGAGCTTCTGATTTATTGAATTTAATGCATCCGCCGAGTGGGATATTTGTTCAATACCTGCGGCATTTTGCTGAGCAACATTACTGATGTCAACAATATTTTTACTAATAATTTCTGCAGATACCGATTGTTGTTCACTTGCTGATGCCACTTGTGCCGCTATATCATTTACTCTTTCAGCTTCCTTTATTATTTCACTTAATACTATACCGGCTTTATCAGCCAGAACTTTTCCCTGCTCAACTTCTTCAGTACCTTTTTTCATAGAATCAACCGCATTCTTTGTATCGGTTTGAATTTGATTTATCATTACTGCTATTTCTTTGGTTGCTTTAGAAGTACGCTCAGCTAATTTCCTAACTTCATCTGCAACAACTGAAAAACCTCTTCCCTGTTCGCCGGCTCTAGCTGCTTCAATTGCTGCATTTAATGCGAGCAAATTGGTTTGATCAGCTATTTCATTAATAACTTCAATTATCTGACCAATTTCATTACTACTTTTTCCCAGGGCTTCAACTGTTGTAGCCGACTGCTTTACAATTTCCGAAATTCTTAACATACCAGTTATTGTTCCTTCAACAACTTCGCCGCCTTCTTTAGCCTTACCACCTGCTTTTTTTGCAGCTTCAGAAGCTAGGTTTGCATTCTGTGTATTTTCAAGAATAGTCTGTGCCATTTCTTCCACCGAAGCGGCCACTTCGGTAGTTTTCCCAGTCTGCTCTCTTGAACCAGCTGCCATTTCCTCAGAACTGGATGATATTTGAGCACTGGTAGAAGCTGCAGACATTATAGCTTCATTTACCTCAGCAATGGCTTTGTTTAATGATTCCGCTACAGTATTAATATTCTTTTTAATTAATTGATGATCTCCTTTATAATTCCCGTTTACCCTTATGGTCAGGTTTCCCTTTGCAAGTTCAGTCAATACTCCCGCAGATTCTTTAATGGGTGCTAATGCTGCATCTTGAATTGAATTTATACCATCAATTAATCTTTTCCAGCTGCCTGAATATATGTCTGAACTAGCTCTAAAATTCAAATTACCTTCATGGTTTTGAACAATTAGTTTATTTGCTTCCTCAAGAATTTCCTCAATTATGCTTATTTCTTTATTAAATGCAATTGCCAAAGAATCTTTATCCGAAGCTAAGTTAACTTTTTCAATTTTTCCTGAGGCAATTTGTTCGGCAGCCAGTATTTTTTCTTTTTGTGCTTGCTGAAGCTTTTTAAACAATTCCGTAAGCTCGCCAATTTCATCTTTTGAACCTGATTCAATTTCTACGTCATAATTGCCAAGTGCGAATTCATTTACAATTTCTTTCAATTTATTAATCGGTTTTGTAATTGCTGGGGCTATAAAGAAAGCACTAAGAAAAAATACAAGAGTACCTGCAACTGCGCCCCCTATAGCATAATAAATAGCTGAATTAACAGTACCGCTAAAAGTTGCGTTAAGATTATCGGATGTTTTTTTAAGACTCGTAGTAACTACATTAAATCTCTGTCTTAGTTTTTCGCCTACTTCCTCACCGGAAGATGTAGCTATATCAGATGCCATATCATAACTTTGAGTTGCTGAAGCACTTAATATTGCGTCAATTACATAACTTTTATAATCTTCCCAGATTTTTGAAACTCCAGTTATTTCTTCTTTAATTTTAGAGTTAAAATTTGATTCCATTAAATATTTTAAAGAAGCGTCAATATTTCCTTTCAATGTATCTAATTTAGTATTATTTGCATTAAACTTACTGGCAAAGGCGGGCATTGAAAACTGCATCATTAAAGACTGGATTGTCTGAAAATTTGTATACGTCTCATCAATAACTTGCTGCGGTTTTACATATTCGGAAAAAATATTTGATTTAACTTCCGACATCCGGTTCAATTGGTAATAGTTTATTGCGATAAGGATGGTAGATATTACTGCAAGCAATAAAAAACCTGCTTGGATTTTACGAACAAATTTTATGTCTTTAATCCAGTTCATCTAAAATTTCCTGTTTTTATGATACTAAAAGCTTTAATAACTCTTTTAAATATTTAATTTTTAAGAGTTTTTCACCTGTTCTTTTATTTTAAAAATAAACTACTGTTATAAAACAGAGAACAGTTCCTATAAGAATAATCGAAAAAATTTTAAAAAATTATAGCCTTTTAATGATTTTTTTCTTTTATCCCTTCAGTACCATATTCAAGAAAATCTAAAAATAGTTTAAGCTATTCTTTTAAGTCTATTAGCCTTTCCTCTTTTGGGGAAAGTAACTTAAAACATAGTAATATTTTAGCTTTAATTCATTTTCGGAAAATATTTAATTTGTTTTAATAAAATGAAATAACCGGTAGGAAATGCAACATAAAGTGTATTCACACAACAATTTATAAAGTATTAAAAGATAAATTACGAAGTAAGCTTAAAGGTTATAGCGAGTGATAGTTTTACTTTTATAGCTACCCCATTATCTTTTCCAGGATTAAATTTCGTTCCTTTTACAGCTTCAACTGCAGCCTCATCACATCCGGCACCTATTCCTTTTAAAACTTTAACATCATCAACGTCGCCATTTTCGTTAATATATATTAGTAAATAAACTTTCCCTTGTACACCTGCTTTCTGAGCTTCCGAAGGGTATTTAATTCTGCCATAAATATTTTCTATTCCATCCTTCGGTTCAGGCATAACCTGTGCAAATGGTTTGTATAATTCATCCTTTCCACTAGGAAAAATATTGTTTAAGGGAATTATTAATATGAATAGAATAAAAATATGGAGTAAATTCTTCATAGAGACCTGCCGATAAAAAAATACTATGTTTTAATATATTATCGGATATTAATCGATTTTTTTTAATTAATAATTAAAAAATTTTACACATTAAATTAATGGTTCATATTATGCTGAAAATTGATAATTTCTTATATGGCACAATTTTAGGTAGAAAGCGAAAAAGACCGGTTTTTGTAGGATAGGATTTTAATTTTAATATAAATTTTAAACTGATACTAATAAAAGAAAAATTTAAATATTTAATAAAAAATTTTATATTATTAGTTTTTTCAAATAAATAATAATTAAATTGAAATCCTTGTTTTGTATGGTTTATAAATGTTTATTAAACTCCCCTCTAATAAATCTTAAGTTTTTTCCAATCTACTGAAATTGTTAGAAATTATGAAAATCTTAATAGTTGAAGATGAGATAATAATTGCCAAAGATATTGAAAGAACACTTTTAAAAGACGGCTTTGAAATTATCGGTATAGAATCTTCCGGCGAAAAAGCTATTGAAAAAATAAAAAAATCTCAACCGGATTTAATATTGATGGACATAAAATTAAAAGGGAAGATGGATGGGATAGAAACCGCAGGAATAATAAAAAATAAATTTGATTTACCTGTAATTTATTTAACTTCATATAAAGATGAACAAACCCTACTAAGGGCCAAAATCACAGAACCTTACGGTTATATTATTAAACCTTTTGATCATAATGAACTAAAAATTTTAATTGATATCTCCTATTATAAACATCAAACAAGGAAAAAGTTAAAAGAAGGAAAGGAATGGCTTTCAACAATTCTTAAGAGTATTGGAGAAGCAGTAATTGCTGTCAATGCAGATGGTTCTATTCAATTTATGAATCCTCTTGCAGAAGTATTAACAGGATGGTCTGAAAATAAAGCTAAAACCAAACTATTAAATGATGTATTAACAATTTATAATGAAAAAAAAGGAAACATTTTTGTTAACTTACAATCAGATATCTATAATAATAGCCTCCAAAAAGAAAAACAATCAGGTTTATTGCTCAAAAATAAAAACAGTATTACAATTCCAATTGAATTTTATGGTTCTCCGATTGTAAATGATAAAAATAAAATCTTAGGTGCGGTTTTTACATTTCGTGATATTTCGGATAAGAAAAAAGCTTCCGAAAAAATAAGAGAAAGTGAAGAAAGATTTAGACAATTAGCTGAAAATATACGCGATGTTTTTTATGTAACAAATAAGGACTTCAGTGAAATGTTTTATGTAAGCCCTGCTTTTGAAGATATCTGGGGCAGATCATCACAAGAACTTTACTCAACAAATGATGTCTGGAAAAATTCTATTTTTCTTGATGACCGGGATTTTGTTTTTGATGAAATATCAAAATTAGAAAACAGCAATGGAATTGAAATTGAGTACAGGATAACCAGACCAGATAGAAAATTAAAATGGATACGGAACCGTATCTTTCCCATTAAAGATGAATCCGGAATAACCTTTAGGTATACGGGGATTGCAGAAGATATTACGAATCAAAAAATTGCTGAAGAAGAATTAAGAAAATTATCATATGCAGTCCAGCAAAATCCTGCATTAATTTTAATAACAGATCCTAAAGGAAATATTGAATATGTTAATCCTAAATTCTCAAATGTTACAGGTTATTCCCTTGAAGAAGTAAGAGGGAAAAATCCAAGAATATTAAAATCGGGTTTTACAAAACCGGAAGTGTATAAAATACTATGGAAAACAATAACTGCCGGAGGAGAATGGAGAGGAGATTTTTATAATAAAAAAAAGAATGGAGAATATTACTGGGAATCCGCTTTAATATCACCCATAAAAAACAGAAACGGAGAAATCACTCATTTTGTTGCGGTTAAAGAAGATATTACCGAAAGGAAAAAACAGGAAGAACAACTGATCATCGCTAAAGAGGAAGCTGAAAAATCGGATAGGTTAAAATCAGAATTTTTAGCACAAATGTCCCATGAAATAAGAACTCCATTGAATAATATTTTAACCTATACATCGCTTTTAAAAGAAGAAATGGAAGAGAAGTTGCCTCCGGAGCTTGAACCGTCTTTCAGAGTAATTAATAGCAGCGCTCTTAGGTTGATTAGAACTATAGATTTAATTTTAAATTTATCTAAAATCCAAACAGGAAATTTTGATACATATTTTGAAACAATAGATCTGGATAACGACATTCTTTATGAATTGATCCTGGAATTTTACACAAGGGCAAGCGAAAAAAATATTAAACTGAATTACAAAAATACTGCAAGTAATGTAAAAATATTCGGGGATAGTTATTCAATAGGACAAATTTTTGTTAACCTAATTGATAATGCAATTAAATATACCAGCAAAGGTGAAATAAACGTTATTCTTTATAATTTAGAAAATGATGTATGTGTTGATATTACTGATTCAGGGGTGGGAATTTCCGAAGAATTTTTACCTGCTTTGTTTGATCCTTTTACACAAGAGGATAGCAGTGACAGAAGGAATTACGAAGGGACCGGGCTGGGTTTAGCTCTTGTTAAAAAATATGTCGAGTTAAATAATGCAAAAATTTCTATGAGAAGTAAAAAGCATGCGGGAACAACATTTACAATTACTTTTAAATCATCCCAAGAATAATTTTATTGCACATTCTTAGTTACTTCAATCCCCAATTGTTCCATTCGATATCTTAATTTAGATCTTGAAAGACCAAGTATTTTCGCTGCTTTAACTTGATTACCGTTCGTAATTTTTAAAGTTTTTAATATTAATGTTTTTAAAACCAGGTCAATTTTAATACCTTTGGAAGGAATTTTTAAGACAAAATTTTCATCTTCTTTTTCGTTATTTGTACTAGCAATTAGACTGCTCAAATGATGTTCTTTGATCTCATTTTCTTCAATTAACAAAACGATCCTTTCTATAACATTTCGTAACTCTCTAATATTACCTTTCCATTTATAAGATTCCAAAATAGTTAAAGCTTCTGTGCTAATACTATTAACCTGTTTTTCAAATTTTTGGGAAAATTCTCTTAAAAAAGAATAGCTTAAAATTGGAATATCTTCCACTCTTTCTCTTAAAGGGGGAACAACTACTTTGGCAACGTTCAACCTATAATAAAGGTCTTCCCTAAAATTTCCTTTTTGAACTTCTTCTTCTAAATTTTTATTTGTCGCTGCCAAAACTCTTACATTTACAGAAATTTCTTTTTCGCCGCCAACTCTGAAAAACTTTCTTTCTTGCAAAACACGCAGAAGCTTAACTTGCAGATCTAAAGAAAGATCTGCAATTTCATCAAGCAAAATTGTTCCGCCATCTGCCAGCTCAAATTTTCCAAGTTTTGTTTTTTGAGCTGCACCGGTAAATGCTCCCTTTTCATAACCAAATAGTTCACTTTCTGCAAGTTCTTTTGGAATTGCAGCGCAGTTAATTTCAATAAACGGAAAATCTCTTCTTAGACTATTTTGATGGATGTATTTAGCCAAGCCTTCCTTACCCGTACCGCTCTCCCCTTCAATTAAAATAGTTGTATCGGAACTTTTCGCTAACTTTTCTACTGAATTTAATATTCTCTGGATCTTTTTACTTTTTCCGAAAAATTCTCGTGTTAATTCCGTACCCTGCATTAAAATATGCAGTTTATCAACTTCGGACCTTAATGCAATTTTATCACTTGCTTTGGTTAAAACCAATTTAAGCTGATCAAGATCAATGGGCTTTAATAGAAAATCGAATGCTCCTGATTTAATTGCAGTAACAGCCATTTTAACATCGGAGTATCCCGTAATCATAATAACCGGAATATGCGGGAAAGCAGTAGTAAAAGATTTTAAAAGGTCTAAGCCGTTATGGGTAGTTAAATAAATATCCAGTAGAATAATATCAGGATCATATTCTTTAATTTTATCAAAAACTTCATCCCCTTTCATGCAGATTTCAACATCATAACCGAATTTCACCAAAACTTTTTTAAGTGAAACGCAAACTAAATTATCATCATCAATAAGTAGAATTTTGAAGTTCATATTTCTCCGCCTGAAGATTAAATTTTATAAAAAATTTTGTCCCTTTCCCCAACTTTGTATCGAAATCTACACAAGCATTAATTTCAGACAAAATTTCTTTGCAGATACCTAATCCAAGCCCTGTACCGTTTTTCTTTTGTGTAAAAAAATCGCTAAAGATTTTTTCTTTGTCTTCATCTCTGATCCCTGGACCAAAGTCCTCAACTTCCCAAAATAAATTTTTATCTTTTTCAAAAGTTCTTACAACAATCGGTTTGTTTTCCGGGC
>Ga0315554_1002107_pt1 | contig 11611 bp, 7 predicted proteins | sample SalMarSW160370MG_FD_202114 | JGI IMG/M metagenome (GOLD analysis project Ga0315554, IMG submission 202114) | Salt marsh sediment microbial communities from the Plum Island Ecosystem LTER, Massachusetts, United States - Salt Marsh Sediment SW1603-70 ... | reverse complement strand
TCGGTATCAATGGGCGCAAATTTTCTTGATGAAAACGGGAAAGAAAATCCAATCATTATGGGCAGTTATGGTATAGGAGTTGAACGAGTACTTGCATGCTATATTGAACAAAACCATGATGAAAATGGGATAATATGGGATAATACTTTAGCTCCTTTTCAAATTCATTTGATGGGATTGAATATGAAGAAGAAGGAGATTGAGGATGCTTCGGAAAATATTTATAAAGAATTAACTTCATCAGGATTTGAAGTCCTTTATGATGATAGAAATGAAGTTCAGGCAGGGGTGAAATTTAATGATGCTGATCTTTTAGGAATGCCTGTCCAAATAATTGTTGGAGATAAGAAATTAAAAGATAATAAAATTGAAGTAAAGATTCGTAAAACCGGTGAAAGATTTGATCTAAAATTGGATGAAATGGTAAAAAAAATAAAGGAACTTGCATTATCTTAGATAGATAGGGAAGAAAATAACTATTGTATTATTATAAATGAAGTAAGTATCAAAAAGATTTCTTTCTTAGTTCTTCACATACTGACAGAAAGAACTTCTTGCATTTTTAGTGAATCTTTCTGCTTTTCAAACACATCAATTTAAAAAAGGTAAACTATATTAATAATTATTCGATTATGTGAATAGGAATTCTATTGCTAGTAAATTTGGTCTAATAATTGTTAATTAAAAAAGAAAAAAAATTATTTGGGATTAAAAGGGAAATAAATTGAACAAATCCGACAAAAACAGGGAATCTGGATATTTCTCCAATAACAATCACCAATCTAATTTACTTAAAGACAATGAGGGAAACGGTAAAAATGAAAAGGAATTAAACCAATATTTATTTAAAGCATTAATGGATAATTCACCTGATGCAATTTATTTTAAAGATCTGGAAAGTAAATTCATTAAGGTTAATGACGGCTTCTTAAAGAAAGTTGGAATTTCTTCAAAATATGAAATTATTGGAAAAAATGATTTCGATCTTTTTGATCATGAGCATGCAAATGATGCCCGGGAAGATGAATTATCAATTATAAAAACAGGCAGGACAATTGTAAATAAAGTGGAAAAAGAAATTTTGCCTTCGGGGAAAATATCATGGGTATTAACAACAAAATTACCCTTGAGAAATACCCGGGGTGAAATAATCGGTACTTTCGGAATGTCGAGAGATATCACCGAGAGTAAAATGATTCAAGAAAAATTAAAATCATCCGAAGCCCGTTTGCGTCATCTCGTAACAGCTACTACCGCTATTCTGTATACTGTAGAAATCTCCGACTTTGATTTTATAATTAACTGGGTTGGTGATAATATTGACCAGTTTGGCTATACAGCTGAAGATGCATTAACTCCCGATTTTTTAAAAGACATAATACATCCCGATGATTATGAATATTTTATTTTCAATCGAGATTCGCTTCTGGAAGAAGATAAATTAGTATTAGAATACAGGATCCGGAACAAGAAAGGTTTATATCTTTGGATAAGAGACGAAGCCGTACTTATTCGCGATTCAAAACAAAACCCTTCCCAGATCTTTGGTTCATGGCTTGATATCTCGGAACGGATGAAAATGGAGGAAACCTTACTAACAAGTGAGACACAACTTTCAAACGCCCTAAAGATGGCCCGCTTATGTCACTGGGAATATGATGTCATAAATGATCTTTTTACTTTTAACGATCAATTTTATTCTATTCTACATACAACAGCTAAGGATGAAGACGGTTATACAATGTCTTCTTCACATTATATTCAACGTTTTGTCTATCCTGAAGATATTCCTTTCGTTAATAATGAAATTCACAAGACTATTGAATCAAAAGAATCCAGCCTTAGCAACAGCCTGGAGCACCGGGTAATATACCCTAACGGTGAAACAGGTTATGTAGCTGTAAAAATTTTTACTGTTAAAGACGCAAATGGAAAGACTATAAGAACATATGGTATTAACCAGGATATTACAGAACGAAAAAAAGCGGAAGAAATTTTACATAAAACATATGCAGAGTTAGAACAAAAAAACAAAGATCTCAAAAAAGCAAATAAAATAAAAGATCAATTCCTTGCAAATATGAGCCATGAAATCCGTACTCCGCTAAATGCAGTTATAGGAATGACCGGGCTGCTTTTGGATTCCCCTCTTAATGATGAACAACGTGATTTTGCCGAAACAATACTTAATAGCGGAGATATTCTATTAACACTTATTAATGATATTTTAGATTTCTCTAAAATTGAAGCTAAAAAAATTGAACTTGAAAAACAGCCGTTTGATGTTAGGCTTTGCATTGAAGAGGCACTCGACCTTGTAGCCTCAAAAGCGGCTGAAAAAAAACTTGAATTAGCTTATTCAATAGATGATGGTTTACCGGTAAATGTTGTTGGCGATATTACCCGTCTTCGTCAGATATTTGTTAACCTCCTAAGTAATGCAATTAAATTTACAGAAGAAGGTGAAGTCGTTGTTTCTGTTTCAGGTCAATTACAGGATAATTACAGATATTTACTTCACTTTACAGTAAGAGATACAGGATTAGGGATTCCATTAGATCGTCAGGATAAATTATTCCAGTCTTTCACACAAGTAGATGCTTCTACAACCAGGAAATTTGGCGGTACAGGCCTTGGTCTTGCAATTAGTAAGCAGCTCAGTGAGTTGATGGGCGGCGCTATGTGGCTGGAAAGTACCGGAATTCCGGGTGAAGGAACCTCTTTCCATTTTACAATTCTTACAGAGTATTTGAAAGAAAAAGAGAGTTCAAAAGATTTATCAGTACTTGCCGGTAAAAGAGTGCTTATTGTTGATGATAATGCAACCAATAGAAACATTATGATTCAGCAAACTAAATCTTTAAAAATGATCCCTAAGGGAATTGCCTCAGGGCCGGAAGCGCTTGAGCTATTTAAAAATAATATATCGTTCGATTTAGCCATTTTAGATTTCCAGATGCCTGAAATGGATGGAGTAAAACTATCCGAAGAACTTAGAAAATTACCTGCTGCAAGTAAATTCCCCTTTATTCTCCTTTCCTCATATGGATATAGGGATAAAAAAGGAAATCTTTCCAATTTTACTGCGACTTTAACAAAACCTATTAAATTCTCTCATTTAACAGAGGTCTTATTAACCGTTCTTCAAGAAAAGACGGAAGTACTTAATAAACACCAGGATATTTCGTCAATTCAATTTGATACGGAAATCGGTAAGAATTATCCTTTGCATATACTTCTAGCGGAAGATAATATAGTTAACCAAAAAGTGGCACGACGATTTCTTGAAAAGATCGGATATCATACTGATGTGGCTTTTAATGGAATTGAAGTCTTGGATGCCTTAAAGCGTCAATCCTATGATTTGATATTTATGGACGTTCAAATGCCGGATATGGATGGAGAACAAGCGACAATGGAAATCAGAAAAAATTTTCCGAAAGAAAAACAGCCGAGAATAATAGCAATGACTGCTAATGCATTGAAATCGGATCTTGATAGATACCTCTCGGAAGGAATGGATGGTTATATTGTTAAACCGTTTAAAATTGAAGAATTAGTTCGCGCTTTAATTGAAAGTTATCAATATTTTCATCCAAAGGAAAAACCAAACAATTGAAATTTCTATCTTAACTAAAACTAATTTTTTAGCAATATTAGAGAATCAATTAAAAATAAAATCGCTTCCCCCTGTAGTTGATTGCAGCACAGATTAGTAATCTGTGCTACTAAAATTCCAATTTTTATTGATTAGAATTCTCTTCCGGTTTCCCCCTCATTGAATCCCAGATTACATAAGCACACAGAACGGCAAACATGATTAATGCAATAAGTTCGGCTGAATGCGATTCAGCCCATTCGTTATTGATCCAATTAAATCCAAAGTAGCGGAGTAGTGCACTTACAACACCCATTAAGGCACCTCCCGCAATAAACCCGGATGCAATTAAAGTTCCGCGTTCTCTTCTTGCTGTATTAATCCTTTCATCTTTACTTCTTGTTGAAACGTAGTGGGCAATTAGTCCTCCAACAAGTAAAGGGGTATTTAATTCTAGTGGAATATACATACCGAGTGCAAATGCAAGTGCAGGAACATCAAGCATAGTTAAAATCAAAGCCATTATTGCACCGGCAACATAAAGCATCCATGGAGCCGGTTGGTTTGCCATTAATGGTTGTATAACAGCAGCCATTGCATTAGCTTGAGGTGCTACAAGTGCATCTGGTCCGGTAAATCCATAAGTCTGGTTTAATAAAAGGATTACCCACCCTACAGTTGCGGCAGAGACCAAAGTTCCCAAAAATTTCCATCTTTCCTGTTTGTAAGGAGATGAACCCAGCCAATAACCAATTTTTAAGTCTGTTATAAAAGCACCTGCCATTGATAGTGCTGTACAGACAACCCCGCCAATTAATAATGCAGCTACCATTCCGGAATTCCCGCTTAATCCTGCTGAAACAAGAATTATTGATGAAAGGATTAGAGTCATTAATGTCATTCCCGAAACAGGATTTGTTCCTACTATTGCAATTGCTGTTGCAGCAACCGTCGTAAAGAGAAAAGAGATTATTAGAACAATTAATAATCCTAACAAAGCAAAAACAATATTGTGTACAACTCCAAAATAGTAATAAACAAAAATTAAGATTGCAGTTGTAATTAGTGCAAGGGCTATGAATTTCATGCTTAGATCTTTTTGGGTGCGGAGCTTCTCTTCAACCAATTTCTTTTTACCTAAGATCTCTTTTGCAGCAAGAGAGAAAGCCGAAACGATAATTTTGGAAGACCGGATTATGCCAATTATACCAGCCATTGCAATCCCGCCAATTCCAATATGACGAACATAATTTGAAAATATTTGTTCTGCCGACATATCTTTAACCAACAATGTGACATTTGATCCAAGGGGCTGATTTAAGTATTGACCTATATAAGCAACAACAGGAATTAAAACATACCACGCAACAAATGAACCGGCACAAATTATTGCGGAATATTTTAATCCGATTATATATCCCAATCCGGTAATGGCGGCACCAACATTTACTTTAAAAACTAATTTGGTTTTACTAGCAATTTGTTCTCCTATAGGAATAACACGGGTTGTAAAAACTTCACTCCACCAGCCGAATGAAGCAATTATAAAATCATACAAACCTCCAATTATACCGCTAATAACCAATACAATTGCCTGCTTACCGCCTTTCTCTCCTGCAACCAGTACTTCTGTAGTTGCAGTTGCCTCGGGGAAAGGATATTTACCATGCATATCGCTTACAAAATATTTTCTAAAAGGAATAAGAAATAAGATTCCCAGTACACCTCCGAAAAGTGAAGCAAGAAATATTTTATAAAATTCAGCATTAAGATTTAAGATATACAAAGCAGGGATTGTAAAAATTGCACCTGCCACAACTATGCCTGAAGTTTGTCCGATGGATTGAATAATTACATTTTCTCCCAGTGCATTTTTCCTTTTAGTTCCGGCAGATAATCCAACTGCAATAATTGCAATTGGAATAGCAGCTTCAAACACCTGCCCGATCTTTAATCCGAGATATGCAGCAGCTGCAGAAAAAATAATCGCCATAACAACTCCCCAAATTACAGAGTAGCTGCTGACTTCAGGAACCGCTTTAAATGGCGGCATAACCGGGGTATATTCTTCACCCGGTTTTAATTCGGTATATGCATTAGTAGGTAATCCTTTTAAATTCTCTCCATTGATGTGCTTTTCACCCATAATTTAATTCCCCGAAATTTTTTTGGTTATTGTAATGTGAAATTTGTTTAGAATATTATTATTAAATCAATACATTCAAATTAAGAATAAATTCCTTGATAATGCAATTTAAAATTTCTTCAACTTTTTAAATTCATCAGATAAAAATTTTGATTATTTAATGCCTTCTCATAGTAATTATGTTTACAAGCTTCCATTTAGCAGAAATACTAAAGTTTGTGCTAATCACTTCGATTATAGATATAGGTTTTTTTAAAAAATTAAATGAATTATGACAACAATTCAGGAAAACACTGTAATTTCGCCTATTTTCAAAAATATAAATTTTCTTCTGGATATTACTTATTTTGCTGATTCGGAAGGAAAGGTTCAAGAAATTTACGGTAACTGGTTCAAATTAAATAACTTAAGCCCTTCTAAGGCTATTGGTAAAACAATAGGTGAATTTTTTAATAATAACTCACAAGATGTGCACTTTGAACGTTTTCATCAATGTGTAAAAAACGGGAATGTTTGCTATGAATGGAACTTTACAAAACAAAAGAAAACGTTTCATTTCCAAAGTGCTTTGACCAGGGTTAAACACAATAGTTCTTACGGTGTTGTTGGGATCATAAGAGAAATTACCAGGCAAAAAGAAATTGAAATGTTTTACAGGGAACTTGAATTGTCTTTTAAGGCACTTACCAATTCGGCAAGCTATGGTATTATTTCTATAAATGAAAATAAAGTTATCGAATATTCAAATCCTGCAGTGTCAAAAATTTCGGGTTATTCCGAAGAAGAACTACATGGGAATGTAATTGATGAAATATTTTGTAATCCGGAAGATTTTTATGATCATCTTGAACAATACATTAAAAGCAAGTTCTTTAAGAAACATTTGCCTGAATTTAAAAATCAACCATTGGAAATTCTAATTAAAACAAAGGACAATAAAAAAACCTTTTCAGAAATGACCCTGTCATCATATGAAATTTTTAATGTTGTTCATTTTGTTATATTGATTCAGGATATTACTCTTAGAAAAAATACTGAAACCGAGTTGCTGAATTCACAAGAGCAATTAAAAGTTCAAAACAAAACTTTGGAAGAAGCTTTATCCTCTTTACAGAGAGTTCAAGATCAGCTTATCCACTCCGAAAAAATGGCGTCGCTGGGTCAGCTTACTGCGGGTATTGCCCATGAAATAAATAACCCGCTTGCTTTTGTTTCCAGTAATATAAATAGGTTTAACGAGTATTTTAATGATGTCAATTCAGTTCTTGATAAATGGAGATTACTCGGAAAATCTTTTCCCGACAATAGTGAAATTAAAAATATGATTAATGAATTTTCGGAAATGGAAAAGCAAATCGATCTGAAATTTATTAGAAAAGACTTTAATGATTTAATGAAATATAATGTGAACGGAATAGAGAGGATAAAAAATATTGTACGGCAGCTCCAGGGCTTTTCTTATTCAATGATTGATGATTTATCCGAAGAGGATGTTAATAATATAATAGAAGAAACATTAACTCTTGTTTGGAATGAAATAAAATACAAAGCCGAAATAATTAAAAACTATGGTAAGCTGCCTTTAGTAGAATGCAAAGTCGGGGAACTTAAGCAGGTATTTGTTAATCTCCTTTTAAATGCCGTACACGCAATCAACGACAATGGACAGATTATTATAGATACTTTTTCACTAAAGGATTACGTTTTTATACGTATTGCTGATAACGGCTGTGGTATTCCCCCTGAAAATATTAACAAAATTTATGATCCATTCTTTACAACTAAGTCCTTAGGTAAAGGAACAGGTCTTGGACTTTGGATTTGTATGTCGATCATTAAAAAACACGAGGGGTTATTAAACGTTACCAGTGAAATAGGTAAAGGTACAATGTTTGAAATCAAACTTCCCATAGAACAAAAAAGAAAGAAGGAAGACAGTTAGAGTGATGAAGGAAGATAAAGACTTAATAACCCCCGTTTTTTCAAGTCAATCGATATCTGAAGAAAAGAATTCAAGTGAATATTCTATTCTCTTTGTAGATGATGAAGAAGCCATACTTTCTTCATTAAACAGCTTGTTAAGAAAAGAGAAATTTATAAAATATTTTTATTCCTCTCCTAAAGAAGCATTGCGTTTTCTACAAACATCAAAAGTAGACTTAATTGTTTCCGATATGAAGATGCCGGAGATTTCCGGGAAAGATTTTTTAATTTTAGCTTCGGATGTTTCCCCGGAATCGATTAAAATAGTTCTTAGCGGGTACGAAGAAAAGCTGGCCGTTCTGGATATGCTGGCCAACGGTATTGCACATTATTATTTTATGAAGCCGTGGGATGATAACGAATTGATTAGCGTTCTTAATAAATTTTGCGATATTAATATTAAGCTGGAGCAGAGTAAAATCAAAAAATTCTTGAAATCTTTTTCCAGATTACCTGCGCCCAAAACAATTAATAGTCGTTTAAATTTTGTATTAAACAGCCCCGATGTAAATATTAACCTGGTAGTAAATGAATTAGAGTACCATCCTTTTTTAATTGCAAAAATTTTACAAATTGCAAATTCTGTCAGTTATGGTGTTCGAAAAGAAATTTTTTCCCTTCGTGAAGCAATCATTTTGATCGGTTTAGAACAACTTAAGACATTGTTGGTTTCCTTTGAGCTTCTTAAAAGATTTTTTGATTCATTGGATTCACGTTACCAAAGCACTATCAATGATTTTTGGAATTTATCATTAAAGAAAGCAAAGATAGCTAAACGGGTTGCAGAAAGCTGGACGGAAAGAGTTGACAGAGATTTAGCTTTTATTTCCGCACTCCTCTGTGATATTGGAATGATTGCATGGCTTTATACTGAATCCGATACTTTTAATACTTTTAGTCAATTATATAGAAGCAAAAAAATTACTGTTCTTGAAGCCGAAAAAAGTCTTTTTATATTTGAGCATAATAAGCTTGGTTCTATTCTACTTCAGCTCTGGAGCTTTCCTCAAAAAATAATCTATTTGGTTGAAAATCATAATTCAACAAAAGCCGATGATCCTTATATTCAAATAATTCAAATAGCAGAACAGCTGCTCGCGGCAGAACTGGATGCACCCCATAATCCCGTAATAGATCCTTTAGTTAATCAGTTTGCGGAAAAATTAAATTTGAAAAAAGATTTTAATTCAAATTGATAAAGAAATACCGAGCAAAAGAGCTAAATAAATATTAATTCCTTTGGTTTCAAAAAATATGATTTGAAGAATGGTTACTATCCGGAATATTTTATAATTCCTCAAATACTTCTAGATTTTATTACACAATTAATTTTTTGAAATTTGATACCGAATCGTATTCGATACAGGCTTTTAATTTTAAACTTTTACTCTTCTAAATAAGATTTATATCCAACTCCTATGATTTTTATTTATTTTAGAAATATGAATGGTAAATTATTTTTAGTATCAACGCCTATCGGTAACTACGAAGATATTACATTTCGTGCTTTAAAAATTTTAAAGGGAGCTGATTTTATAATTTGTGAAGAATATAAAGAAGCTAGAAGATTAATTTCTCATTTTCAAATTGAAAAGGAATTATTTACTCTTAATGAACATAATGAAAATGAAGTTGTTAATGATATAATATTGAAATTATTGGAAGGGAAGTCCGCAGCATTAATTTCCGATTGCGGGACGCCGCTTTTTTCCGACCCCGGGCATTTGCTGGTTGAATTATGCTTATCTCAAAATATTAATGTTACTCCAATACCCGGTGCAAATTCTCTGCTTCCTGCATTAACCGCTTCAGGGTTGGATTTTGAAAAGTTTTACTACTACGGCTGGCTTTCTCCAAACAAGCAAACAAGACGAAAACAGTTAACTGATTTAAAAAAAGTAAAAGAAGTTATTGTTTTACTTGATACTCCTTACAGGCTTAAGGGCTTGATGACCGATATAGTTAGAGTTTTGGGAAAGAATATAAAAGTAGTTTTGGCATTTCAGCTTACGATGAAAGATGAAAAATTCTTTCGGGGAACCACGGAAGAAATTTTAAATATTGCCGAGCAGAAAAATTTAAAGGGTGAGTTTGTACTGATTGTGGATAATAAATGAAACAAAAATTGTTATATAGATATATATACAATGAATAAAATTGTCAAAAAAATTGAAAAGAAAATCGGTTTACCCGGTATTACACAGCAAATAGCAAATAAGCTTTCAAACTCTGAACTAAACTCTTTGATCATGGAAGTTTATGCAAATACTGCAAAAAAACTAACACCGCCTGAAATTCTTAATCATTTTCAAAACAATAGGTTTACTTTCCCCTCTATTGTTAATCCCTTGAGTTATAAGGAATATGAAATTAATTGGCTTAAGAAAGGTGAGCAAAATGGTTTTAAGGCAATTCAATTATCTCCGCTTACTCCATTGGGCACCTGTTCGGCTGTTGCATTTGTTGATCAAAACAATATAGTAAGTGCATTGAGAGGGACCGAAATAATTTCGGATGCTACAAATGTACTGGCACTTAAAATTGCAGAAGAATTCAAGAAAGAAAAACAAAATAGAATAATAAAATACTGTACAACCCACCGGCATGTGAGGGCACAGTATTTTACCAATCCCTTGTTCTCAGCTCACTTTGGTCTTTTCTGCATGGCTACAGGAGGTCTTGATACCGGCGGGTATTCCTTTGAACTTGAGAATGTAAAAGAACATATTCATTTTTATATGAAACAACTGTCAACAGAATATGATAGGAAAGATATAATCTTAAAAATTGAATTGAAGGAAGATAATACGATATTCAATAATAAATTGAGAATGTTATTGGAAGATATGCCTGATGAAGTAAGAATCGAATACAATGATCCAGGTAATGGAAATAATTATTATCAGCTTTGCCGGTTTAGAATATTTTTAAATTATAGAGGCGACGAATTAAATTTAGTTGATGGCGGGTTTGTAGATTGGACTCAAAAACTCCTTGAAAATAAAAAACACAGGTACTTAATAAGCGCAGCCGGCTTAGAATTAATTTACAAAATAAATTCAGGGATAGTCTAATTTTTTTTAGTCCAAAACATACCATTTAATAAATACTCTATCCTTATTTTGTCCTCTCATCTCATGTTCTCCCACAGACCATCTTATCATATTACGTTCCCCATTAGTATTTACAATAAACATCCAAAAATACGAATCATCCTGGAAGACTAATTCTTCTCCTGTAAAATGTGCACTAACCTGTCCATTGTTTTGCGCATATACAATGTTATTATTCACCCATAAATATTCAGCTTCCGTCGCAAATATAATAGAATCTCTTTCCATAATTATTCTTACCTGCTTTCCATTTTTTACTGCATTTATTAAATCACCAATATTTCCATTTAAGGAATCACCCTTATCGGAATTATAATAAATCAATTTCCAATGACTACGCATCTCATGTTTATGTAATTTCGAAAGCGGTGAACATGATAAAAATAAAATTGCGAAGATTAAAAAAAATATTTTCTTCATATAACTTTTCCGTAAATGATAAATTTTATGTGAATTCTCGAAAAAAAATTTCATCCCCCAAATCACTTTTTCTTTATTTAAATTTGATACCATAAACCGATTTCTTCTGTTGTTTTTTTGAATAAGCAAATGACAATAAAATTAATCCTATTACTTCAAATAAACAGATTATGATAACAGTTAAAGGTGGTTTGTGTTTAAGAATCATTCTTATTTGTAACTATCACAATAATTGAATCATAAAACTGCATCTCTCATCCCTCTTAAAACAGATTTTTCTAATGTTACATTGACTTTCTTATCAAATAAGCATTCATAAATTCTCTTTTGAGTTCCCAATGAACATTCACA
>Ga0315554_1002102_pt1 | contig 11632 bp, 9 predicted proteins | sample SalMarSW160370MG_FD_202114 | JGI IMG/M metagenome (GOLD analysis project Ga0315554, IMG submission 202114) | Salt marsh sediment microbial communities from the Plum Island Ecosystem LTER, Massachusetts, United States - Salt Marsh Sediment SW1603-70 ... | reverse complement strand
CAAATACTTGAGCGCCGCGCCGATGACTTCCCGACTGTCGTTCAACATGCTCATTCTGCCAGCGTAGGGCGCCGCCATCTCCGGGTCAAAGAGATAGGCCCAGCTATCGGGTGCCTCGTCGAACACTTCGGTGTCGTAGCCAATGCCAGTCGTGCCCCACTGGTACGGCACCGAGTATTTGTTGTCAGGGTCGTAGGGTGGATTCTTAAACGTGTCGCTGACGTTCTCGAAATTGGGAATGTTGTCATAGTTCAGCGGGGCCAACAGGTCCAGCTCGCGCATGATGGCCACCATATAGTCAGATGGCACAATTAGGTCATAGCCGGTGGCGCCTGCTTGAAGTTTCGCCAGCAAGTCCTCGTTGCTGGCAAAGGTGTCTTCAATCACCTTGACGCCGAACTCGGCCTCAAAGTCGGCATAGATCTCAGGGTCGATATACTCGGACCAGTTGTAGACGTGCAGCTCCTTGGCCAGCTCCTGTTTGCCGCCGCTATCCCCACTCCCGCAGGCAACAGTGACGACCAGCAAGGCCAATATGGCTGTGATCGTGAGTAGCCTTCTCATCCTATCCTCCTTTGCATTGTCATTGAGGTTTCCATTCCGCGTCCGGACAGCAACACTCAGGCTAAATCTGTTACGGGAGCACCTCCTTTCCGCTGCAAGAGTAACGAAACAAGGACCAATACCATCGAGGCCGCCAGCAGTAACGTTGACACGGCATTGATCTCGGGTGTGATGCCCAGCTTGACCATAGAATAGATGCGCAAGGGCAAGGTTGTCGAACCGACACCGGCCGTGAAAAAGGTGATGACAAAGTCGTCGAGGGACAGCGTGAACGCCAGAAGCGCACCGCCAAGGATGCCCGGCATGAGCAGCGGGAGGGTCACGTGCCAGAAGGTCTGAAACTCGTTGGCGCCCAGGTCTTGCGCCGCCTCCTCCAGCCTGCGGTCGAACCCCACCAGCCGGGCGCGGACCACGACGGCTACGAAGGAGATGTTAAAGGCCACATGGGAGATGATGATCGTCATCAGGCTGAGGCCGAACTTGCTCAGGACAAAAAAGAGCAGGAGCATAACTGCCATCGCAATGTCGGGGATGATGATGGGAAGATAGAGCAGCGCGTCAAAGGCCATCTTCCCCGGAAAGCGGCGGCGCTCCATGGCTAGCGATACCATGGTGCCAAACACTGTCGAGATCACTGTGGAGGACACGGCCACGGTCAGGCTGTTCTTGAGCGCGGTGCCCATGGCCGCGTCTTTGAACAGCTCGCCGTACCAACGGAAGCTAAAGCTCTCCCAGGATGACACGAAACGCGAGGAATTGAACGAAAAGACAATGAGGATCACGATCGGCGCATACAGAAAGACGTAACCAAAAATGCCGCTGGCCGTGATCCCACCTCGAATCAGGCGTCCCAATAGGCTGCCCCGGCGCGCCGTCCTGCTGAGCACCGGCTTTGGGGGTGACAGGCTCGTGTCTGCACTCATGTCGCTACCCTTCCAGGACTAGGCTGTCCGCGCGCCGACGCGGAAGTAGATGAGAGTTGCCACTAGCATTATGGCCATCAGCACAAAGGAAAAGGCCGAGCCAAAGGGATAATCGCGCACGGTGAGAAACTGGCTCTGGATGACGTTGCCGATCATCACCGACTTGGCGCCGCCCAGCAGGTCGGGCGTGACGTAGGCCCCGAGAGATGGGATAAAGACCAGCATCACCCCCGCCACCACACCCGGCAGCGTGAGCGGGAAAATGACGCGCAAAAACGAGCGCGCCTCATTGGCGTACAGGTCTTGGGCAGCCTCCACCAGCGAGAAGTCGAGGCGCTCGATGGCCGCGTAACAAGGCAGCACCATATCGGGGAACCAGCCATAGACCAACCCGACGATGATGGCGAAATCGTTGCCAAAGAGGGGCAATGGCTGGCTGATCAGGCCCAAGCTCATCAACGCATTGTTGATCAAGCCGGTGTCGCGCAGGATCAGGATCCAGGCATAGGTCCGCACCAGGAAATTGGTCCAGAAGGGGATCATGAGCACCAGCAGCAATGTATTGCGCCACTTGGCCGGCCGCGTGGCGAGCCAGTAGGCCATGGGATAGCCGAACAGGAAACAGAAGAACGTCGTCAGGCCGGCGATCTTGAAAGAACGAGCGAAAATCTTGAGGTAGAGCGGATCAAAGAAGCGGGCATAATTGCCGAGGTTGAACTCCCAGACGATCTGACCGTAGGGTCCTCGTTTCAAAAAACTGTAGACAAAAACGATGAGCAGGGGCACGGCAAAGAAGACGACCAGCCAGAACAGGCTGGGAAAGATGAGCACAAGTGTCTGGAGGCCCGGCCTGCGCCGGATGAAATTCAGGAGGCCTCGTTTCTCGTTGGTAGTCGTGGAGGCACTCATGGCTCTGTTCCTTTCAATCGAGCAGGATGCGCCCGGCGTCGTTCAGCCAGACTGCGTAGGTTTCAGTGTTGCTGTCCCCGTAATAGGCATCAGGATCGGCCGTGGACAGCAAGTTCTGCGCTCGAACCGCCAGCGTCACATTGTCCGAAAGACGCACTCGAAAGCGGGTATCCGTGCCCACATAGACGACCTGCTTGACCTGGACCGGAAAGGAGTTGTACTCTCCCCGGCTCGGATTGGGCAGCAGGCGAATTTTCTCTGGCCGCACGGCAACCGTCACCTGGGTACCGGGGCTCACCGCCTGCTCGCTCTGAGTCACGACGGGCAAGGTTCCATCGACCACCACTGTGACCAAATCGCCTTGCTGCTGCTCAACCACCCCCTCCAGGAAATTCGTGTCACCGATGAAATCCGCCACAAAACGGCGGGTGGGCCGCTCGTAGATTTCGGTGGGGCTGCCCACTTGCAGGACCTCGCCGTGGTGCATGACCGCGATTCGGTCCGACATGGTCAGCGCCTCTTCCTGGTCGTGGGTAACGTACACAAAGGTGATGCCCACCTCTCGCTGCAAGGTCTTGAGCTCGATCTGCATCTCCTTGCGCAGCTTGAGGTCCAGGGCACCCAGCGGCTCATCCAGCAGCAACACCTCGGGCCGGTTGACCAGGGCACGGGCCAGCGCAATGCGCTGCCGCTGCCCACCCGACAGCTGGTTCGGCTTGCGCGGACCAAAGTGGGGCAAGCGCACCATCTCCAACGCTTCCTGCACGCGGCGCGCAATCTCGCTCTTGGGGATTTTCTTCATCTCCAGGCCAAAGCCAACGTTGCGGGCGACTGTCATGTGCGGAAACAGGGCATAGCTCTGAAAGACCATATTGGTGTTGCGCTGGTAGGGCGGGGTGAGGCCCATCGGTTTGCCATGGATATAGATCTCGCCGGCCGTCGGGTGCTCAAAGCCGGCGATCATGCGCAGCGTTGTCGTCTTGCCACAGCCGCTGGGCCCAAGCAGCGAAAAGAACTCGCCGTCGCGGATCCGCAGCGTCACGTGGTCTACGGCCACGACCTCGGCATCCAGTTTCCCCCCGGGGCCGGGAAACCGCTTGGTAACCTCTCCGACTAGGACTGCAATATTGCGTTCCATGCCTTCTCCCCGAAACCGTGGGCCTGGTTGGAACACTCCATCACACGTAGATTATACCTTGTCCTGCAGGAACCGTCAAGGCGGTGCGGTTCCCGACTCGGTTTCATCTTGTGTTGGTGAGACCTCGCCAACCTCCCGCAGGTTTGCTGGCAAGGCGGATGTCGGCGTGGAGCAACCTGCGGGAGGTTCCGCCAACAGACTTCGGAACCGAGCCCGATTCCCGACTTGGACACTACTTCCTCGGCTGGCGCGCCCATCGGAGCAAGGACCGCCAGACTTTCGTAGTATAACACGAATCGTCAGTAAAATCAAGCCTGACAAAGTGAATCCTCACGGAAATCTTGACTTCCATGACGATCCGTGCTATACTCGGAGCAACGATCCAAGAGCCGTCATTGCCAGGGAGGCAGCCATGAAAAGGCAGGTCGTCACCGTCCCGCGCGAGCTCGACGACACTGACCATCAGATCATCGCCGCGCTGAAAGAAGACGGGCGCATGTCGTTTGCCCAAATCGCCCAGCAACTCGACGTGTCTCCAGGCATGGTACGCCAGCGCTATCTCCAGCTCGTGGCCGACGGCATCCTGCAAGTCGTCGCCATCACCAACCCCACTCGCATGGGCTACAACATGATGGCCATCATCGGCGTCCGCGCCGACGGCAACCGCCTCCGCGAAATTGCCCACCGGATCGCCGCCTTCCCAGAAGTGACCTACCTGGTGCTCTGCACCGGCAGTTATGACATGCTGGTCGAGGTCATCTGCCGCGACAACACTCATTTGCTGCAATTCCTCACAGATTGCCTGAGCGCCGTCGATGGCGTCCGAAACACCGAGACCTTTACCTATCTGGAAATCGTCAAGGAAACCTATCTTTAGCCTTCGTGGCAGCAACCATAATCTAGCAAACAGAAAGGAGAGCGCACATGGCACGTGTTACCACAAAAACCAACGCCTTTTTCGAGCGTGCTCGCCGGGCTCTGCCCTTTGGCGTCACGTCCAACTTTCGCTATTGGGGTGGCGGGCATGACATCGGCGTGGCCCGCGCCGAGGGAGCCTATTTCTGGGATTTCGACGGCAATCGCTACATAGACTACCGCCTAGGTTTTGGCCCCGTCATCCTGGGCCACGCGCACCCCGCTGTTGTCGAGCGGGTGGCCAAAGCGATCCAATCCGGCACGGTCTTTGCCTTCACCCACGAGCTGGAAGTCAAGGTAGCCGAGCGGATCAAAGAGATGTGCCCTGGCGTGGACAAGGTGCGCTATGCCAATTCGGGCGCTGAGGCCACCATGCACACCCTGCGTATCGCCCGCTCGCACACTGGCCGGGACAAGATCATCAAGTTTGAGGGGCAATACCACGGCATGTACGACTATATGCTTTTCTCGACCGCCAGCTCACCCATCGAGGCTCTGGGCCACCGCCGCAGCCCCATCCCTGCGCCCACCTCTTCTGGCATTCCCAAGTCCATTCACGACCTGGTGGTCACGCTGCCCTACAATGACTTTGAGATGCTGGAGCGCACGGTCAAGCAGGCATGGGGTGACGTGGCGGCCATCATCGTTGAGCCGGTCATGGGCAACATGGCCAGCATCCTGCCCGAGCCGGGCTGGCTGGAACTCATCCGCACGCTGTGCGACGAGTACGGCATCGTTATGATCGCGGACGAGGTCAAGACCGGTTTTCGCCTGGCCCCCGGCGGCGCGCAGGAGTATTTCGGCGTCCACGCCGATCTCGTGACCTACGCCAAGGCACTGGGCAACGGCTTCCCCATTGCAGCCATCGGTGGCAACGAGGCGGTCATGGCCAGCGTGGGACCAGGCCTCACCGCGCACGGAGGCACCTACTGCGGCAACGTGGTCGGCACTGCCGCTGCCGACGCCACGCTGGACCTGCTCCCCGCCGCGCTCAAGACCATCGAGGCACGCGGCAAAGCGCTCATGAAAGGCATCAGCGGCATCCTCACCGACGCCGACATCGCCCACCAGATGCTGGGCCTGCCCTGCATGTTTGGGTTTTCCCTTGGTCCTGAAAAACCCACCGACTATCGCACTTGGGCAACCACCGACACCGCGCTGTATGAGAAGATCATCATGCACCTAATCCAGAAGGGCGCCGTCCCCGATCCCGATGGCCGCGAGCCGTGGTTCCTGTGCGCGGCCCTCTCCGAGGAGGACATCGCCGATACGCTCACCCACTTTGAAGAGGCCGTCAAAGAGGCCACGCAGAGCTGAAAGGGGTTGACCATGAGAGTGCTCTCCCTGGGCGGCGCCGGCGCCGTCTGCCGACACGCCACTCGTGACCTGGCCGCGTTCTCTGATTTTGACCAGATTGTCATCGGCGACTACAACGTCGCCGCCGCGGAGGCGCTGGCTGCCGATATCGGAGACCCGCGAGTCCAAGTGCTCCGCGTGGATGCTGAAGATTATGTCGAGTTGGTCAAGACGTTTGCAGGCTTTGATGTGATCCTCAACGGCCTGCCCTGGAAGTACGACATGGCCGTCACCCGGGCCTGCGTCGAGGCCGGCGTCAGCGGTCTGGACGTGTCGACCGAAGAAGACCAATGGGACTATGACGATGCGGCCAAAGAGAAGGGCATCGTCTTCATCCCCGGCGTCGGCGCAACCCCCGGCATCACCAACGTCATGGCCCGGCGCGGCGCGGATCGTCTGGAGCAGGTGGATGATATTCAGATCAACTTTGCCGCCTTTCGCTGTCCGGCTCCGGCCCCCGGCCTGCTGATCACCTTCCTCTGGGAATTCCACCCCGGCACCAAGGAACGGCTCTACTACAGCGACGGCGAGTTCCACTGGACCGGCCCCTTTAAGGGAGCCAAGGCGGTCAACTTTCCTGGCCCCATCGGCGAGCAGGAGGTCTACTACATCCCCCACCCGGAGGTGCGCACCATGCCGAAGAGCCTGGGAGCCAGGGCCGTCTCGGTGCGCGGCTGCTTCCCGCCGCACGCCATGCGGCTGGCCCGGGCCATGCTCGAATCAGGGCTTTACAGCGAGGAACCGATTGTCGTCAAAGGCATCGAGACCACAGCCTACGAGATGATGCACGAGATTCTGCTCGCTCTGCCCGAGAGCAAGGAGACGCCCCTGTGGGCCTACGGACTCGTGGTGGAGGTCTCTGGCAAGAAGGGTGGCCGCCGTCTCAAGCACACCTTCTGGAACCGGCACCCACCCCAGGAGGAGTGGGGTGGTGCAGCGGCCTACTATAAGAATATCGCCATCCCGCTGAGCATCGGCGTCCAGATGATCGCCCGTGGCGATGTGACGCACCGCGGCGTCATCCCGCCGGAGACAGCGCTCGACCCCGAGATGTTCATTGCCGAGCTGGCCCGGCGCAGGATTGAAATCCACGAGACAAGCCGGGAACTCTAGCAAGCGGCACAGGGAGCGAGTTGAGGGGCTGGGACAATGATTCCAGGCTGACGATTCAAAGGAGATTCCTCGATGGGTCAAGACGCACGCCGACACCTATCCCCGGTCTGGTCTCGGTACACCGATATGCTGGTGGACCATGCGGAGGGAGTCTACATCTATGCCACCGACGGTCATCGCTATCTGGACTTCACCAGCGGCATCGGTGTGACCAACACCGGCCACTGTCATCCAGATGTGGTCGCCGCCGCGCAGCAGCAGGTCGGCAAGCTGATCCACGGTCAAGTCAACATCGTTTACCATCAACCTCTACTCGATCTGGCAAGTGAACTCTTGACGGTCGTGCCCGCCGGGCTGGAGAGCTTCTTCCTTAGCAATAGCGGTGCCGAGGCCGTAGAGGCAGCACTCAAGCTATCTCGCCATGCCACCGGGCGACCCAATATCATCGTCTTTCAGGGAGGCTTCCACGGTCGGACGGTTGGCACCATGTCGCTAACCACCAGCAGCACCATCTACCGGGCCGGCTACCAGCCACTCATGCCCGGCGTCTTTGTCGCACCCTATCCCTACGCCTATCGCTTTGGCTGGACGCCTGAGCAAACAACAGAATTCTGTCTAGCGGAACTGCGCCACCTGCTGGTCACGCAGACCGCGCCACAAGAGACATGCGGCGTGCTTGTCGAGCCGGTATTGGGCGAGGGGGGGTATGTTCCACCTCCACCCGATTTCCTCAAGGGAGTGCAGAAGATCTGCAAGGAACACGACTTGCTTTTCATTGTCGATGAGGTGCAGTCGGGCTTTGGCCGTACCGGCAGGTGGTTCGGCCACGAGCATTATAGCGTGAAACCAGACGTCATGATCATGGCCAAAGGGCTAGCTTCAGGATTCCCACTAAGTGGCATCGCAGCCTCTCCTCATCTCATGGAGAAGTGGATTCCCGGCTCCCACGGTGGCACGTACGGAGGCAACGCCGTGAGCTGCGCCGCCGCGGCTGCCACGATTCGCGTCATTCGCGAGGAGGGATTGGTAGAGAACAGCGCCCGTATGGGCGAACATCTCCTGGATGGCCTGCAAACGACACAGGGGAGGCATCCAGAAATCGGGGACGTTCGTGGGTTGGGCCTGATGGTCGCCGCCGAATTCACTACTCCCCAGGGCGAACCCGATACCGAGACCGCCAAGACAGTCCGGAGCAAATGCCTGGAACTGGGCCTCATGCTCCTGACCTGCGGCCCCTACGGCAACGTGATCCGCTGGATCCCGCCCCTGATCGTGACCCAGGAGCAGATAGACGAGGCACTAGAGATCTTTGAAAGTGCCCTTTCTGCTTGAATCCATCCAGAGATTGAAAGGAGATTGTCGTGCCATACGGATACAACGGCAGGATTCTGCACGTGGACTTAACATCCGGTACGCTCACGATGGAAGAGCCTTCTGAGGCATTCTACCGCAAATACCTGGGCGGCCAAGCTCTCGGTATGTACTACCTTCTCAAGGAAAACCCCGCCGGTGTCGATCCCCTATCCCCAGACAGTGTCATGGCGATCACACTCAGCGTCACCACTGGCGCCCCCATATCTGGGCAGAGCAGGGTGATGGTGAACGCCAAATCGCCTCTTACGGGGGCCATTGGCGACACCCAGGCAGGGGGTTATTGGCCCGCCGAGGCCAAGGCCGCTGGCATTGACGCAATTATCATCAAGGGCAAAGCCGAAAAGCCGGTCTACCTTTGGCTGCACGACGGCGAGGCAGAACTGCGCGACGCGACCCATCTGTGGGGCCAGGCTACTGGCGACGTCGATGCGGCCATCCGGGAGGAACTCGGCGACCCCAAGATTCAGGTCATGCAGATCGGTCCGGCAGGCGAAAGGCTAGTGCTCTACGCCTGTATCATCAACATGGCCAACCGGGCCAATGGCCGCACCGGCATGGGCGCAGTGATGGGCTCAAAGAACCTTGAAGCCATCGCCGTGCGAGGCAGAAGGAAACCACCCGTTGCCGATCGGAAGGCACTGTCCGCGCTGGCCCGATGGGGAGCCAAGAACTTTCTCAAGTCGGATATCTATGGCATGGGCATCCACGGCACTGCGGAGGTCCTCTCCTACCAGCAAGAGGTTGGCGGACTGCCAACCCGCAACTGGGCCAGCGGCGTCTTTGAAGGATACGAGTCTCTCGCTGGAACCACCATGACCGACACGATTCTCAAAGAGCGCGATACCTGCTACGCCTGTGTGGTCCGATGCAAGCGGGTCGTGGAAATCACGGAGGGCCCTTATCAAGTGGATCCCGTGTACGGAGGCCCGGAGTACGAGACGCTTGCCACCTTTGGCTCCTATTGCGGCATCTCCGACTTGGCTGCTGTGGCAAAGGCCAACCAAATCTGCAATATGTACGGGCTGGACACCATCACGACTGGCGCGACGATTGCCTGGGCTATGGACTGCTTTGAACAAGGAGTCCTTACCTCAGAGGATACCGGTGGGATCGAGCTTCGCTTTGGATCTGCCGAAGCCATGGTCGCGGTGACCGAAATGATCGCCAAACGGGAGGGGTTGGGGGATCTATTGGCTGACGGTATGGCCCAAGCGGCCAAGAAGCTGGGCCCTGCGGCGGAGGCGTTGGTCACCGCGGTGAAGTCGAATCCCCTGCCTGCACACATGCCGCAGGTCAAGCGCTCGCTGGCCCTCATCTATGCCGTGAATCCCTACGGCGCCGACCACCAATCCCACGAGCACGATCCCTCCTACGCTGGCTATCCCGATCGCATGGCCGAACTGGGGCTGATGGATGCGCAACCGAACGATGTGCTCAACGAGGAAAAAGTGCGCTACTCCATGGTTACCCAGCATTTTTACAGCCTGATGAACACCATCGGTGTGTGTCAATTTGTCTGGGGTCCCTCCTGGCAACTGTACGGTCCTGGACAACTGGTGGACATGGTGCGCGCAGTGACCGGCTGGGACGTGAGCATGCAGGAGTTGGTGACAGCCGGCGAGAGGGCGCTGAACATGATGCGCGCGTTCAACGCCCGCGAGGGACTCACCCGTGCCGACGACAGACTGCCATCCAAGCTCTTCATACCTTTGGACGGCGGCCCGTCGGATGGCATCGCTATTACTGAAGAAGAAGTGGCGGCAGCTCTGTCAACCTACTATGCCATGTGTGGCTGGGACACCGAAGGCCGGCCTACGAAGGCCAAGTTGGAGGAACTGGGTCTCGCCTGGGTGGCTGACGAGCTGGGGATGAGCTAGCAGGTGCGAGAGGATGGGGTGGGGTTTTGGTCTTTCGCCCCGTCACGACCAGCGCCCCGAAAGGAGAATCCAATATGAGAATCGTCGTGCTCGGCGGTGCGGGTCTCATGGGCCGTATCGCGGTGAAGGATCTGGCCGCCAGCGACAGTACGCGCCAGGTTGTGATCGCTGACCGCGATACGGACCTGGCCTACAGGGTGGCTGATCTACTTCCACAGGGCCGCTCCAAGGTCTCAATTGTCCAAACTGATGTCACGGACCACGACAGGCTGGTGGATACCTTGCGCGGGGCCGACGCCGTCTTGAACGCAGTGCACTACTATTTCAACCTGGAGGTGATGCGTGCCTGCCTGGAAGCTAGGGTGCACTATACCGACCTGGGCGGCCTGTTCCACTTGACGCGTAAGCAATTGGAACTGCACGACGAGTTCGCGGCAATGGGGCTGACTGCTGTGCTGTGCATGGGCAGCGCGCCCGGCGTCCCTAATGTGCACGCCCGCTATGGGGCCGACCGCCTTGATAGCGTAGAGTCTATCCGCATCTACGATGGCATCACCCCGCCGCCAGGCGATGACATTCGCTTTGGCTATGCCATCCCCACCATCATCGACGAACTGGTCATGCCGCCCATGGTGTTTATGGAAGGCGAATGGGCAGAGGCGGCTCCCCTATCTGGCGGCGAGGACTATTGGTTTGAGCCGCCGGTGGGGTTGTTGCGTTGCCATCTTTCGCTGCACTCGGAGGTCGCTACACTGCCGCTCACCTTCAAGGAGAAGGGCCTCCGCGAGTGTACCTTCAAGATCAACTACTGGGGCATGAGCCCCGAAGCTTTTGCCAAGGTCAAGTTGCTGGCCGACCTGGGCTTTGCCAGCGCAGAGCCTGTGGATGTGAAGGGGATGCAGGTCAGGCCGCGCGACATGCTGGTAAGGCTGCTGGCCGAGTATATTCCGCCGTTGGACGCCTTTGTGCAAGAACCGGCAGATCCCACTCACTGGACGAAAGAAATCGTCACCGAGATCAAGGGCACCAAGAACGGTAGGCCACTAACCTACCGCCTGGGGACCTCGACCCCGATCGGCTCGCTGCCGACGGGTGTGGCACCCTCGATCGCTGCGCAGTGGCTGGCATCGGGCAGAATTGCCCGGCCGGGGGTTTATGCGCCGGAGGCGATCATCGAACCTGTGCCCTTCTTTGAGGCCCTGCACGAACGGGGGATTGTTACCCGCGAATCCGTGTCGAGATCACTCGTCTAGGCATGGAAGTGCCATAGGCCTGCCAATTGCAGGGTTGGCCCAGGTACGTTAGGAGAGGATATCATATCCGTCAGACTCAAGGTGGAGCACATCGCTTTTTACACCACTTGACAAGACGCGAACTAGGAGACTCTTAATCAGCGGGTTACAGGTTCGAGTCCTGTGCGGCTCACCATACAACCAATACTACGCATCAAAGCGAAACCCCCT
>Ga0315554_1002097_pt1 | contig 11648 bp, 13 predicted proteins | sample SalMarSW160370MG_FD_202114 | JGI IMG/M metagenome (GOLD analysis project Ga0315554, IMG submission 202114) | Salt marsh sediment microbial communities from the Plum Island Ecosystem LTER, Massachusetts, United States - Salt Marsh Sediment SW1603-70 ... | reverse complement strand
ACCAGGTTCACCAGCGGTCGCACCTTGGTGGTGGAAAATCCCGTGTTTCTCGCTATGGCTTTTACTTCCACTTCATCACACCTGTATTATACGGCCGGCGTTTCCACCGGTTTCTTCTTGGCCGCCGTTTCGGCTTTGGCAACGTGGCCCCTGAAAGTGCGGGTCGGGGCGAACTCGCCGAGCTTATGGCCGACCATGTTTTCGTTGATATAGATTGGCACGTGCCGGCGGCCGTCATGGACGCCGATGGTCAGCCCCACCATCTGGGGCAGTATCGTCGAGTGCCGCGCCCAGGTCTTAATCACGGTCTTTTTTCCGGAGCGTATGGCCGCGTCCACGTGCTTCATCAGCTTTTCGTCGATGGCCGGTCCTTTTTTCGTTGACCTTGACATTTTCCCCCTCTAAACCGCCTATTTGCCCCTGCGCTTCACTATCATCCGGTCGGAAGCCTTCGGCTTGCGTGTTTTATAGCCCAGGGCGGGTTTGCCCCAGGGCGTCTTGGGTCCGGGCATGCCCACCGGCGAGCGTCCCTCGCCGCCGCCATGGGGATGGTCGCGGGGGCTCATGGCGGAGCCTCTGACCGTAGGACGCCACCCCATGTGCCGTTTGCGGCCCGCTTTACCCAGGTCAATGTTCTGGTGCTCCAGGTTGCCCACGTGCCCTATCGTCGCCATGCAGTCGCTCCGCACGCGGCGGATTTCCCCGGACGGCATTCTCAGCAGGACGTACTCGCCCTCTTTGACCATGAGCTGGGCGGCCCCACCGGCGCTCCGCACCACCTGTCCGCCCCGCCCCTTGGTAAGCTCGATATTGTGTATCTCGATGCCTGCGGGCATCAGGCGCATGGGCATGGCGTTGCCGGGCTTTATTTCCGCGTTGGGCCCGGACATTATTTTATCGTCCACCTTCAGCCCGACCGGCGCCAGGATGTACCGTTTTTCGCCGTCGGCGTAGTAAATCAGGGCTATCCGGGCCGACCTGTTGGGGTCGTACTCTATGGCCGCCACCCGGCCCGGGATACCTATCTTGTCCCGCTTGAAATCAATGATGCGCAGCTGGCGCTTCTCGCCGCCGCCCCGGTGGCGCACGGTTATCTTGCCGTGGAAGTTGCGCCCCGCCTTGCTCTTCTTGGCGGCCAGCAGCGATTTCTCCGGCTTTTTCTTCGTTATCTCGTCGAAGGTATAGCCGCTCATTCCCCGCCTCCCCGGCGAGGTCGGTCGGAAGACCTTTATTGCCACCTGAATGCCCCTTTCATGTTACACACCTTCGAAGAACTCTATCTTGTCACCCGCTCTCAGGGTGACAATCGCTTTTCTCCACGGCTCGGTCGTTATCTGGCGGCGTCCCACGCGCCGTGTCTTGCCACGCATCGTGACCACGTTGACGCCGGTTACGGTCACCTTGAACGCCTTTTCCACCGCCTGCCGTATCATCATCTTGTTGGCGCCTTCGGCTATCTGGAAGACGTACTTATTGTGCGACTGTAAAGCCGTGCTTTTCTCCGTTATCAGCGGCCGGCGCAGCACCTCAGACAGATGCATTATCTCCCCCTTGCTTCAACCCGTTTCCCCAGAGCTTTTCCGCCACCCTTACCGCCGCCTCGGTCATGAGCAGGTTTTTATACGACAAAATATCTAAAATATTCAGTACGCGGGCGGGTGTCGTTTTGATGCCCGGTACGTTCCGCGCCGACTTTATCACGTTTTCTTCCGGCTCCGGCGTGACGATGAGAGCGGAGGATTCCACGCCCAGCGCCAGGAGGATGTCTATCATCTGTTTCGTCTTCGGCTCGCTGAAATCAAACTTTTCCAGCACCTTCAGCTCGCCGTCGCCGGCCTTGGCGGAGAGGACGCACTTTATGGCCAGCCGGCGCACCTTCCTGGGTATCTGCTGCCGGTAGTCCCGCGGGTGCGGCCCGAAGGTTATGCCGCCGCCCTTGCGCAGCGGCGATTTCTTGCTGCCGGCGCGGGCGTAGCCCGTCCCCTTCTGCCGGTACAGCTTGCGGGTGCTGCCCCTGACCATGCCCCGCGTCTTGGTGGCGGCCGTCCCCTGCCGGGCGTTGGCCCGCAGGCCCACCATCACCTGGTGCACCACCGCCTCGTTGAAGGGCACGGCAAACACGGCGTCGCTCACTTCTATCTTTTTTACTTCCTCACCGGCGAGGTTATATACGGGGAGCTTCATTATTTCTTCACTCTCCTGGACTTCCTTATCATGACGAGGCCGTTGGTCATGCCGGGGACGGCGCCCTTGAGCAGTAAAAGGTTGCGGGCGGGGTCGGCGGAGACCACCTCGATATTGCTTACGGTAACCCGCTGGTCGCCCATGTGGCCCGCCATGCGCAGTCCCTTGAGGACGCGACCCGGGCTCGTGTTGGAGCCGACGGAGCCGGGAGCGCGCCACCTGTCCGACTGCCCGTGGGTCTTGGGCCCGCCGCGAAAGTGATAGCGCTTGACGCCGCCGGCGAAGCCCTTGCCCCTGGATATCCCCGTAACGTCAACGAGGTCGCCGGCCTTGAACAGGCTCACGTCTATTTTCTGGCCCGGCTCAATCTTCTGGTCAACGTCGAGGTGGAACTCACGTAAATACTTAAATTTCGGCATAACTTCTTTCTTGCCGCGTCCTTTTTTACCGGGTTTCTTCGTGGCAATCTCGCCGAAGCCGAGCTTGGCGGCGCGGTAGCCGTCCTTTTCCTCGGTCTTAACCTGCAGGACCGTGCAGGGCCCCGCCTCGATGGCGGTGACGGCGTTCGTCCTGCCTTCCCCGAACACCTGGGTCATCCCCAGCTTCTTGCCTAAAATTCCCTCTGTCATAATCAGTTCTCTGACCTCTCCCCCTATTAGTCCCCCCTCTCCGTCTACGGAGAGGGGGTTAGAGGGTGAGGTTTTTCTTACAGTTTGATATCTATCTCCACTCCCGAGGGCAGGTTCAGCTTGGTGAGCGCATCTATCGTCTTGGATGTCGTTTCCATGATGTCTATCAGGCGCTTGTGCGTGCGTATCTCGAACTGCTCCTGGGAGTCTTTATCGATAAAGGGCGACCTTATGACGCTGAACTTCTGGATGTGCGTGGGCAGCGGTACCGGCCCGACGGCCACGGCGCCCGTGCTTTCCACCGCTTCCAGTATCTGCCGCGCTGATTGGTCGACGACGCGGTGGTCGTACCCCTTTAGCTTGATGCGTATCTTTTGCTTAGCCATTCTTCTTGCCTGAAGCCTTTTCTATAATCTCGTCTTTTAGGTTGTCCGGTAGCTGCTCGTAGCTGTGGAACTCCAGCGAGTGGTTCGCCCGTCCCTGTGTCAGCGAGCGCAGGTTGGTGGCATAGCCGAACGATTCCGCCAGAGGGATGAGGCAGTGGATGACGAACGTCTCCCCCTGGGAATCGACCTTACTGATATGGCCTCTCCTGGCATTGAGGTCGCCCATGATGTCCCCGAGGAACTCTTCCGGGGTGACCACTTCCAGCTTCATGATTGGCTCGAGGAGTATGGGCCTGGCTTTCCTGACGCCGTCGCGCAGCGCTATCGAGCTTGCCATTTTAAAAGCTAGCTCCGAGGAGTCCACCTCGTGGTAGCTTCCGTCGTAGAGCGTGGCTTTGATATCGATTACCGGGTAGCCGGCGAGAACACCGGTCTCCATGGCTTCTATAATGCCCGCCTTGACCGGCGGAATGAACTGCCGCGGAATGTCGCCGCCCCTGACGGCGTCGACGAACTCGAAGCCTTTGCCCCGCGGCTGCGGCTCGAACTTCACATTGACCACGCCGTACTGGCCGTGGCCGCCGGTCTGCCGCACGAACCTGCCTTCGACATCCACGGGCGCGGTAATCGTCTCTTTGTAGGCGACCTTCGGTCGGCCCACTTTTACCCCCACCCTGAACTCGCGGATGAGCCGGCTGACGATGACCTCAAGGTGGAGCTCGCCCATGCCGGAGATTACGGTCTGGCCGGTCTCTTCGTTATAATTCACCTTGAAAGTGGGGTCTTCTTCGGTGAGTTTTTGCAGGGCTTCGCCGAGTTTGTCCTGGTCTGCCCTGGTCTTCGGTTCGATGGCTATCGAGATAACTGGTTCGGGGAACTTGATTGACTCGAGGAGGATGGGGCGGGATGAATCGCAGAGGGTGTCTCCGGTAAAGGTATTTTTGAGTCCGAGCGTGGCGGCGATGGCGCCGGTATCGATGGACTCGATGTCCTCCCTGTGGTTGGCGTGCATCAAAAGCAGCCGCCCGATGCGTTCCGGCCTTTCGCGCGTGGGATTATAGACCTGCGCCCCCACCTTGACCCTGCCGGAGTAAACCCTGAAATAGACCAGCCTCCCCACGAAGGGGTCAGTGACCACTTTAAAAGCCAGCGCGGAAAAGGGAGCGTCATCGCTGGCCTCGCGGACCGCTTTGTGGCCGGTCCTGGTCTCGATGCCTTCCACGGGCGGTACATCGAGGGGGGAGGGGAGGTAATCCACTACCGCGTCGAGGAGGGGCTGCAGGCCCATGTTCCTCAAAGCGCTGCCGCAGATAACGGGCACGCCCTTATTGGCCAGGGTGACCCGCCGCAGCGCCTGTTTTAGTTCCCCGGGCTCGATTTCGTCGCCTTCGAGGTAGTCCATCATGATAGCGTCGTCGTACTCCGCCAGCTTGGCGACCAGCGCCTGCCGCATTTCGGCGGCTTTTATTTTCTCGGGTTCCGGCAGTGGTATCTCCTCGGGGTCTGTATCGGGGTCGGTGGAGAACCGCCAGGCTTTCATGCTGACGAGGTCGATAATGTCCTGGAAGCTTTCCTCGGCGCTCAGAGGCAGCTGTATCGCGAGGGGCACGGCTTGAAGTCTGGATTCTATCATGGAGATGGTGCGGCTGAAGCTGGCGCCGACCCTGTCCATTTTGTTGATGAAGCAGATGCGCGGGACTTTATACCTGTCCGCCTGCCGCCAGACCGTTTCGGACTGCGCTTCCACGCCGGAAACGGCGTCGAAGACCACCACCCCGCCGTCGAGCACCCTCAGCGAGCGCTCAACCTCGGCGGTGAAGTCCACGTGCCCGGGCGTATCGATGATATTGATGCGGTGCTCCCGCCAGTGGCAGGTAGTGGCCGCGGCGGTAATGGTAATGCCCCGCTCCCGCTCCTGGTCCATCCAGTCCATGACGGCGGTACCCTCGTGTACCTCGCCCAGTTTATAGGTCTTGCCGGTGTAATAGAGTATCCTCTCGGTGACGGTGGTCTTGCCGGCATCGATGTGGGCGATAATTCCTATATTGCGTATGTCCTCCAGAGGAAAATCCCTGGACACTGCCTTATCTCCCGCCCTTATTGTTTTGGTTGATTTAACACTGGAAGTTGTCAATGAACCCCTTACCATCTATAGTGAGCGAAGGCCCGGTTGGCCTCCGCCATCTTATGCGTATCTTCACGCTTTTTAATCGTGTTGCCCTGGCCCTGGAAGGCCTCGGCGAGTTCGTCGGCGAGCTTTTCATGCATCGCCTTGCCCTTGCGCGTCCTGGCGGAGCTTACCAGCCAGGTCAAAGCCAGGAAGAGCCCCCGGTCCGGAGAAACCTCTACCGGCACCTGGTACGTCGCGCCGCCGACTCGCCTGGGCTTTACCTGGAGGAGTGGGGTGGCGTTTTTTACCGCCTGTTCCAGCGCCGCCACGGGGTCCTTGGAGACCTGCTGCCCCAGCCTCTCCAGCGCGCCGTAGACGATGCTCTCCGCCGTCCTCTTTTTGCCGCGCTGCATCACCTTGCCGATAAGCCTCGACACGGTGGCGCTGCGGTACTTGGCGTCCGGGCTAATTTCTCTCTTGAGTGGTCTGGCTCTTCTCGGCATATTGTTCCCTCGACTTAAGCGGTTGCTGCCGCTTCGGCCGCCGCCGCTTTCTTACCTCTTTTAGCGCCGTATTTGCTCCGGCCCTGCTGCCTGTTGGCGACGCCCGTCGTGTCCAGCGTCCCCCTTATGATGTGGTAGCGCACGCCGGGCAGGTCCGGGACGCGCCCGCCGCGGATAAGTACCACGGAGTGCTCCTGGAGCTCGTGGCCTTCCCCGGGGATGTAGGCCGTCACCTCGACGTGGTTGGTCAGCCTTACCTTGGCTATCTTGCGAAGGGCGGAGTTTGGCTTCTTGGGTGTGGTGGTCTTAACCTGTATGCAGACGCCGCGTTTCTGCGGGCAGCTTTTACCCGTACTGACGCGGTTCTTCAGGGCGTTATACGAGAACGCCAGCGCCGGTGTCTTGTCCTTTTTTACCGCCTTGCGGCGCCCTTTGCGGACCAGTTGATTAATTGTCGGCATGCTATTTTTCTTCCCCCCATACAATTACAAAGGATGAGCGTTCGCTCATCCATTTCAGAATTCTAGCGATAAACTGAGGTATCTAGCTCAATCTATCTGCTATACACTGAATTCTGAGCACCAAACAATAAATTTAACATATTCTCATAGCATCTGTCAACATTTTATACATATGATTTTATATATATATCTATTGGTATATAAAAAACATAATATTTATCGCCTCCCCTCTTTGTTGATGGAGATGGAAAAAGCAACAGAAAAGCAGGATCTAAGCCTCCCCTGAATCCCCTCTTTTTCTTTTTTTGGCTACTTGTGTTGGTAAAACGGTTGTGCTATTATCGGGGTGAGGCGAAAGATGACCACGGAAAGAGAAAAAGCACTGGAACTGGCTATTGGCCAGATAGAAAAGCGGTTCGGCAAGGGCTCCATCATGAAACTCGGCGAGAGCGCCGGGCTGCCGCCAATTGAAGCCATTCCTACCGGCTCGCTGGCTTTAGACCTCGCCCTGGGTATCGGAGGGATACCGCGGGGACGCATCACGGAAATTTTTGGACCGGAGTCATCGGGGAAGACCACCCTGGCCCAGCACATCATCGCCGAAGCACAAAAAAGAGGAGGTACGGTTGCCTATATAGATGCGGAGCATGCCCTTGACCCCTCTTATGCCGGCAATTGCGGCGTCAATATTGATGAACTGCTCATTTCCCAACCGGATACCGGAGAGCAGGCCCTGGAGATTTGCGAAGCCCTGGTGCGCAGCAGCGCCGTCGACGCCATCATCATCGATAGCGTGGCCGCTCTGGTGCCGCGGGCGGAAATCGAGGGGGATATGGGCGACCCGCAGATGGGACTTCAGGCCCGCCTGATGTCGCAGGCTCTGCGCAAGCTGGCCGCCGCCATCGGCAAATCGGGCACGGCGGTAATATTCATCAACCAGCTCAGGGAAAAAGTCGGTATCGTCTTCGGCAACCCGGAGGTGACCACCGGCGGCAGGGCGCTCAAATTTTACAGTTCTACACGGATAGAGCTGAGACGTTCCGAAACAATCAAGCAGGGTAACGAAGCGATAGGCAGTCGTGTTAAAGCTAAGGTGGTGAAAAACAAGGTGGCGCCTCCTTTCCGCAACGCCGAGTTCGATATCATGTTCGACCACGGCATCAGCAAGGAGGGCAATATCCTCGATGTCGGTCTGGAGCTGGGGCTGATTACTAAAGCAGGTGCCTTTTTCTCCTACGGGGACACCCGCCTCGGGCAGGGCCGGGAAAGCGCCAAGCAGTATCTCAGGGAAAACGTAGCGCTTGCCCGGGAAATTGAAGAAAAGATTAGAGCCTCAGCCGGCGTCGCCCGTATTGATACTTCAGACGACGAATGAAATGGTCGGCTATATGCCGACTCTATTTTAACGGTATAAAAATTTAGGCTGAGGCGAAGGCTTCAGCCTTTTGTGTTTGATATGGGCAAGATTACCGGAATGAAAGCGGTAAAAGGCCGGGAGAAACGGGTCAGCGTTTTCCTGGACGGAAAGCCCGCCTTTAAGCTGCTGGCGGAGACAGCCCTGAAAGAGGGGCTGAGGGTGGGGCAGGAGCTTACGGAGAGCCGACTCGAGGTGTTGGCCGGCCTCGACCGCCGCCAGAGCTGCTTCAACGCCGCGATACGCCTGCTGGGCTACCGGCCCCGCAGCGAAGCGGAAATCAGGCAGCGGTTGCTGAAGCGCGGCTTCGATATCGGCGATACGGAGAAAGCCCTCGCCAGGCTGAAAGAGCAGGGGCTCGTCGATGACGTAGCTTTCGCCAGGTTCTGGAAAGACAATAGGGAATCGTTCAGCCCGCGGAGCCGGCGCCTTACCGCTCTGGAGCTGCGCCGCAAGGGGCTGCCCGGAGACGTTATCGAAACGGTCGTCCGTGAAATCAATGAGGGCGACAGCGCCTACCGGGCCGCCCTGCGTAAGGCCGGGCGCCTGCCTCTGGCGGACTACCGGTTGTTCCGGACCCGGCTGGGCGCGTACCTGGTGAGGCGGGGCTTCGGCTACGAGGTTATCAATGAGACCGTCGCCAGGCTCTGGAAAGAGCGCGGTGGCGACGGGAGTATTTAAACACAATATTATATTTATAGGTGTTTTCATAATTATAAGCGGATAAGTTTAAATATATCAGGAGGTATAAGGTGGAAGGCGGAGCAATTGTATATATCGCTATAATATTCAGTTTCATCATCGGTCTCATTGCCGGGGTACTCGGTGCCTTCGTTTCGCGGCGCGTCATTTTCAATCGGCAGATTCGCCTGGCGGAAAGGAAAGCCGCCCGGATGGTCGCCGAAGCTCGGAACGAGTCCAAGGGTATCATCCAGCAGGCGCAGGAGGATTCCAAGAACACTAAAGCCCTGGCGGAGACGGACTTCCGCGAGCGCCGCGTCGAGCTCCAGCGTCAGGAAAGCAAGCTGAGCCAGAAAAACGAGACCCTCGACCGCAAGCTGGAGGGCGTTGAGCAGCGCGAGCGCAACCTCAACAACAAGGAAAAAGAAATCGATACGGTCCGCAACCAGCTTGTCGAGCTGAAGGACAAGCAGCTCAAACAGCTGGAGCTGGTTTCCGGGATGTCCAGCGGCGAAGCCAAGAAAACGCTGCTGGATGCCATGGAGGTGGAGATGCAGCAGGAGGCCGGGCGGCGCCTGCGCCAGTGGGAAACCAAGCTCAAGGAAGAAGCCAACGAGAAGTCCAAGGAGATTCTATCGGTGGCGGTGCAGCGCAGCGCCTCGGAAATAGTGGCGGAGACCACGGTCGCTTCGGTGCCTCTCCCCAACGACGAAATGAAGGGGAGGCTTATCGGCCGGGAGGGACGTAACATACGGGCGCTCGAGCAGGCCACCGGGGTCGACCTCATTATCGACGATACGCCGGAGGCGGTGACGCTGTCCAGCTTTGACCCCGTCCGGAGGGAAATCGCCCGCGTGGCCCTGAACCGGCTCATCCTGGACGGCCGCATTCACCCGGCCCGCATCGAGGAGGTCGTCGCCAAAGCCAAAGAAGAGGTTGAAGCCTCTATCCAGGCCGCCGGCGAGCAGGCGGCTTTACAGCTCGGGGTCCAGCTTCACCCCGAGCTTATCAAGCTGCTCGGAAGGCTCAAGTACCGCACCAGCTACGGCCAGAACGCCCTGGAGCACAGCATCGAGGTGGCTTACCTCTCCAGCATGATTGCTGCCGAAATAGGCGCCAACGTAACTTTAGCGAAAAAGGTCGGCCTGCTGCATGATATCGGCAAGGCCGTCGACCGCGAGGTGGAGGGCACTCACGCCGCCATCGGCGCCGACCTCGTTAAGCAGTGGGAGAAGTCCCCCGAGGTCTATAAGGGCGTCTCCGAGCACCACCTGGAGACCAGCGATACCTCCATCTGGGGCTATATCGCTTCCGCGGCGGATGCCATCAGCAGCGCGCGCCCCGGCGCCAGGCGTGAGTCTCTGGAGAGCTACCTGAAGCGACTCAAGGCGCTGGAAGACATCGCCGACAGCTTTAAAGGAGTCGAGAAGTCCTTCGCCATCCAGGCCGGCCGCGAGGTGCGCATCCTGGTCAAGCCGGAAGCCATTGACGACCTCGGCGCTATGCGGCTCGCCCGCGATATCGTTAAGAAGGTCGAGGAGACCCTGGAATACCCCGGCCAGATTAAGGTCACCGTCATCCGGGAGACGCGAGCCGTAGATTACGCTAAGTAAAAAGGGTCTGTCATTGCGAGACCATCCCGACGAAGTCGGGGGGCGAAGCAATCTCATACGTTGGTTTTGGAGGTTTCTTCACTCGCAGTGACAAACAAGAAGAATGATTATACTGGCCATCGGAGACATTGTCGGCAAGCCGGGCCGGCAGGCGGTCCAGGCTTTCGTGCCTGACCTGCTAAAAGAGTATGGCATCGACCTGGTCGTGGCCAACGGCGAAAACACCGCCGGCGGCTTCGGCCTGACCGTCGGCACGGCGCAGGAACTGCTGGACTCCGGCGTCGATGTCATTACTTCCGGCAATCACATCTGGGCGCAGAAGGAAATCATACCTTACCTGGATGGCGATTTGCCGGTCATCAGGCCGCTCAATTATCCCGCCGGGGTGCCGGGGCGAGGCTATATAATCAGGAAAAAAGTCCTCGTTGTTAACCTGATTGGCCGCACCTTTATGACTTCCTACGATTGCCCCTTCCGCGCCATGGACGCCCTTCTGGATGAAATCGGCGCTAAACACAGGGTTATCGTCGTTGACTTCCATGCGGAAGCGACCTCTGAGAAGGTGGCGATGGGGCGCTACCTGGATGGCAGGGTGAGTGCCGTGCTGGGCACCCACACCCATGTCGGCACCATCGACGCCCGCATCCTGGCGGGAGGCACCGCTTACGTTACCGATATCGGTATGACCGGCCCGGACGACTCCGTTATCGGGGACGACCCCGAGGCTGTCATCCGGCGTTTTCTCACGATGATGCCCCACCACCTTTCGGTGGGCGGGGGCAGGCCAATCTTTAACGCCATTCTGGTCGAGGTGGACGAAAATAGCGGGAAAGCGACCCGCATCGAGCGCATCTACCGGGAGCTGACGTAGCCGTGAGCCTGGTCGACCTTCATGTCCACTCCACCGCTTCCGACGGCAAATACACGCCGGAAGAAATCGTCAGGAAGGCCGCGGCGCTCGGGCTCAGGTATATCGCCCTCACCGACCACGATTGCGTGGACGGGATTGCCGCCGCCGCAGAGGCTGCGCGCGCTTTCCCCGACATCTACTTTATCCCCGGCGTGGAAATCAGCACCGATGTCCCTGAAGGTGAAATCCATATGCTCGGCTACTTTATCGATTATACCGGCAGGGAGCTGGCGGACACTTTGAAGAGGTTCCGCTCCTCGCGTGAAAACAGGGCGCGCGGCATGGTCGATAAATTGAGGGGGCTTGGCATCGATATCGACTACGCCCGGGTGACGGAAATCGCCGGCGGGGGCGCTATAGGCCGGCCCCATATCGCCCAGGCGATGCTCGAGAAGGGCTATATTGAGAATTTCAAAGAGGCTTTTGATAAATACATCGGGCGCGAAGGCCCTGCCTACGTCGAGCGGGAAAAAATGACCCCGGAAGACGCCGTGGCGCTGGTGGTACGCTCGGGCGGAATACCCGTCCTGGCTCATCCTTTCACTGTGAAGGGCCCTGAGCAGTGGGTGCCCGTCCTTAAAGCCGCCGGACTGGCCGGCATAGAGGCCTATTATAAAGATAATACCCCGGAGGATACCCGGAACACGCTGGCGCTGGCGGAAAAACACGGGCTTATCGCTACCGGCGGCAGCGATTTCCACGGCATCGAGGACAGCGGCGATGTGGGGCTGGGCGGAGTGGACGTGCCCGTTGAAGC
>Ga0315554_1002095_pt1 | contig 11654 bp, 15 predicted proteins | sample SalMarSW160370MG_FD_202114 | JGI IMG/M metagenome (GOLD analysis project Ga0315554, IMG submission 202114) | Salt marsh sediment microbial communities from the Plum Island Ecosystem LTER, Massachusetts, United States - Salt Marsh Sediment SW1603-70 ... | reverse complement strand
TTTCATGACACACTTCCTTAGTAATTATGTAGCTCTAACAATTATTACCTTTCAAAACCACCCTCGTATCCCCCAAACAAAGGTTGTATTTGAGCAATTACGGGCCGATATTCAACAATTATGTGACTATGGAGTAAACTGAAACGATATTCGATCTCCATGTCTTACTATCAATTCCTCGTTGCCATATAGCATATTTCAGATTCTGTCTAGAATCAATCAAAGGAATATTGCAAATCGAAACTTGATATATGTCATGACATATATTATAATCAATGCGAAAGGAGAATATTGTCATGAGCACGGTAATGGCAGTTGCTCCTAATGATATGCGAAAAGCACGGCGCACGCTTGGCTTGACCCAAGTCCAACTTGGCGAAGCATTTGGTGGTGTTCGACCGGAGACGATCAGCCGTTGGGAGCGAGCGCCCTCGCGGTTTCAACTAAAAGTCAGGCCGCTGCATGCTGAAATCATGCGGCAATTGACACAAGCAACCGATCTGCTTCAAGAGCTTTTTCCCGACAAAAAGGATCTAGTGCAGTTCCTCAATACACCACAGCGTGAGTTAGGAAACCGTACGCCTAAGGAGGTTGTGCTAGAGGATCCTCCCTACGGTCTCAGGGATGTGGTCAATCTACTTGGTCGCATGGCCGAGGGAATACCAACATAGGGGCGATATGGAAGATCTATTAGCGCATTGGGGGAGGATCATTGGCCAACAACAGCCCCGCAAAATTAGCGGGGCTTTTTGGTATCGAGCTGTTTATAAAACCCGACGGGACTCCATCATGACCATGGATGGTGCCTACCTATATGGCGGCAGGTATAACCCAGAGATGGAATTTGGTGCACTCTATCTATCAGAAAGCCCTGGGGCGTGTGCGGCAGAAATGCGGCGTAGACCCAGAACGCCTCCCGATTATTTCGTGGGTGAAATCAATGTAACCGTCCAGAAGATCTGTGATCTAACCGATCCAGTTCTGCTCAAAAAACTCAACCTTGAGATCGACGATTTGTGTGAAGACGATTGGGAGCGTACACACATATTAGGAGATCTGATTCGAGATGCGGGTTTTGAGGGCGCGCTCGTACCCTCTGCGTCTGGCGACTTCAAGAACCTCGTTCTCTTTCTGGATCGTTTCACCAGCAAATCATCTGTTGAACTTGTTGATGTACAACCCCTGGTTATAGACAATGATTAAGCGTGTTCAGGCCGTCGCGCAGCGGACGTGTATTCGTTTGATCTGACTCGCCGCGAGGATGCACCCAAGCGCTTGATCTAAAGCCCAAAGGGGAAAATAGCAGTTGTAAACACACCAACAAAGCCCCGAAAACCGCTTAGAAGTTTTTCTGGCTGCCCGGTTTAAGTTCTGCGTTTGTGTTTGTTAGCAAATCCGACTGAATCTCAGGCCTGACGAAGTCCGTTCATCTGGCTTGACTGGCCCCTGGCGTTCTTCCAGGGCTCTTGCGAATGGCCGGTCGACTTATATTGCTGTTCCCAAGATGAATAAGCGTCCCCATGTCGCGGATTGACTATGACTTCCAAAAGTCGCTTCCGAAGAGTCTGAAAATTGTGACAAATGCGCCGAAAAGAAGGCATGTCCACCAGTTTCTCAGGATTGTTGCAAACCCATTTGCTATCGGATCTCCTCGAAGAGTAGTAACAACGATAATGATGCCAGCAAAGGCAAGGGCATACACAATGACAGAGCCGATAACCTTGTTGAGGATGACCAGCGTGATTGGGTCGGGACGAGGCTCTTTTGGCCTTTCTATCTTTTCTACCGTGAAGGGGATAGACTCAGATGACCCACAAACCGGGCATTGCGGCTCAGTCTCTGGATAAACCGCAGCACATTCAGAACAACGCCTGTTCTCCGAAGACAAGATCTCACCTCCTATTATTTATACGCTGATTGTAATAATAGAGGACAATTCTCTGCCCGCCCCCATATTCCCATAACAAAGATCACATGGAGGTGAAACTCACTAAACCTTATATAGCATATTCCAGGTTCAACCACGGAGCAACCATAGCTGGCAGCACTCAACCGTCCTACTTAACTTGGCCCAAGATGCGGCGGGTTATCTTTAGGATCCTGAATATTCCTGGGAAATTCCGGGGATCGCAGTCCTGCCTGTTATCTCCACAGAATTTTCTCTGATGAATTTCTGCATACAACCTGCCGATGTGATGCTCGGTGAGGGCTTCCGTGCAATCTATAATTGGAAAAAAATCTGCGTAACGAATTCGAATTGTCGGGCAAATATCCGCTTCACTTGTCTCGGTATACGCGATCAGCCAGCTTAACAAGACGATGTCACATCATCACATGGTGGGGTTCTTCCGGAACCCCGTTCACGTTATTGAGAATTAAACCAAAAAGACCCTTTCTCGCAGAGATTCGGGATCTTTCTGGTTATAACTTTGCTTTACGATTACGGCTGTGTTACGGTCCCGTCTGCGGTCCAGGAATACGTGTATTCCGTCGGCAGAGATCTAAGGTAGGCACAAAAATCACAGTCCGCATCGGCTGCCGTGATCACGGCAGGAGCCGCTCTTGCGGTGATGGTTGTAGTCGTGGGATAGTTCGTCGCAAGATAAATATCGACGGCACTCTGGACCTGATCCAGTTCGGCGGCTTTGGAATTGGCGGTCGCTGAAGTGCTCAGACCGTTCAACGCCAGGGTGACGATGCCGAACAACACGCCCATGATGGCGATGGTCACCAACAGTTCGACCAGAGTAAAACCCTCTTCGTTTCGCTGTAATCTCTTCAACATTGGAACACCTCCATTTCAATTTCACAAAAACGATTTTATTCAACAAACGATAATCAACACGCATTCAGCCTATAAGATGCAATCAATATTTTCATCCTTTTTCTCGTTCACATGTGCGTAGTATTGCATGAAACCTTTTTTTTCGCGCTTACAATAACCTTTCAGCTAAAAATCAATCCTCTGCCCTATTCCTGTGGCTTTCTGATACCGTCTCCTCTTCAGCTGTGCTTGAATAATAGTCTGCATGCCATCCTGTCGGTGAGAACAACAATCCGGAGACGCTAAGTAAACGCGATCAGCTTTTCCAAATATTGCAGGGCTGTTTGGTGTTAGCAATTTCCGCTGCGGCTCCGGCAACGTCACCATATTTACGCGCGATAACCAAAGCGGCAAGTGCACTGTCCATGATGCCTAGAATTGCGATGATTGTTGCCTATTCATTCTTGGACACGCGAAATACGCCCCCACCAAGCCGGATAAGGCCATTTTGCTGCTGAAGTTGCCTACCCTCAAACCCGATCATACATCGACCCTGGGCAAATCCGGCTGAATCCCATGTCTGACGAAGATCGTTCGCAGTTCGCCTCGTGTTGACGGGGTCCAGGTTGACTAGATACCGGTGCTTTTGCGTGGCCCCAGCGAATGGATCATAATTCGTTGATATTAATTACTTTCCATGTGATTCGGCCATGAAAGCTGGGGATATTCTGATGAAAGTATTTCGAAGATCTCATTCATTCGGCTATCCGTGTGGTTTTCATAGAAATCACATGGCCAACACAAGTTGGTTTCTAGATTGCAAAGAATCAGTGGCTCGAAACCGTATTTCGAAGGATCCACTAAAGCAAAATATGCGCGATCTATTGAAATCATAATTTCATAATTATGTCGATCACCCGGAAATTCAACGTCAAAGAGACAACCTTCGTTCAATTGCCGAGTGCCCTTGAAAATGGTGAAATCGATGCCGCGCTGATATTTCCATGCAAACTCAGGCTGAATGATAATAAACCTCATGTTTCCCAAAGAGAAAAGTGAAATTCCGGCGATCACATCGATGAAGATAATACAAAGAACCGAAACACAGATTATCTTCCAGATATTCATGATTAGTTTATTTTTACTCATCTGATGGCTCAGGCTTACATATAACGGATAATATAATGTAGCAATCTATACCAAATTGATATTGCGATTTAATTTATAGAGTATAGGCCAGCTAACAACAATTACCCGTCTAACATTACGCTTTATCTCCCAAATAAATGTTGTATTTGAGTAACTCCTTTCTAACATTCAACAATGATGTGGCTATAGAGTAAACCGAGGCGATATTCCGTCCCCATGAATTGCTATCGGTCCTTCATTGCGTTATAGCACATTCCAGACGCAACCAAGGGACAATCATAACCAACAAACGATCAACCCTCCTTCTTATTTCGAAAACCTGATCAGCGACTCCACCACTACATAGGTCGCCGTCCGCCCCACCCTCACATCGTCGTCATCGTCTTCAATGCGCTTGACCAGCCTGGCTTTACGCAGGAAGTCCCGCAGCGACTCAGAATAGGATACATCCCGGATGTAGCCCGTTACCTTCACCTTGTCCTTGGTGTTGAGGCTCACCGGGTTGCCGTCCGCCGTCTTGCCGCCCAGGATCATGAGTGAAGAATAATGTGCTTGGCGCTTTGGCAATTCACCGTTCTTGGCAGGCTCCAGGATCTCTGCGTGCTCGTCATACGTGGCGACGCGCGCGAAGACGTCCTCCCCGCGCTTCCAGATCTTGGTGATGATTCCCTCCAGTTCTACAGTGTTAGCGTGGAACTGTTCCTTGAAACCAAACTTGTCTTTTTTTTGATCAGCTTTCTTTTTTGCCATTGCAATGTCTCCGTTTCTATAGATTTGACCGGGCTTTACCACGATCTTTTGAAATCCTGCGCGGGATGCCCTCCGTTTGACTCTCGTTGGCGTTCCGCACCCCACACAGGATGGAATGTCTTTGTGACTACAACTAGTGTAGTCGATATCCTTTTGATTTGGTTGTTAAGGTGCGGGGCCATAAGGCCCGAATAATTCAGATGGAGAAGGAGCTGGTGGCTCCCTCTCTCTGGGGCACGAACATCATTTCCGCTCTCTCCGCCTTTGCGGGCAGATCGGCGCCGAGACGAGCGGGGCATCCTCGGCGCCACACCCAACTTGTCTATTCGGTGCGCACCGAGGCAGACGGAGGCCTCAATGCTATGCGGTCATGCGGCCTCCTGCTGCAGATTCTGCAGCTCCATCAGCCTGTCTGGTCCCAACTCCATCAAGAATAGCTGCGCCTGTTTGTTTAGCACCTTGGCGTTGTCGTTGGTTGGCGTCATTTCTTCCGCGAACCAGGTTACGATTCTCGTATCCGTTTCCACCAACTCCGCAAGCGTCTTGCCCTTGTACTTGCCCAGCGGTACGACATAGCTGCCATAGGATTCCAGTGATGGGTCCGCGTATGAGGCTTTCTCTTCGACCTTTTCCGGCTTCGTGCTCGTCTTTGGTTTTGAAGCAGATGGTTTGGTTTTGCTCGCGGTCTTCTTCTTGACCGCACCCTCTGTTCCGCTGCCAGCACGAGACTTCAGGATCTTCGCTGCATTTTCATGCGTGAGCTTGCCTTTGTAGACCTGCTCCTGGAAGCGCATCTTGCTGATTGCGTTCCCAATCGCACTGGTCTCCATGCCTTTGAGGGCATAGCCAAGCTCTTTGTTGTTTGATCCGCCGGAGCATGGTGCCGTGCAGCTCTTCTCCTGGCCATCCTTATCGAGAAGGATGTACCGAAAAGTAGCGCGCGTGAGAGTTGCTGTCCAGCTCTTCTCGTTCTGCACCACGCGCACCTGTTCCGGATCCCATTCCAGGAACCATCCCAAGCCGTATGGGCCGAACACCTCATTCAGGCGCTCGATCATCCAGGCGGTCTCGATGTCCGTGAGATTTGCTGCCCCTCCAGCACCACCCCGGATTGGGCTGTATGCTTTCGGGTCGTCAAAGGGCTTCTCCAGACTCTCGCCGATCTTGTTGGCGGTGATACCCGTCAACGTCTTCAGCTTTTCAAGCATGCTGTTACCTCCGTTTATATTGGCCTGCAGGCCTTGTTTCGCCTCGGACTATTCAATTGTTAAGGTGCCCCAAGGCCGCCTCGCCAGGAGTCGAACCCGGCTTTCAACCACGAAGGCGGAGAGTGAGAGAAGCTCTCGAAATGATCGCTTCTCTCGGTCACGCCGAAAAGCCTGACCGCCTCTGTTAGGCCTTATCGCTTGGCGTAGCGGCGGAGTCTTTCATCCACCTTTCGCTGGCCAGATGTGGCGTAGTGCATCAAAGTGATGAACCACACAGTCATCAAGACCAACGCCGCCAGCGACAAGAACGTTGCCGCGTCCACGGCTCACCTCCGTTTGAATTTGGCCTCCAATGAGACCTTGGTTTTCCGGACTGATCGCCCGGCCAAAGCAGGCCACTTACCTTTCGATAGGTGGCCTGCTCGGGGCCGATCGGTCAGCCCGTATAGCGGCGCATGCGGATCATAAGTGGATCCTCAGGAGAGGCGTAGCGGCGAAGCCGCATATCGACCTCTTTCCTGAACCTGGTGTTTTCCACCAGGCGCATTACCGCAGCGGCAACCGTGGCCAGCTGCCTATATACCCTAATCACGACGACCTCCTTGCGGACCGAAAAGCCCGCGGTTTTGGGACCCGGAGGGCCCCACGCCGAGACGTGAGATACTCGCGTCCCGACGTCGGACCGCCCTACCAGTGATCGACCCATAACGGTCCCGGTGGCTCTGATGCACGGATCAGAGACTCGATATCTGTTGCCCTTCCTTGAATTTTGTCCAGCTTGCACTCACCTACCAGGCGTTCACGTTTTTCGTATGTGGCCGCACAGATGGCCACGAAACCCTGCATCTCGGCCAGGTTGCGCCACTTCTTGGGCTTATCCTGGCCAAGCTCAACTTCGACAAAGACTTTCTCGGCGTCCTTCTCTACGGCCGCGTCCGGCTGCGCTTTCCCGTTGCCTGTGTCCGGCACGGTTTCTGCGTTCCAGCCTCGTTTGCGCGCATGAAAAGCGAAACTCAACACCGCCGCGGTGTGCGCCTCCTGCTCGTCGCCATTGTGGTAGCGGATCAATTTTTCCCAATCCGATTCCACCGGCTCCCAGCCCAACAAACGGCACAGCTCCCTGCCCTCATCTGTCAGACGCAGTACAGCCAGTTTGCTGGGCTGACTCAGGTACATTGTCAGCACCTGACTTTCGACAAGTCCGTTTGTTGCCAGGCCTTTATCGATCAAACGCTTCAGAGATCCGGAGCGCGGGGCTACGTTTACCATTGCGCCGAGCGCCTCCAGCACTTCCAGGCGCAGTGACCATCCTCTAGTGGCCATCATGTTCAAGACCAGCGCCTCGCGTTTCCAGCGGTCGCCGCGACTTAGCATAGGCGCAAAACGTGCGGGTGGTTTGGTGGGGATATCCGGCCACTTCAAACTCACCGTCGGCGTTTTTGCTTCCGCTTCTACGGCAATCGCATCAACTCCCAGCGATTGAAATCGCTCCAGTTCCTCCATCACCACGGCCAACTGCCCGCGCAGCTCATCATTGTCTTTCACGAGACCTTGCCGCTCCGCCTGGAGGGTGGCCAACCGCTCAGCCAGGATCTCCGGCTTGGTCCATCCCGGCGTTGATTTGAGCTGATCTGTGAAGAACCTGCCCCACTGCGCTGCGGACCATGATCCGGGGGCGTTGGGATCTTTCCTGCGAATCTCTTCTAGCTCTGCACCTGCCAGCTTGTATGCCAACTTGACAAGCTCCTGACGGAGGGCGCTTACCTCACCCTCTGCGATTTGGCGCAGCTCCCGCTCCGCCTGGAGGATATCCTGCAGGCCTCGATCCAATATCCCTTTATTCACCGATTGTCCTCAGAACCTCAATCGCATCGTTCACGGCGGTCTCCGCTTCTTCGCGCGTGGCTCCACCCATTGCCCACAGCTTGACAATCTCGGCTGCGCTGGAGACTGCCTGGCGCTGCAGCTCGAGCACGGGTTGTCCATTCATTGCCGTAGATTGAATGCGATCGGCGATCATCCCGCCGCGCACTGGATCCGGAGATCGATTCAACAAAGCCGCGAGTTCTTCGGTGCTCTCCCGCAGCTCCGCAAGCTCCTGCTGGTATTCCTTCTCGGCTTTGCGCAGCTGCCATTCATAAGGTGTCAGGATCCCGCCCTCTGCAGGCGTGACGGCCGCACCGATCGCTGCGAGCACAACCAGAATCACAATTCCGATCGGAATTAGTGTGGTCCACCAGTTTTCGCTTAGATCAATCTCGATCTCCATCCTGATCTCCGCCTTGATCTGGAGGGAGGCCTAAGTGGCGCCCCTCCATCTCATCGAACTACCAAGGGAAGTTGACCAACAATGCGTTAAGCATCCTGTTCAACCTCCGATACAACATCTCGAGTAATACCAACCCGATCGCCAGCTCTACCAACATCGTCCACATCCTGGCGGCAATTCGTCTCAACCGGCACCTCCTCAAATCTGGATGTGGAGGCCCGACCCGAGCGATCGGCTGCCCGCGCGGCGCAACCGATCTCTTGCCGTCTCGTGGCTAATCTTTGATAAATCGCATCTTTGCTTGCGCCCTCACCTCAACATTCAGTTCAGGACTGAAGGGTATAAATGGTTTCAAACTGGCATGTGCCGTACACGCCACCTCTGTAGGCGAAATCAATGTAACCGAAGTCAGCGAGGGGTTGTACTGCACCGCTCCCGATTCGGCAGCCGAGGCCACGAATGCTTCGGAGGCGTTGTTCACCGCCCGCCCGCTGTGGATGCGGTGGTTTCCCGTGTTATTGAAATACGTGGTGTCGGCCGCCAGCGCTGCAGCCTCACACGCCGCGTCAACGGATGTTTGCAAGTCAACTCGCAAGAAAAGAAGCCGGGTGACGTCAACGGCCAGGCTCATCAACGGTGCCAGGACAAAGCCCAGAAAGGCGGCCCACCACGCCATCGAAAACCCTGCTTGTGAGATGCGCTTCCGTATCCTCATCACCAACCCTCTTGACGGAAGTAGGCTACCGACTCGCCGCTGAAGTCCTCCCCGCTCCCGCCGAAGAATGCCATCAGTCCCTTGAAGAAATTGGGCACTTCCCACTCTACGGTAACGGCAAGCAGCGACCCGGGTTTGCCGCCACCAGATGCGGATACTTCGTATTCTCCGATGGGTGCATTGGATAGCATCTGGTTTGCGGCCCCGATCGCTACTCCGTGCTGATTCTCCTGGTACACAGAAGCGACCCGTGCGCCATAGTTTGCGGCGTTTGCGGCATTGACCGAGGCAAAGCCCGCGATGGTCATATTCACAAGCGCCATCGTCGCCAGCAGCACAATGGGAAGCGTGACCGCCGCTTCGGCCATGTCACCGCGTTTATTGCGCAGCCACAGCATGACCCGTCGCATAACCCACTCCCTAGATCGCGTCAGCTACAGCTTCCACTGCCGCGACGATCTGATCACCGAGCAGAGCGAATGCGCCGATTGCTACCAGCAGGATCACAACCCACATGACTGTCTTCTCGGCCATATCGCCTTTTTCGTTCTTGAAAAACTCCGTTATCCTCTTCTTCATTTTGTCTCTCTCCTTTTTCTCCGTTTAAACAGACAGGCGCACCTCTCCTGAGGTGCGCTTTCAGAACGATCTTACGGGAAAAATCCCGCAGTGTCAACAACAAATATAAGCAGCATGGCAAGCGTCATGGGCAGCACGGCCCGATAGCTGCCGCGACATCCTGCCAGGCGCCTGGCCAGCGACCAGACAAGCAAACCGACAAGTACAACGGGCAGACTTTCTGGCCACAATCCAGCCAGGGCGGTCAGGATCTTTGCGTCAGCTCCTCCTATTCCAATCTTCGGATAAAGGAAGAACAGCGCCGCCAGGATGATGGCGAACAGCGCAAAAGCTCCCAAACCGTTGAGGACCGCAACTACGGCGCCGATCGCAATAGCCGGAAGCGTCAATGGATTCGGCACTTCGCCGGTTCGCATGTCACACCATGCACAGATGGCCAGCCAGAGCACAATCGCTATCTTCAAAGGATCTCCCCTACACCACTCGATACACGTGGATCCGCTCGGGTTGATCCCACTGCAGATCGAACGACCTGGCTGCCTTCTCCGCTTTTACATCAAACCACTCGTCATTGATGATCGAGCGCTCGCCGGTTTTCGCGCGCCTGGGATTGCTGCCCAACAGCGGGGTGTCTGCCACAAAACGTTCCAGGCGTGATGCGGTATCCTTCTTGCGCCCCATTCCTTCAACGCGTTTCCTCAGGATGCCCGGCTCGATCGTTGAGAACACGACTCGACCGGTCTCAGCCGCCACATCCAACGCGCTCAGCTCCGGAACGGCCCGCTTGACTTCAACCAATGCAACGGGTTCGTCAAGCGCCTCGCTTGCTTGCTCTGAAAGCCAGGCGATGGGATCTCCGATGTTGATCCCGGATGCTTGCTCGCGGCGAATGCTCTTGATCTGGCTTACCCCAACTCGCTCATTTACCTCTGCCATGTGCTCAAGCGCGGTGGCTTGACGGCGCTGGTAATAGATTGTTGTCACGGTGAACACCAGCATTAATGAAACTAGTCCGATACCTATTGAAGCGTCCACTTCTCTCCTCCCTTGCTCTTTTGATTTGCCTCCAGATTTGCCTGGGCTACATCAGCGAGGCGTCTCCACGCTGGAGGTCGTGGGTCTGTTGATCCTGATAGCCCCAAAACAACCGCCGTAGCAACAATCACAAGCAGTGGCCACCAGATATACGGAGCTTGAACTGGAGGAAGCTCCGCTGGCTCGGGAGCCGGAGGTGCATCCACAGGCTCATTCTGTACGATCGCCACCTTCATGGGTGTAGGTGTTGCGGTGCGGCGCGCCGGTTGCGGCGTGTTCGCTGCCGTCGCAGTTACCGTCGCTGTGGGTGTGGCCGTAGGCGGTTCGGGAACTACAACCACCCCGGTGTCGGATCCGGTGTTCCCCAACTGATCCCAGGCTACGAGTGTTACGGTGTATTCCCCTGGAGGGGCCAGAACCGACCCGAAGTGGCGGTCCCAGGTAAAACGATTGGGAATATTGCTGGAAGACCAATCAATCCGTTGACTTCCATAAACGCCACCATCAATGACAAGACGAGCGCTGCTGATTCCAATACCGGCATCTCGAACGCTTACGGATGCAGTTTCCCAGACCATCCACAATTCTGTGATGTCTACTTTGGGGCCTTCGTTATCGACAACGACGGTAATCTGGGCCGTCGACTCGAGATTTCCGGCGATGTCCGATGCACGAACAAGAACCGTGTGTCTTCCATTAGGAACCGTGCGAGTATCCCAGGAATAATTCCAGGCACCTCCGGTCATTCCCAATGACGACCAGGAGCTTCCTCCATTGAGAGAGATCTGTGCTGCATTCAGCCCGGAAGTCGCATCAGCGCTTGTTCCATTCATGCTGAGCGTGCCGCTAACCGTGACGGTACTTCCCTCGGAGGGAGATACAAAAACGGAAACAGGTTCAACGGAGTCTATGCTGAAAGATTGTGAACCGGTTGAGGTATTGCCGGCAACATCTGTTACCTGCCAATTCACGGTGTGCGCACCTTCTCCGGTGACCGCTGCACTTCCTCCGGATTGCCAGGCGCCCCCATCAATTTGATACTGCCGCGATCCGATTCCTGAAAGTGCGTCCGTTCCGTTTTCGGTGCCCGTGACAGTTGCAGATGTATACCAGGTGCCTGATCCAGCTGTACCGGTCAAACCTAAGTTGACGACGGGAGGTGTGTTGTCCAATCCGACACCCGTT